>Ga0315280_10008015_pt1 | contig 13971 bp, 10 predicted proteins | sample YL17G06_40_MG_FD_203697 | JGI IMG/M metagenome (GOLD analysis project Ga0315280, IMG submission 203697) | Sediment microbial communities from Yellowstone Lake, YNP, Wyoming, USA - YL17G06_40 | ecosystem: Environmental > Aquatic > Freshwater > Lake > Sediment | place: USA: Wyoming | collected...
CGGGGCAAGATCGGCGGGCAGGTGCGCGTCAGCGGCACCGGAGCGCCCCTCGCCGGCGTTACCGTCGAAGCCTATCTAGGAGATACATTGCAGGGTACTGCTGTGACCCGCGCCGACGGCAGCTACAAGATCGAGACGGCTCTCGCCCCCGGCGCCGACTATACCGTCGTGGCGAGCAAGCTCTATTACGTCAGCGCCAGCCAGACCGGCGTCGCAGTCGCCGCCGGCCAGATCAGCGCCGCCGACTTCAACCTCCAACCCGCCGCTCGCCTCATGGGCCAGGTGAACGACCGCGCGACCCTTCGCCCCCTGGCGAACGCGACGGTAGCGGCGTATGTGGGCGGCAACGTGGTCGCCACCACGACGACCGACAACGTGGGCATCTACGAGATCGAGACGCCCATTGCCGCGAGCAACTACGTTATCTCCGCCGCCAAGCGCGGCTATGAGACGCAGACCAAAGTACGCATCGCCGCGGTTATCGGTCAAACCACATACGTCAACTTCTGGCTCGCGCTGGGGCCGCCGCTGGTGAAAGGGCAGGTGCGAAACCGCGCTACCGGCGCGGCGCTCGTGGGCGCGCGCGTGTCGGCTTACCAGGGAACGGCCTTCGTCGCGTACGCCATTGCCCAGGCACCATGGGGAATCTACGAGTTCCACGCGGAGCTGTCGCCGGGCGTGTACGACCTGGTGGCTTCGCTGCCCGGCTATCAGCCGCAGGTCAAGGGCCGCATCACCGTCGCGGACGGCGCGACAGCCTATGTCAACTTCAACCTCGCCGCGGGGCAAGTGCCTTGCATCGCCGGCCAGGTGACCGATCGCGGCACCGGCGCGCCGATCGTCGGGGCGACGGTGAAGGTTTACCGCTGGGGCGCGGTGCTTGCCACAGCGACGAGCGTGGCGCCCTGGGGCACCTACGCAGTTAACGCGGACCTGGCCGAAGCGACCTATGTCGTCGAGGCGAGTGCGCCGGGATACTCCGCGCAGGGCCGAAACATGATCTCGGTCATCCCCGGCCTGACGACCTACGTCAACTTCTTCCTTCAGCCGCAGTAGCGCTGCGTCAATCATGCGTTGAGGATGTTTCCCCTGGAGGGCGCAATCCCCGCCGCACCAACACACGGTGTCGCGCTGCGCCGTCTTTACACCCGGCGCCGGATATGTTACTATGCTGCCACGAGGTGCCGGTCTCTGGTGCCGTGATGGCGTGGAGCCGATAGCAGTAGTCAGAAGTGAAAGGGAGCGGCCGCTGATCATGTCACCCTGAGTGGCAGCGAGGATTCTTGCCAGGCTGCGGTGAGGACAAGATTCTTCGCGGAGTTCATCCTGAGCGTGGTCAAGATCCTTCGCGGAGTTTACCCTGAGCCTGGCCAAGATCCTTCGCTTCGCTCAGGATGACGGAAGCGAAGGGCTCAGGATGACAGCGAGCGAAGGGCTCAGCATGACACCCGGCGCGCAGCGCCCTTTGGCTTCTGACATCTGATTATCGGCCTGTCCGCGCACCGACGCTGGAGACTCGGCGCCTTGAAAACACGGCGCGGGTTGACGAGTAATCCAGCCCATCCGAGGCGCAGGAGGTAGAAAGCAGGCGATGCCCATCCCGGCACAGCGCAAGGCCCAGATCCTGTCTGAGCACAAGCTTCACGAGTCCGATACCGGGTCGGCGGAAGTCCAGGTCGCGCTCCTGACCGAGCGCATCAACCAGCTCAGCGAGCACCTTCGCAGGAACGAAAAGGATCATCATTCCCGCCGCGGGCTATTCGCGCTTATCGGGCGGCGGCGACGCCTGCTGACCTATCTGCGCAACCGCGATGTCGAGCATTACCGCTCGGTCATCGGCAAGCTCGGAATCCGGGATACCGTCGGCTCGCGCGGATAGGATCCGATAATGGCTGTTGTAACCGTCGCGCCCGGCGGCAGGGAGCTGTCGCTGGAGGCAGGCAGTCTTGCGCGCCAGGCCAACGGCGCGGTCGCGGTGCGTCAAGGCGACAGCATCGTCCTCGCCACCGCCGTCGCCTCCGAGCAGCCCCGCCAGGGCATCGACTTCTTCCCCCTGACCTGTGATTACGAAGAGAAGCTCTACGCCGCGGGTCGCATCCCCGGCAGCCGCTTCATCAAGCGCGAAGGGCGCCCCAGCGAGCAGGCGATTGTCACCGCCCGTCGCATCGACCGTCCCCTGCGCCCCCTCTTCCCCAAGTATCTGCGCAACGAGGTGCAGATCATCGTCACCGTCTTCTCCGCCGATACCGAGAATATCCCCGACATCCTGGGCATGATCGGCGCGTCAACCGCGCTCCATATCTCCGACATCCCGTTTGACGGGCCGGTGGGAGCGGTGCGCATCGGGCGCGTCGACGCCGAGTTCGTCATCAACCCCACCTACCAGCAGCGCAACATGAGCGACCTGGAGCTGGTAGTCGCGGGCACGCGCGAGGGCGTCATCATGGTCGAGGGCGCGGCGCGCCAGGTGCCCGAGGACGTCGTCGCCGCGGCCATCGAGCGCGGGCGCCAGGCAACGCTGGAGATCATCGAGGCGCAGGAGCGCTTGCGCGCGGAGATCGGCCATGAGAAACGGGCTGCGGCGAAGCCCCCAACCGAGGACATCGCGACCGCCCTCGCCCGGTACACGACGCAGATTCGCGATGCGATGCAGTCGCCCGACAAGAAAGGGCGCGAGCGGGCGATGGCCGAGGCGTCGATGGCGGTCATCGGCGCGGTGCTGGAGCAGTTCCCGGAGCGGCTGCCCGAGATCTCGGCGCAGCTGGACGAGGTCATCAAGCTGGAGCTGCGGCGGCTGATACTGGACGAGGCGCGGCGTCCCGACGGACGCCGGCCGGACGAGCTGAGAGCGCTCGATTCGCACGTCGGCCTGCTGCCCCGCGCGCACGGCTCGGCGCTGTTCACGCGCGGTCAGACGCAAGTGCTGTCGGTGGTGACGCTGGGCGGGGTGGGGGAGGAGCAGATCGTGGACACGCTGCCCGAGGAGTCCACCAAGCGCTTCATGCACCACTACAACTTTCCGCCCTACAGCGTGGGGGAGACGCGCCCCCTGCGCGGGCCGAGCCGCCGCGACATCGGGCACGGCAACCTGGTCGAGCGGGCGATCCAGGCGGTGCTGCCGCCCGAATCGGAGTTCCCCTATACCATCCGCGTCGTGTCAGAGGTGTTGGAGAGCAACGGCTCGAGCTCGATGGCCAGCGCCTGCGCCACCAGCCTGGCGCTGATGGACGCCGGGGTGCCCATTGCGGCGCCGGTAGCGGGGATCTCCATCGGCATGGTGAGCGATGACAGCCGCTACGAGCTGCTGACCGACATCCAGGGCGTCGAGGACTTCAACGGGGACATGGACTTCAAGATCGCGGGCACGCGCGACGGAGTGACCGCGGTGCAGATGGATGTCAAGCGGGGCGGGCTGTCGCACGAAGTGCTGCATGGCGCGCTCGGTCGCGCGCGTCAGGCGCGGATGCAGATCCTGGATCACATGGCGACGACCCTCGCAGCGCCGCGGCCCGACCTCGCGCCACACGCGCCGCGCATCTTCGTCATCGAGATTCACCCCGATAAGATCGGCGATGTCATCGGCCCGGGCGGCAAGGTCATCAAGAAGATCGAGGCCGATTTCAACGTCAAGGTTGACATCGAGCAGGACGGGCGCATCTTCATCGCCGCGGTCGATGGCGCCGGGGGCAAGGGCGCGCTCAAGACCATCGAGGACCTGACGCGCGAGATCAAGATCGGCGAGACCTACGTCGGCAAAGTGGTTCGCACCACGCCCTTCGGCGCTTTTGTCGAGCTGATGCCCGGCCGCGACGGCCTGATCCACATTTCGCAGCTCGCGCGCGAGCGCGTCGAGCGCGTGGAAGATGTGGTCAATGTCGGCGACGAAGTGATGATCAAGGTGATAGACATTGATGCGCAGGGAAAAGTGCGCCTGACGCGCAAGGGTTTGCTGCCCGGCGGCGACGAAGGCGAGGGCGGTGAGGCGCCGCGGCCATCCAGGCGCTGGCGTCGCTGAACCATTTCCCGGCTATTGTGACCCGCTGTACTGACGCCCCGGTGGCAGAATCGGGGCGTCGGTGTTTATTGGCGGCGCTTTCGGCCCCAAAGCATCCCCTGCGAAGACTCTTTGGCGTAACAAACGTATGTTTCACCTAGCGCCACTAGCGGCCTGTGTCAGTTCCGAGCGCTTGCAGCGTTGGCGGCGGGCCGGGGAAACGTGATACACTGAAGGCGCCGACGCGGACCGTCTGGTACGCTTTGTGCTAGCATTAGATAGCGGTGTGCGCCGGCGCCGAAGGAGAATTGGGCCGACGGACGCGATTGTCCGGCAAGCGGTGAGCGATGACACAGTTGGAAGAGAATATCGGCGAGCGCGACCGCGACCGAGCGGCGTCGCTGGAAAGTGCGATGCAAGAGGAGCAGCATATCTACGAGGGCACGCTGAGCAACGGCGCGCGTGTCGTCGCCGAGCATATGCCCTGGGTGCATTCGACGGCGCTGGGCGCGTACGTCGCCACCGGCGCGGCATACGAGCCGCCCTCCAAGCTCGGCGTCAGCCATTTCATCGAACACATGCTCTTCAAAGGCACACAGCGCCGCAGCGCTGCCGATCTCGCGCAGGAAGTTGACAGCATCGGCGGCGTCCTGAACGCCTACACCGATCGCGAATACACCTGCGTGTTCGCGCAAGTCATGACCGAGCATGCCGAGGTGGCGATGGACATCGTCGCCGACATGCTCGGCGCCTCGCTGTTCGACCCCGAGGAATTCGAGCGCGAGAAAGTCGTCGTCACTGAGGAGATCAAGAAGGCGGAGGACACCCCCGAGGATCGAGTCAACGATCTTTTTGCGGAGACGATCTGGCCGGGCGACCCCTTGGGGCAGTCGGTCATGGGTCAGGAGCAAGCGGTGCGAGATCTCTCGCGCGAGGCGGCGCTCGAGTTCTTCCGTGACAACTACGGGCCCGCGGGGACGATCTTCGCTGCCGCCGGCAGCCTGGAGCCGGCGGCGTTTGCTGAGCTGGCGCAGCGCTACCTGGCCGGGCTGGGTGGCGACAGCCCGCGGCCCTTGGTGGGACGGCCGCGGGCGCAGCCGAGCGAGGCCTATCTCGCGCGGCCAACCGAGCAGGTTCACTTCTGCATCGGCTGCGAAGGGCTGTCGGTGACGGATGACGACTGGACGACGCTGGCGCTGATCGAGTGCGCGCTCGGCGGCGGCATGAGCAGCCGGCTGTTTCAGGAGATCCGCGAGAAGCGCGGCCTGCTGTACAATATCGGCAGCTACGTCGCCAGCTACCGCCGGTCAGGCTTGCTGGTGACCACCGGGGGGGCGACGCCGGCGCGCTGGCCGGCGGTGCGCGAGTTGGTGCAGGTGGAGGTCGAGCGCATGTGCGACAGCGGCATCTCCGAGCCGGAGCTCGGGCGCGCACGGCAGCAGGTCAAGGGCGGCCTGGCGCTTGCCCTCGAGAGCACCAGCTTTCGCATGCGCCGCATCGGCACCTCGGCGATGTACTGGGGACGCGTCATCCCGGTCGCCGAGGTCATGGCTCAGGTCGACACCGTCACCGTGGATCGCGCCACCGAGGTTGCGCGCCGCGTGCTCGGCGCGCGGCCGCTGCATCTGGCCGCGGTCGGCCCGCGCTCGCGCTAGCGCCGTTGTGCAGAACGGTTGTTCCCTGGCCGCGACCCTCACCCCGCCTCTCCCTTGAAGGGAGAGGGGTTGGGACACGTTCCTCCTCTCCCTGCCAGGGCAACTTCGCCCGCCGAAGCTGGGCTTCGATGCCCGCGAAGGCGGGAGAGGACGGCTAAGCTCCGACGCAGTCGGAGCCGCCGTGGCGGCCTTCAGGTGGCTAGGTGGCTCCGCCACCGCCACGGCGGCGCTTAGCGCTTAGCCGCCTAGCCATTGAGGTGAGGGTGAAATGTAACAGCAGACCTGCAAGAAAGCATTAGGATGGCGCCGCAGGATACTTGCGGCTTTGGGGGAGAACGTCTGCTACCGAGGTTCGTCCGTTAGCGGAATACGCTAATGGTTTTCGCCCCCGCGGACGGACCTCGTCCGGAGGAGTCTCGTGTAGCAGCGCGTCCTCCGCCGATACACGAGACTCTGTAGAAAAGGATTGGCGCGGTATGACCTTGCCCAGATGCTTCGCTTCGCTCATGACAGTCACCCAACGGTTCACGCCCCGGAGCCCACGGCTCGCCCTGGCGATAGCACTTATTGTCCTGTCGTCTGCCGTCGCTAGCGCCGACGTCGTTGCCATCCGGATGCCAGAGAACCCCAGCCCGCCCGCGCAATTCGGCGCGGCGGAGCTGGAGCGCGAGCTGCGCGATGCCGGGCACCGGGTCGGCGAGCAGAAGCCGAACGCGACGATCGCGGTCTCAGAGGCCGCGCCGTTGGATGGCGTCAAAGCGCCGGCGAAACCCGAGTCCTTCGCCGTGCGCAAGCTGGCAGGCAATCGCCTGGCGGTCGTTGGGTCCGACGCCACCGGCGCAATGTACGGCCTGCTCGAAGTGGCGGAGCAGGTGAGCTGGTCCCCAGGGCGGGGCGTGATGGCGTCGGTCACCGAGACCACCCAATCGCCCTTCAAGGCGCTGCGTGGGGTCAATCCGTTCATTCAGGTCGAGCCGCTGCGCGACCCCAACTCGTGGTTCTACTCCGAGGATTACTGGCGCGGGTACACCGATCTGCTGGCGCGCAGCCGCATCAACTGGCTCGACCTGCACGCGATGTACTCGATCATCTCGACCTCGTTCCCAAACGTCTATCCATACCTGCTGAAGTCCGCGCAATACCCGGACGCGGGCCTGCCGCCGGCGCAGGCCAAGCGCAACCTGGAGATGTTCCAGCGCATCGCGCGCATGGCGCACGAGCGGGGCATCAAGGTCGGCTTGATGAGCTACCAGGCGTCGTGGGACATCCCCGATGCGCCCAAGCCGTCCTATGAGCAGAGCGACGACGCGGTGATGGCCTACACGCGCGAGATGGTGCGGCAGATCGCGTCGCAGGTACCGGAGCTCGACTTCATCGGCTTTCGTATCGGCGAGTCGGGGCGCGCGGAGGATTTCTACGAGAAGACCTACCTGCCGGCGCTCGCCGAGTCGGGGCGCAAGGACATCGCGCTCTATACCCGCACCTGGATCGGCCACCCGGAGATGATCCATCGCCTGGGGCGCGAGTACCCCGGCGATTTCGACATCGAGATCAAGTACAATGGCGAGCAGCTCGGCCGCCCCTACCAGGTGGTGGGCGAGCGCTTCGCGGGCTGGGGCAGCTATAGCTATCAGAACTACACCAGCTACCCGCGCGACTACTGGATCGTGTGGCAGGTGCGCGCCAACGGCACCCACCGCATCTTCAAGTGGGGCGACCCGGAGTTCGTCCGGCGCACCGCGCGCAGCTTCGACTTCCCCGAGGTGGCACAACCAAGCGGGGAGGCCGGGCCGGCGTCTGGCGCCGTCGCCCCCACGCCGAGCGCGGGCGGCGTCGGCTTCACGCTCGAGCCCATGGACGCGTATTACCCGCACACCGACTACTTCCACTGGCCGGCGGTGCGCCACGACTACTTCCGCTGGATCTACCAGCGCGACTGGTTCTGGAACATGCTGTGGGGGCGGCTGTCGTACAACCCCGATTGCCCGTCGCGCGTGTGGGTCGAGGCGTTCGAGCGGCGCTTTGGCGACGCCGGGCCGGATGTGCTGGAGATGACGACCTGGATGAGCCGCATCGTGCCGCTGATATACAGCGCGCATTGCCTGGGCCCCGATCACCGCGACATGGCGCCGGAGCTGGAAACCGGCGGGGCGATCGATACGTTCGGATCGGTGCAGGCATTTGACGACTCGGTGATTTCGTCGCCCGCCGAGTATGCGCAGGAGGTCCTGGAGCGGCGGCCGTCGGGTCGCATGAGCCCGCTGGAGGTGGCGACGCTGCTGCTGGCGCGCGCGCAAAAATCGCTGGCGGCGGCGGAGATCGCGCAATATCGGCTGCGCTATCTGCCCGACAGCTCGCCGGCGTACAAGGAGTTCGACTGCCTGCGCATGGACGCCCAGGCGCTGTCGCACCTGGCCGGCTACTACGCGTACAAGCTGCGCGCCGCGGTGGAGCTGGAGCTCTTCCGACGCGCCAACCACCTGCCCGACCTGGAGGCCGCGCGCGCCGCGGCGGTGCAGGCGCTCAATGAATGGAAGGCGCTGTCGGACGTCACCACGCGCCATTACCACCCCTTCGTGGATACCCTGCGCATGCACACCACGAGCTTTCACTGGTCCAAGCTGACGCCCGAGGTCGAGCAGGACCTGCGCATCCTCGATGACATGAAGGCCAAGTTCTTGCAGCACGCGCCGGCCGCGGGAGCGCCGCCGCTGGTGGGCCACGTGCCGCTGCTGCGGCTGGAGCCGGGACGGGCGCTACGGGTGGAGGCGACGGTGCTAGGCGCGGGCGAGGTGGGCGCGGTCACGCTGCATTACCGCTCGGGGCGCGGCGGGGCGTTCGCGGCGCTGCCGATGCGGCGCGAGCAGGAGGCGCCGCTCTACTTCGCCATCGTCCCCGAGGAGGCGACCAGGGGCGATCGCCTCGAGTACTACATCGAGGCGCAGGCCGGCAGCGTATCGGCGACGGCGCCGGCCGACGGCGCCACGGCGCCTTACGCGGTTGAGATCAGTGCCGACAGCGAGCCGCCGGCGCTATCGGAGCTGCGAGCCAGTCACGCCGCCGGGGCCGACCGCGCGACGATCAGCGCGGCGGTGAGCGACCAGTCGGCGCTGCGCTCGGTGCGACTGTTCTACAAGCCGATGCCGTCGGCGGCGAAATGGACCTCGGTGGCGATGGAGCAGCGGGGCGGGCGCTGTCAGGCCCAAGTTCCGGTAACGCCGGAGGGGCTGCTCTACTACGTACGCGCGGTGGACGCGGGTCTCAACGCCTCCATGGCGCCCGACTTTCTGCAAGAGACGCCGTATGGGGTCATCCCGCCCTGGCCGCTGCCAGGCGGTCCGCCGCCTGCGGGGCAGATCAACAAGTATGCGCAGGAGCGATAGGCGAGCAGGCGAAGAGAGGGGCGGGGGGGTCGGAGGTTGATATGGCAACACGCATGGCGGTGATAGTTGCGCTGGTCGCGGTCGCGGGGCTGGTGATCGCCGGCTGCGGCGGCACCACTGGCGGCGGCGGCTCGTTCGTCGTCGACCCGACGGGCGGGGTGTTCAATGTCAACGGGATCATCATGCAGTTCCCGCCCGAAGCAGTAAGGGCGCCGGTGACGGTGATCGTCGCCCCGCTGGCGCCGCTGAGCTCGACGCCGCTGCCGGTGGCGGCGCCCACCGGCTTAGTGGCGATTTCGGCGGCGCAGTTTGAGCCAGCGGCGCTGACGTTCGCGGCCCCCGTCACGGTTACGTTCCCACTCACCCAGACCCGCACCGCGGGCGAGAACCTGACGCTGTGGGTGGTGCAGGGCTCGACGTGGATCAACAGCGGCCACATTGCCGTGGTCTCCACTAGCGGCACGACGGCGGTGACCCAGATCGACCGCCTCGGGGTGTACGCGCTGTTCGTGCCCAGCGCATGAAGAGCATCGAGGCAAGAAGCGTCGGCCTATGGAGTGCGGCGGCTGCGCCGCCGCTTTCAAAGCGGAAGCTGCGCTTCCGCACTCCAAGACAGCGGATGAAACGCGTCGGCCTATGGAGTGCGGCGGCGCAGCCGCCGCTTTCAAAGCGGAAGCTGCGCTTCCGCGCTCCAAGCACCACGCACGCACTCGCGCCGGCGAAGAGACGCGGGCGCCCGGCCCAACGGAACCGAGCGCGAGAGGAGCCGCCGGCATTGCGCGACTGGCCGCACAGTCCGCTGCACCGTCTAAGCGACGGCGGTGTTTACATGGTCACCGCCGCTACTTACCATAGCCAGCCTCTGCTGCATGACGCCCGACGGCTCACATTGGTGCGGGATCTTTTGCTCGAATTGGCGGCCGATCTTGGATGGCGGTTAGAAGCATGGGCAGTGCTTCCTAATCATTATCATTTCATCGCTCAGTCGCCCGCGGAGGCCGCGACTCTGGTCTCCTTGGTGCGTCGGCTTCACTCCGCAACCGCTGTTCGCCTCAATGCCGAGGATCGAACTCCGGGTCGTCGCGTCTGGTTTCAGTATTGGGACAGCCAGATCACATTTGAGAGGTCTTACCTGGCGCGGCTCAAATACGTCCACTTGAACGCGGTAAAGCACGGGCTGGTGGCTGATGCGGAGAAGTATCCGTGGTGCTCGGCGGCGTGGTTCGTTCGGGAGGCTGGCTGGGCGTTTGTGCAAACCGTGATGAGCTTGCCCATCGACCACCTAAACGTGATCGACGTGGAATGTGAGTTGCCGCTGATGCACGGACGCTGAGGCAAGATTGCCGCGACCAGTTGTATGGAGTGCGGCGGCGCAGCCGCCGCTTTCAAAGCGGAAGCTGCGCTTCCGCACTCCAAGACAGCGGATGAAACGCGTCGGCCTATGGAGTGCGGCGGCGCAGCCGCCGCTTTCAAAGCGGAAGCTGGGCTTCCGCACGCATGAACAAGGAGGTCTCGTGAACCGTTCTAGCGTCATCGTGCTTGGACTCATCATCGCCATCACCGCGCTCGCGGCGTGCGCCTGGGCGGCGCAGCCGGTCGCGGCGCCCGAGGTGTCGGCGCTCGCGTTCTACGACTATGACGCCAGCTTGCCGCTCGACGTCGAGCAGACCGAGCTCAAGCGCACCGATGCATTCACGCAGTATCACCTGTGGTACGCGAGCGCCCACGACCAGCGCGTCTCGGCGCTGCTCACCATCCCCGCCGGCGGCGGCAAGCATCCGGTCATTTTCGTGCAGCACGGGTATGGCGATTCGAAGGAAGTCGATTACGTGCAATGGCCGACGCTTTTTCTCGTCAAGGAAGGCTACGCGGTGATGTCCATCGACGCGCAGTATCACGGCGAGCGCAAGCGGCCCCACCGCCCGCAGGAGCTGTTCAACGTGCGCTCGGCGGAGACACGCGATGCCTTCGTGCAGACGGTGATCGATCTGCGGCGCGCGGTGGATCTGCTGCAAAAGCGCGATGACGTTGACGGAACGCACATCGGCTACCTGGGCATGAGTATGGGCGCCATGCTGGGTGCGGTCTCTTGCGGCGTCGAGAAGCGCGTCGCTGCGGCGTGCCTGATCGTCGGCGGCGGCGACTTCGCGCGGCTGCTGCCCGGCAAGATCAACCCGGGAGTCGAAACGAATGTGAAGGTAATCGATCCGGTCTATTACGCGGGCATGATCTCGCCGCGGCCGCTGCTGATGATCAACGGCCGCAGCGACCGCCTGGTGCCACCAGCCAACGCGCAGGCGCTGTTCGACGCGGCGCGCGAGCCCAAGCGCATCGAGTGGTACGAGGGCGGCCACCACGACCCGCCGCTGGGCAAAGTGCAGCAGTGGGTTACGGAGTTCTTCGCCAAGAACGTTAAGGGGGCATCGCAATGAAGATCGGAGCGATGACGGCATCTTTTCGCAAGCCGTTTCGAGAAAGCCTGGAGGCTGCCGCAGCGCTGGGTGTGGACGGCGTCCAGATCTGGTGCACCCCCGGCAGCGGCGAGCTTAACCCGCACACAACCACCGACCAGGAGATCGAGGATCTTCTGGCGATGCTCAAGCGGCTCAGCCTGGAGATTTCCGCCCTGTGCGGCGACCTGGGGCGCGGCTTCGTCACGCGCGAGCACCTCGCCGACGACATCGCCACCACCAAGCGCATGATGAGCCTCGCGCAGCGGCTGGGCGTGGGCGTCATGACATCGCATATCGGCACTATCCCCGAGAACCCGAACGACCGCGGCTACCGCGTTGCCACCGAGGCGCTGGAGGAGATCGGCGCCCACGGCGATCACATCGGCGTCGTCTTCGCCAGCGAAACCGGGCCGGAGTCGGGGGCGGCGCTGGCCAAGTTCCTGCGCGGGCTCAACACCAAGTCGGTCAAGGCGAACTACGATCCCGCCAATCTCGTCATGGGTGGTTTCGATGCGGTGCAGGGCGTCTACGACCTGGCGGGATTCATCGCGCACACTCATGCCAAGGATGGCCGCCGCGGCCCGAATCCGGGCGAGGCGCCGCTGGGCGAAGGCGAGGTGCCGTGGCCGCGATACCTGCGCGCGCTCAAGGACACCGGCTACGACGGCTATCTCACCATCGAGCGCGAGGTGGGCGACAACCCGGCGGCCGACATCGCCGCTGCGGCGGCGTTCCTGCGCAAACAGTTGGGAAAATAGGGACAGTTACCTACTTCAGACCGACAGGGGCGCGGGGTCGCTGACCCCGCGATGTCGCGGCCTCGGCGAGGCCGCGCCCGGTTCAGCTACTTCCCGCATTGCCGACACGCCCGCAAGTACGAGCGCTCGAGAATAGGTAACTGTCCCTATTTTCCCAGCTCGGCTTTGAACGCGTCGTACGCCTCGCGGCCGAAGAGGGCAAAGGTGATCTCGCGCACCGAGGTCTCGCCGGCGAGGTGCTTGCGCGCCTCCTCGATCATGATGCGCGCGGCCTCGGCCAAGGGAAAGCCGCCGACGCCGGTCCCCAGCGCCGGCAAGGCCACCGTTGCGATCCCGAGTTCCTTGGCACGCTCCAGCGCCGTCTGGGTGGCGCGGCGCACTTTGCTGGCATCGGTCTGAAGGTCCTGGCCCATGACCGCGGCGTGAATGACATGGCGCGCCGGAAGCGACCCCGCGCCGGTGACGACAGACTCGCCGACCGGCTTCGGCCCCTGGCGCACCGCCTCGGCCTCGATCTCGGCGCCGCCCTTGCGCTTGATCGCCCCCGCGACCCCGCCGCCCATCCAGAAGTGGTTGTTGGCGGCGTTGACGATAGCGTCAACGTCGAGGGCGGTGATGTCGCCGTCGAGAAGCTTAATGTCGGCCTCGGGTCGCGCCATCGGTTTGTCACCCCTCCGCGGCGAAGCTCATCGCCGCGTAACCGACGACCTCGTGCTTCTCGCCGCGGATATCGCCCGAGGTGTAGTAGGTCAGGAGCTTCGCCTGCCGCGCGCCCATCGCGCCCGCCGCATGGAGCATAGTCGCCGCCGGCAGCACGCCGCACATCGAGACCCCGCGGCTGTCCACCGCGCGCAGCAGCGCCGGCGCGTCGAGCGTCGCCGCCGCCGCCAGCACCAGCCGGTCCTTCTCCGTCGCCGCGTCGTGGGTCTCGTAGTGGGTCATGTCGCTGCTGGCGATGACCACGCCGTGACGCCCTTGCAGCGCGTCAGCGATTGCTTGCCCCAAGGCGGCCAGGCGCAGCGTTTCCGCCGACGCCTGCGCGCCAGCGCTCACCGCGCGCACGACGATGGGCAGGACGGGCACTTCATCGGCGAACAGGTAGTGGATGAACGGCAGTTGCACTTCGACGGAATGCTCGAAGCGATGCGCCTCATCATCGGCGCGCGCGCCGGGGAAATCGCGGAGCAGCTGCGAACGCAGCTTCGCATCAAGCGGCATATCGCCCAAGGGCGTGTTCCAGGCGTCGGCGGTGGAAAGAGCAACCGCCTGGCCCATGCCGGTATGGTTGGGCCCGACGATGACGATCACGTCGGGTGGGCCGTCGCGGGCAAGCTCGGCGTAGCTCCACGCGGCGGCGGCGCCGGAGTAGAAGAAACCGGCGTGGGGGCAAATGAGGCCGCGCAGGCGGCGCGGCCCGTCGGGGTCAACGGTGGGAACTGTGCCTGGCCCGAGGCGGTGGGTAAAACACTCCTCGATCTCAGCGCGCAGCGAGCGCGGATCGCCGCGGTAGAAGGTTCCCGCCACCGCCGGACGCCGGGTGGAGCTCATGGCACGACCTCCTGACGCCGCCGACACAGGGAACAGTCACCTATTCACGAACCGGGTGTGACCTCGGAGAGTGGGGATCGGGCGGCGCACCCTTCGACAGGCTCAGGGCAGGCTCTGTGGGAGCCCGGGCCGCGCCAAGCGCGGCGCCCCCGGGCGATCCGGATCGCCGCGAGACGCGGC
>Ga0315280_10008016_pt1 | contig 13970 bp, 7 predicted proteins | sample YL17G06_40_MG_FD_203697 | JGI IMG/M metagenome (GOLD analysis project Ga0315280, IMG submission 203697) | Sediment microbial communities from Yellowstone Lake, YNP, Wyoming, USA - YL17G06_40 | ecosystem: Environmental > Aquatic > Freshwater > Lake > Sediment | place: USA: Wyoming | collected...
CGTCATGTCCAGATACGCGCAGCCCTCCTCGGCGGCGAGCTTCTTCAGGGCAGCCCCGTACGCACCGGTCCCCGAATGCGCCGCCTTGGCCAACTCTTCGGGCACGCGCGGGTCCGCCGTGCCGAAGGTCCCCGTGGCCAGCAAGATCTCCACCTCCGGCAGCGCGGCCCGCAGCTCGCGGATGACCGTGCGGATGCTCTCGATGTCGCGCTGGCTGATGCCGCCGATGAAGACCAGGTCCGGCTTGCGCGGAATGACATACTTCGCCAGCCGTCCTTCCTCCTTGTAGTGCTGGCAGCCCCCGCCGCCGCGCACGTAGACCGTCGCCCGGATGTTGGCCTTCGGATAGGCCTCTTGCAGCTTGGCCACCCAGCCCGAGCGCATCGTGTCGTTGACGATGCTGTCGCCTATGGCCAGCAGGCGCAGCTCTCCGCCTTCGGTCAGAATCTTGCGGGTCCGACGCAGGTGCGCCCAATCCGGCTTGGGCGGAGTGAACTCGCCCTTGGGCATCTCCGCCTGGATGCGATCGATCTGCGCCACCGAGCGCTCCGGCGAGCCGAAGAGGTAGTAGCCTTCCTCGGCCTTTTCGCGCTCCCGCGACGGCCGGTCGGGCGCATACTTCGCCGGCAGCGCCCCTTGCTTCGGAAACTTCACCGGCGAGTCCTTCATCATGTCCGCCAACGCGACGGGAGCCGCCAGGCCGGCAAGCAGAAAAAGGAACGTCACGGGCTTCATCGTCATGGAGTTGTCCTTTCGCAAGTGTTACAGCGACCAACCGGTCCGGTAGGGCGGATTGACCAAAGCGTTGGCCTGCTCGTTGTTGGTGACCCGCATGGCCTGGCTGTCCCACTGAAGCACCCGCCCCGTGCGGAGCGCCAACGCCCCGAGCAACGCCATCTCGGTCATCTCGCAGCCGAACTCGATGGGACAGATCGTCCGCGCGCCCGTCTTGCACGCCTGGGTCCACTGGCCGTAGTGATCCTCGACCCGGCGCAGGCTCGCGGGCGGATCCTGGAAGTCCCGAAACTTCTCCTCCGGCAGCAACAGTCCGCCGCTGGGGCCTCGCGGCTTGCCGTCGCGCCGGTACGGGTTGCCTCCCGAGTAGCCGGCCACGAGTTTCCCCTTCTCGCCGACGAACAACAGCCCGCTCGACGGCAACCACAAGCTCGGCGGCAATTCGAGCGGCCGATGGGGCCTCATGCCGCCGTCGTACCAGTGGACCTCCAGCGGCGGCATTTCTCCCCGCGCCGGAAACTGCCAAGTCACGATGTTCGCATGGCTCTGGCACTCCGGCGTCGAGACGAGATGGAAGAACCCGTCGTGCCGCGTCGAGCCGCAGGCATAGACGAGGCTCGGCGCCCCCAGCCGAAGCTCGCGGAAGTACACGTGCAGCGTGTGACAGCCCATGTCGCCGACGGTCCCCGAGCCGAAATCCCACCACGGCCGCCAGTTCGCCGGATGATAGGCCGAATGATACGGCCGAAACGGGGCCGGCCCGATCCACTGGTCCCAGTCCATGCCCGGCGGCGGAGTCTGGGCCTCCTTCGGCCGCACGAGCGAGCACGGATACACGGGATGATCGCACCAGATGTGCAGCTCGCGGACCGGCCCGATCGCGCCGCTGGTGAGCAGCTCCGCGGTCCGGCAGGCCGGTTCGGTGCCGGAAGACTGCGCGCTCGTCTTGGTCACGAGCCCCTTCGCGGCCGAGAGGGCCTCGCGGATCTTTCGCGCCTCGCCGATCGTGTGCGTGACGGGCTTTGCGCAGTAGATGTGCTTCTTGAGCTTTATGCCGGCCATCAGGATCACGGCATGGGTGTGGTCGGGCGTGGCGACGATCAACGCGTCGAAGCGGCTGGCCTCCTTGTCGAACATCTCGCGAAAATCGCGGTAACGCGTAGCGGATGAATAGGCCCGAAACACGCCGGCCGATCGCTGGTGGTCGAGATCGCACAAGGCCACGACCTGCTCCCCCTTGCAGCCCGCAAGATAGGCCCCGCCCATGCCGCTGATCCCCACCGCGGCTATTCGCAACTTCTCGCTCGGCGGCCGATTTCCCTCGCCGCCCAGCACCTGGCGGGGAACCACCAGCGGCCCCACCCCGCCCAGCACCGCCGCCCCTCCCGCCAGCAAACCTCTCCGCGACACCACCGCCCGTCCCCCCGGCTCCCCCGCGTTCTGCACTTCGTTGGACCGCATGGAATCGCTCCTTTCCATCTTCGCCCAGCCCCTGGCGTCACCCCGGCACCCAGTCTACCCCCAAGCGACCGCCCGCCGCAACGGCCTACCACCGTCGCCCGGGCGTCGAGTTGGTCGACAGGGACCACCCACCCGATCCGCCCGATTTCCAGGTGAACAATTGGCCGGGGGCAGCGCGAGGGCTGAACGACGAGGCGAAGGGGAATGACCAGGAACCAGAGCCTGGGCGCAGCGAGAGGAAAAGCCGACCGCGGAACCCAGAGTACAGCGCGCGTCTCGCGCGTGTCACGAATCAGCGACCGAGGAATCGTCCGCCACCGCTTCATGACCGCGCTCTGTCAATCGGCGGCGCCTGCGCACGGGAAGCACGCATCTGCTACGCTCGACGGCGCACGCGCTGGCGGTCTTGGGTTGTCCTCGCCAATTCTCTCCAAAGCGTGGAATATGTACCCAGGCAGAAGAACTGGCCACGGTCCGTCGCCGGCTATTCCCCAATCCTCGAGCTTCAGCCCAGGATCGTCGGGCGTCGGCCCACGCGTCAGTCTTTCCAGATGCCGCCGGGCTCTCGCCACTGGGTAAGCTTCAGCCACCACGTCAAAATCGACATCGGGAAGGCTGCCTTCTTGGGTATCGACCAGATCCAACTCGATGGACTTGAAGCACTCCAGCACAAAGCCCGCACAACTAAAACGCCGGTACAACCTGCGCCCGGTCTCTCGAGCTCTATGCCACTCCCAGTGCGGATTGACGATGTAGCGCCTGAACGGGTTGTCCGGGCCTGGTTCCTTGTCAACCTCCTCCAGCCAGTCTCGAATTGCGTCCTGCTCGTCAAGACTCAGTTGCGCGGTGCCCGCAAGATGGACAACACATTCGGGCTTCGCGTGACGCGCCTTCTTCGTTTCCTCCCCTGCAACCAACGGCGGCCCCATGTGCGATACAGTCGCGCTCGCCCCCCACCTCAGATCCGCATCGTCCGCCAAGATCGCTACATGCTGCACGAAGCTGCTCTTCCGAGGTTGAGAGTACGTACCTACCACCGCGTACTTGGGCACTCGGATCGCTACGGCGCCAGGATCGTCGGCGAGCCTTTGGGCTGGCAAGGGATAGTTGCTCCATTCCGACCGAAATAAGGGGCTATCGATTCAGCGACGCCCAGCCCAGTCTCGCCAGGCATTCCCGCAGCCTCCTGAAAGCGCTAGTTCCTTCCCCGTTGCCGCCGGAAATGCTCCACGCTTCCAGGATCCGCAACAAGTCGCCCTTGAGCCGAGCGGTGAACCATCGCTTGCCGATCGCTTCCGCTCGCTGGATGCAACCCTCCAGCTTGGCGCTGCCGAGCGCCGCAAGGGCCGCCACCGCATTTCTGGCAATGGCGGAGTTTTCACCTCCGGCGAAGATATCCGGATCCAGGAACTTGTCGGCGTATTCCGCGACACGCCGCATCAGGGCGTCTCGATCCAGAATGTCGCTCGGCGGTTCCTTCTCAAACACGCGGGCAATGCACTGGAGCGCCACCATACGGGTGTCAACAGCTCCCCTCCGCTCGAGAAACTCCAGGAGAGAATCAGCCTGTTCGGCCGGAAGGAGGGAGGCAAACCTGCGCATCGCCGACCAGACGACATGCTCGGTTCCCGCCGGGGCATTCTCCCGAAGCTCAAGGGCCAGTTGGCGCAGTCGCGCAGAGACAATCGCCCGTTGGTCCGGTGTGCTGAAGTGTGCATTTTCCGCCGCGAATACGAGCGCGTCGCGCCAGTCGCCAGCCAAACCCGGGCGAGAGAGTTCTTCAACAATGAACCTTGATGCCGCCTGCAGGTCTTGCCCCATCCACTCTCGCAGAGCGCCCACACGCTTGTCGATATTCGCTCCCGGAGCCCGGGCAACGTCCTCACAGTTCCTCCCCGGTGGTGCCTCCGCGCTGACCAACGTCGCCGGCTTCTCAAGCCGTGACCCCGTGTCGAAGTCCTCATGAGCCTGCGAATCTTCGTACTTGAGGGCGCCGGTCACAAAACGACCAGCAGTATCGATGCCGCCTACGTGGTAGTGGCCTGATGATCGCCCGCTATAAGGTCGACCATAGACGATTGCAACTATCGCATTGGCTAACGGCTCCACGCTGCCGACGGTCTCAGGGATGGCGTCTCGCGCGCTCTCAAGCCATGCGCGGAGGCGCTTTTGAGCCTCTTTTCGGGACGGTACGGCCTCAAGGAGATCCACAATCGCTTCACTCATTGCCACCGGCCTCCATGGTCATGTCGGTGCGGGGGACGGGCAACTGCTTCTCTGCCAGCAGGTCGCGGAGTCTCGCCAACTTCTTTTCTGCGTTGGCCGATGCCTTCGCGAGCTGGGAGACATCCTGCTGGGAGAGAATCGCTTCCAGAGCAACAGGCAACCCATCAGGCCCCTTGCACACGATCCGCAAAGTGGTGTAAGGAATCATGCCCTCCACGCGGTCCCGGTCCTTGTCGAAGACGGGACGAAGGTCGCAAATGATCTCGATCTTCTCCAAAGGAAGGCCCGTAGCCTGCGCCAGGCGTTCGGCCTTTGCCTGCCGCTCGAGCCCCGGCAGGGGGCGAAGCAGGAGCGGCAACCGCGCCTTCAGTTCTTCGAATTCGGACTCCGAAAGCAAACCTTTCCGCTGATTCTCTTCGTTCTTGAGCCACTCTCCAATGTGCGAAAGCAATTGATCCACGCCCTGACCCGTGGCACGCAGCCGGCGGTCCACATTGGCAATCAACCGCGCCAGGGCGCGGCACGTTGGCGGATCGCGAATCACCGAAGCGAGCAGTTCCTCGGTCTTTTTCCGATCCAGGAAGCCGGGAAACGCTTCGAGCTCGCGGCAGGCTGCCTCGACCTGAGCGGTCTCAACACCGACCAGCCTCCTCGCGTCGCGAATCAGGCTGTCTGGGATCCCGAATTCGGGCCCGAATGGGAACGGCCCGCGCACGTAAATCACGGGGTCAGGCATGTGCCACCATCAATGTCAACAGTGGAATCACCGGGCGACGGTTGAGACGGATTCGATCGCCTCTGCCTACGGCACCCACATGGACAGTCGCCCGTCAGATGCCGAAGTCTCTTCCTACCGGCTGCGATCCGATGGAAACCAACCCCAATTGTATTCAGCAACGACGGGCTGCGAAACGCTCTGACAAACGGAACACTGCGGCAACCCACGGCAGACAAGGCCACCCAAGAGAAGGCGGGCACGAATCGACGGCGTCTGCGAAGCGCGCGGACATGGGTTACAATCGCCACAGTTCCCGGCTCGTTCCGCCCGCGTGCTCCCCAAACGTGGGCTGCGGTCATCGCCGGACATCCATCCGCTCCCGCGCGGGTCCCTACTCGCGATTCGTGGAATCGAAGGCATCCCTGCTGTTCCACCGTGGCCTTGCCCGTGCAGAACTCCGCACGCTACAGCCGGTTCCTTGCGGACTCCTGGAAGTCTATGTGCCGCAATGCGTTGTGTCAATAGGCCCTCAACGAGGAGGTCAAAACGCCCACCGTCGCCGGACGCACGCCGCGATACCCCCCATACGAGCCGTACTGCGAAACCGCCCCCGATGCAACACCGGGTCAAGTGGCCGCTCCCAGCCTGCGAGCAGACCGCAACGGAGAGGCCAGAGTCGAGAGGCCAGAGTCGAGAGCCTAAAGCCTAGAGCCTCGTGCAACCGATGCCAGCCCGCGAGCAAGCCGCAACAGTCCCAACCACATGCCAGCCGGCGACGTCCGATCCGCGCCGAAGGAGCGGGCCAGCCCGTCCCCTCGTCGCTCCACAGTTTGTTCGCGTCCCGAGCCATACTACAATGATCGCAACTGCCCACAGGAGGTTTCCCATGCGCACGCTCTGCCTGGTTTCGCTGCTGTTGACCCTGGTTGCCTCGGCTCCGCTCGTCACCGTAGGCTGGGGCGCTAGCCCCAGCGGCGCCGGGGCACGCGAAAGTTCGGGCGGCGCCCCAGCCGAGAGCGTTTCGCGCCCGCAAGTACCGGAGAAGATCGGCTGGAACGCCCGCGGAAAAGGGGGCGCCGTCGCGGCCGGAAAGGCCGAGGCGGTGGCGGCCGGGATTCAGATGCTCAAGCAAGGGGGCAACGCCGCCGACGCCGCGGCAGCTACCATCTTGGCCCTCGCCGTGACCGACTACGGCTCCTTCTCCATCGGCGGCGAGGTCCCCCTGCTGATCTACCGCGCCGACCGGCAGGAGGTGAAGGTCCTCTGCGGCGTGGGCCGGGCCCCGCTCGATCCGCGGGCCGTGGAGTGGTTTTACGCGAACGGAATACCGTCGAAGGGGAGCATGAAGGCCGCGCCGGTCCCCGGGGCCGTCGATCTCTGCGTGACCCTCTTGAAGCTCCACGGCACCAAGTCGCTGGAAGAAGCCATCGCTCCGACGCTCGCACTGCTCGACGCCGGGGGCCGCGATTGGCACCCGAGGCTGGCACTCACGCTCCGCAAACTGGTGGAAGCCGAGCGGAACAAGGCCGGCACGCGGGAAGAAAAGCTGGCCGCCGCTCGCGACCGCTTCTACCTGGGCGACGTGGCCGACGAGTTGGAAGCTTGGTACGTCGCCACGGGCGCTTTTCTGCGCAAGCAGGACCTGGCCGCACAGCGCGTGACGGTCGAGGAGCCGGTGGCCGTGAGCTATCGCGGCTACACGGTGTACAAGTGCGGGCCCTGGACCCAGGGGCCGGCGCTGTGCGAGGCCCTGCGCCTGCTCGAAGGCATGGACCTCAAAGGCATGAGGCACCTCTCGGCCGACTACGTCCACGCGGTCACGGAGTCGCTGAAGCTGGCGCTGGCCGATCGCGACGCGTACTACGCCGACCCCTTCTATGTGGACGTTCCCCTGAAAGCCCTGCTCTCCGAGCCTTATGCCACAGTGCGCCGGCCGCTGATTGACATGGCCCGGTCCTCGGTCCAACGGCGTCCCGGCGACCCCTACGCGATCCGGCCGATGCAGAAGGAGGGCAGACATTCCTGTCTGCCGAACGCCGCGGGCGATGGCCAGCCCACCGGAATCCCGATCCAGGACACGACTACCTGCGTCGTGGCCGACCGCTGGGGAAACGTGGTGGCCGCCACGCCAAGCTGCAACATGCTGACCAACCGGCCGGGTCCCTCGGGAGTCAACCAGGGGAACCGGGTCCGCTGCCTGAACACGACGCCGGGGCACCCCAATCGGCTCGAACCGGGAAAGCGGCCGCGGGTCACGCTCACCCCGACGCTGGTCTGCAAGGACGGCAAGCCGGTGCTGGCCATCAGCGTGGCGGGAGGCGACCTGCAGGATCAGACAACGTTGAACGTCCTCTTGGATCACGTCGAGTTCGGCATGTTGCCCGAGCAGGCGGTCGTTGCCCCGCGGTTCAGCACTGAGCACCACCAGAACTCGTTCGACCCGAACCCCGACCGGTCAAAGGCGTTTCTCTCCGCCGGCGGCCTGCACCTCAGCAGCGGCATTTCCAAGGAGGTCCGGGCGGAATTGGCCCGGCGCGGCCACAAGGTGACGGCGACCAAGGGGCCGATCGCGGCCCCAGTGATGATCTACCTCGATCCGAAGACCGGCCTGATCCATGCGGCCGGGGACCCCGCCGCGGGCCGCCACGCGGGGGCCATCGATTAGGTCCCGGGCTGCCATCCAAGGAGCAGGCGATGAATGCGATTCATGTGGCCTTGCTGATGCTGATGTTGACCGTGGCCATGCCGGCTGCTCTGGCGGATTCGCCTCGGCCGCCGGTCGCCGCGGCGAATGCCGCCGAGGGGATTGCCCCGGGGAGACCCGCCCTGGAGTTCATCAACACGGGGTTCGAAAACGCGTCGCCTTTGCAATGGGAGACCGACGCGGACGGGACCGTTCACGTCCGGCTGCTCTACGACTACGAGCGGAACTCGCCCAACCGCGCGGCCGGACACTGGCATTTCCAGCTCCAGGGAAGGCCGGGCTCCGATCTGACCCTGGTCCTCCACGACTTCGACAACATTTACAACGGCAAGCCCGGCGCGGCCGTGTCGAAGAAGAGCATTTGCTACGTCTCCCCGGACGGCCGGGCACCATCGGGCCGGGCACCATCCGCAGGATGGTCGCGCAGCGTGGTCGGAGGGTCGTGGAAGGTCGTCCCGGCCGAGTTCCTCGCGGGAAATCTCTTGCGGGTCCGCGTGTACCTCGACGGCCCCTCGCTGTACCTGGCACGTCTGGAGCCGTACCGCCTGGCAGACCTGGAGCGGCTCCTCAGCGAGATCCGCGGCCACCGGCTGGTCCAGATCGACACGATCGGGAAGACCGTGGAGGGCCGGCCGCTGGAGATTGTGCGGGTGGGCGATCCGAAGGCGCCCTATCGCGTTCTGCTCCGCGCGCGGGCCCACGCCTGGGAGCCGGGCGGCAACTGGGTGGTGCAGGGTCTGATCCGCTCGCTGCTGGAGGACGACGAGACTTCGCGAAAGTGTCTCAAGCGATACTGCCTCTACGTGCTGCCGATGGCCAACAAGGACGGCGTCGCCCGGGGCCTCACCCGCTTCAACATGCTCGGCCGCGACCTGAACCGCGACTGGGACAGACCGGCCGACCCGAAGCTCGCCCCGGAGAATCACGCCCTGGAGACATGGATCCGGCGCATGACCGAGCAGGGCAAACCGCTGCACTTCGCCATGGACCTGCACAACGACGAGGGGGGCGGGCTGCACATCTCCCGCCCGCCGATTGAAAACCTCCAGCGCCACCTGGACCGCATGAAGCGGTTCGAGCAGTTGCTCCGCAAGCACACCTGGTTTACCGAAGGAAGTTCCGGGTCCAAGTTCCGCAATCCCGGCACCATCGGCGAGGGCCTCTTGGAGCGGTACGGCATCGACGCCTGCATCCTGGAGTTCAACTGCAACTGGATCGCCGGCCTCAAGCAGCACCCCTCCGCGTCAGCCTGGGAGCAATTCGGCCGGCAGTTGCGGCTGGTCTACTTCGATTACTTCGACGAGGTGGACGCGGCAAGCGGAGACGCGCGATGAATCAAGGAGCCGAGCGGAGCGGCAGTGCGATAACTTCGTGTTTTGACCGCAAGGTCCCCTCACCCCCGGCCCCTCTCCCGAGACGGGAGAGGGGAGTTCCGGTTGGACGGGCGCCGAGGCTTTGCGTCCTCCTTGCGCTGTCGTTCTTGCCGGGCGTCATCGCCCGCGCCGCTGAGGACAATCCCTTCGGCGCGAAGGTGCTGGACGTCCGGCCGCGGGTGTTCCTGCGGAACGACCGCTTCGAAGGCCTGACGATCGAGAAGCTGCGGACCCGCGTCAAAGAGCCGGAGTTCGCCGGCGCGCGGGAGAAGTGGCGGGCGAGGCCGATGGGGCGCGGCCTGTTGTGGATGCTCGAAGGGAGAAAAGAAGATTTTGAGGCGGCGCTCGCGGGGCTCAAAAGAATGGATGCTAGCGGCGGGACCTGGAGCGACCGCGGGCCGGCGCTGGTCCGATTGGCGGCCTTGTTCGACTGGCTCTACAAGGACCTCGACGAGCCCACGCGCCGGGCGACGATCCAGAAGATCGAGAAGGCCGCCGATGCCGCCGTGGCCCACGTGCGCGGCGGGCAAGCCCCGTTCTTCTATAGCCGCACGCCCGGCGCCCTGGCGGGCCTGTGCGTGGCCGGACTGGCACTCGATGGGGTCAGCGACAAGGCGGAAGGCTACCTGAAGACATTCCGCGAGTTCGGCCCCGGCGAATACTTCAAGGCGTACCAGTGGGTCGACGGAGCGGCCACCGGGGCGACCTACACGCTCAACTACACCTACGTGGACCTGCCCAGCATCTGTGCCGCCTGGTGGTCCGCCACGGATCGGAATCCCGCCGACTGGATCCGGACACAGCAGGGTGACTGGCTGGGCGGCATCGTGCGGTTCTATCTCTGGTACATGCGCCCGGGATTCGCCTTCACCGACATCAACGACCAGTTCCGCGGCAACTGGGAGTCGCACGACGAGTTCTGCCAGGGGCTGGACATCGCCAGCTACGTGACCCGGAGCGGCTACGGCCGGGCATGGTCGCGGCAATGGCTCGGCCGCTTCGGGCCCGCGCTCTATCACCCTGAGTACGGCCACAACCTGATCTTCCGCGATACATCACTCGCCGCGAAGCCGCTGGGCGATCTGCCGCTTGCCGAGCTGTTCGGCCGTGAGAGCTGCGGCTATGGGTTCTTCCGCAGCGAGTGGCCGAAGGAGAACCAGCCGGACCGGGCCACGCACGTCTTCTTCCGCTGCGGCGATCCCATGGACGTACACGGCGGGGTGGCGGCCGGGGAGTTTCAGGTCTTCAAGCACGTCCCGCTGGCCGCGCGGAGCGGCCGGTACTCCAGCTACGACTCGCCGCCCGATCAGTATCATCGCAACTGCACTTCGACCAACGTGGTCCTCTTCACCGACCCGGCGGTGTCCGAAGACCGCGGCGACCAGAATAGCCGCCGCGGTTTGAAAACGGACCACAAGACCTGGGCCGATTGGATCAACATTCGCGAGCGAAACCAGTTGGACGTGGCCCAAATCCTCGACTGGCAGGTCCGCCCGGGCGAGGCCCGCTGCCGGGCCGACCTGACGAAGACCAACCCCGAGGGCAAGTGCAGGCAATGGACTCGGGAGTTTGTGTGGCTGGCCGACAAGCATCTCGTCGTGCTGGACGTCGTCGAGACGCCCAAGCCGGAGATTCGGCGGCAGTGGCAGCTTCATGCCGCCAACCGCCCCTTGATCGGCGACCACCTCCTCACCCTCACCAACCGGCCGCCGGAGCGAAGTTGGGCCGACCCGACGCTCAAGCCCAAGAGCCAGGAGGGCCGCCTGTTCTGCCAGACGCTCCTTCCCCGCGACTACCGGCTCATCCTCCACGGCGACGGGAAGGCCGAGGCATTCGATCCCTCCGGCAAGCCGCTCGGAACGGTCGAGGGGAACTCCTATCATCGGAAGTACGGCCAGCACGTCGCGCAAATCGACCCGGGAACCGGCGGCACTCAAACGGTCTTCTTGCACGTACTCACCGCGACCGAGGCCGCGGACACCAACCCGCCAAAAACAACGTTTCGACTCCACACGCCCGGGCGGATCGAATTGACCGTGGACGGCACCACGACGAGCCTGACGGTCCCGGAGTGGCGTACGCAGTCCCAGTGATCCGTCCGGGCGCCACTCAACGAATCCAACCTGCCGCATCCGCCGCCCCGATTCCCATATCAACAGTTGGCCGGGCGCGCGGGGCAAGAGACAAGACGCGAGGGGAAAGGACCTATCAGAGAGCCAAACAAAAAGAGCCACCCTGCTCTCACAAGGCGGCCGGTTGCCCCGTAGGGCAATAGCCTGCGAATGTTTCCTCTTGTCTGCGGGAAGACTCGCAGGCCGAGATCGGTTACACTAGAATGATTATCGCGGGAGTCGGCTTGTTGTCAATAGCCCCGGCACGTCAAACCGCGGAAAGGGCAGACTATGGCCAGTCTTACCGTGGGCCTGGACGTCGGTTGTACCTCTATCGGTTGGGCTCTTCTGGACGAGGAAGGCGGGCAGATCCTCGCTGTGGGGGTTCGCGTCTTCACCGAGGGAGTTGACCGCGATCAACAGGGCGGCGAGAAATCCAAGAGCCAAAGCCGCCGCGAGGCGCGTGGCATGAGGCGCCAGATTGCCCGCCGCGCCCGCCGTCGCCGCCAACTGCGCGATGCGTTGAGGAAGGTCGGGCTGCTCCCCGGCGATTCCGAAGGCACAAAGGCCGTCATCGGCTTGAACCCCTACCACCTGCGGCGCAGGGCACTGACCGACAAGCTCGAACTCCACGAACTCGGCCGTGCGTTGTTCCACTTGGGTCAGCGCCGCGGCTATCTGTCGAACCGGAAGACGGACAAGGCGAGGTCCGTGGACCAGAAGGGCATGCTCGCGGAAATCGAGGGGCTCGCCGGCGCGCTGAAGGAAACGGGAAGCACGCTTGGCAAGTACCTGGCCGACTTGAGCGAGCGCCCCGAGTATGGAAGGACCGTGGATTGCGGCCGGATCCGCAACCGGCACACGCGCCGCGACATGTACGAAGCCGAGTTTGAGGCAATCTGGGACGCCCAACGCCAGCACTATCCGGAACTGCTGACAGACCCGCTCAAGTACGGCGCCCGCGGCAAGCAGCCGTTCCCCAAGGTTCCCGACCGTCTCCCGAAAGGAACCGACCTCCTGGCCGAGTACGGCGTCTACGGACTGATCTTCTTCCAGCGCAAGATGTACTGGCCCAAATCGGTGGTCGGGCGCTGCGAATTAGAGCGGCGCGAGAAGCGATGCCCGCGCGCCGCCCGGATCGCCCAGCGATTCCGCCTCCTCCAGGAGGTCAACAACCTCCGCGTGCTGGATTACGCCAAACGCGAAGAGCGACGGCTGACCGACAAGGAGCGGGCCACGTTGATCGCCGACCTCTCGGCCGCGAAGGAACGGACTTTCGAGCAACTCCGCAAGAAGCTGGACCTTCCCGAGACGGCGCGATTCAACCTGGAACGTGGAGAGCGCAAGAAGCTCCAGGGGCACGAAACGGATTCGGCCCTGGCCGGCAAGAACGGGATCGGGAAACGGTGGGCCCAATTACCCGACCAGACCAAGGACGTGATCGTCGACGTCCTCATCCACGAGGAACGCGAGGACGTTGCCATTGGCCGTCTCACGGCCGAGTGTGGGCTCACGAGCGAGGAGGCGGAGCGTGCCAGTCGAATCCATCTCCCCGACGCCTACGTGAGTTTCTCTCGCGTTGCCATCGAGAAGCTCCTGCCTCACCTGGAGCGGGGGTTGCTCCTCATGGCCGACGACGCGACCAACTCCGCTCTTCACGCGGCGGGCTATCTCCGCCCGGACGAGCGGGAGGTAAACCAGCGCCGCTTTCTGCCCGGCGCGCCCAACCTCACCAACCCCATCGTCCGCCAAGCCGTGGTCGAGGTCCGCAAGGTCATAAACTCCATTCTGCGCGAGTACGTGTACCGCGGCGGGCATACGCTCGGGACAATCCGCGTGGAGCTGGCGCGCGAGGCCAAGAAGTCGTTCGACCAGCGCAGAGAGCTCCGCTTCGAGAACGCCGATCGCCGCAAGATGCGCGAGGACGCCGCAGAGGCCATCGAGGAGTTCGATCCGCAAGTCAAGCCGTCGCGCGCCGCGAAGAACCGGTATCTCCTCTGGAAGGAGCAAGACGAGTTCTGCGTCTACTGCGGGCAGAAGATCAGCATGAGGCAACTCTTTAGCGGCGATACCGACGTGGACCACATCCTGCCGCGCTGGCGCAGCCTGGACGACTCGATGGCCAACAAGGTGGTTTGTCATCGCACGTGCAACCACGACAAGGGCGACCGCACACCCCGGGAGTGGCTCGAAGAGACCGACTCGCAGCGTTACGAAATGGTGCTCCAGGTTGCCGCCAAGTTGCCTTACGGCAAGCAGCGCAAGTTCCAGCAGAAGGACATTCACCTGGAGGACTTCGTCGCCCGGCAGTTGACCGACACCGCCTACATCAGCCGCTGCGTGTCGCAGTATCTGCAATGCCTGGGCGCGCGGGTTGCTTGTACCCGGGGCGACATGACCAGCGACGTTTGCCACTGGTGGGGCCTGAACAACGTCCTCGACCCCACCAAGACCAACAAGAAGAACCGTGAGGACCACCGCCAGCACGCAGTGGACGCGATTGCCGTGGCGCTGACCAACGCGAAGCGATTGCACGCCCTGGCCAACGCTCGCGGCGAGAACATGCCCCCGCCGTGGCACGGATTTCGCGACGACGCCGAGCGCGCGGTGCTCGACATCAACGTCTCCCACCGGGCCCTGCG
>Ga0315280_10008017_pt1 | contig 13970 bp, 12 predicted proteins | sample YL17G06_40_MG_FD_203697 | JGI IMG/M metagenome (GOLD analysis project Ga0315280, IMG submission 203697) | Sediment microbial communities from Yellowstone Lake, YNP, Wyoming, USA - YL17G06_40 | ecosystem: Environmental > Aquatic > Freshwater > Lake > Sediment | place: USA: Wyoming | collected...
GAAGATAGCCCGCCGCCGAAAGCCGGAACAATTGGTGGTGGGTTTCGCCGCGGAGGCGGAACATCTGCTCGAGAATGCCGCGAAAAAACTGCGGGAGAAGCGCCTCGACTTGATTGTGGCTAACGACGTTACGCAGGAAGGAGCGGGCTTCGAGGCTGACACCAACATCGTCACGCTGCTTTTCCCGGACGGTGGCCAGAAACCGCTCGAAAAGATGCCTAAGCTTGAGGTTGCCCGCCACATCCTCGATGAGGTGGTCGAGCTGAGAAAGAGCAGGGGCTAGGGGCTAGGGTTTTGGGTTTCGGTGCAGGAGTCAGGGATGGAGGGTTCGCGGTCAACGGTCTGTCATCAGGCGGTCGGGAAGTACACGGGGATGGGTTTACGCGCGAGACCTGACATCTGGAATCTCAAATCTCCAATTTGAAATCTCAGATCTGAAATCTTCTGCCTGACTCTTGGTCAAAATCCGAAAGCTGACCCCTACTACCCGAAAGCTGAAAACTGAGAACTGACAACTGAAGACTGAAAACTGGCTTTTGAAAAGCGCACCCGTGGACGAACGCTTACAACGCGAACTGGCTGCTTGGCTCGAATTCTACCGCGAGCTAGGCTTTGAGGATTTCTATCAGCGGGCGGCGGAACCAGTCCAGCCTACAAGCCCGGCGGGTTCAGGCCTTCCCAAGCCCCCGTCAGGAATGGCCCCACAGACTGCCGCGGAGGCCACATCATCCTCTCCGGCAGTTGCTGCGCGCTCTGCTGTGCCTGCGGCCTCGGTGGAGCCTCCGGCAGCCGCGGCCCGCCCCGGCGCGCCGGCTTCAGGTCGCCCGACGGCGTCCCCCGGCCCTCCGCCACGTTCCTTGAGCCTTTTTGAAGCTCCCCCGCCGGTGCGCGGTCCAGAGACCCTCGAACAAGTCCGAGAAGACTTGGGTGATTGTCATCGTTGCCGGTTGGCGGCCGGGCGCAAGACGATTGTGTTTGGTCAGGGAGACCCTCATGCCGAGTTGGTGTTCATCGGCGAGGGGCCCGGGGCCGACGAAGATGAACAGGGTCTACCCTTCGTCGGGCGCGCCGGGCAGCTTCTGAACCGCATGATTCAGTTGGTGGGGATGAAGCGCGAAGACGCGTACATTTGCAACGTCGTCAAGTGCCGTCCGCCCGGGAACCGCACCCCCGAGCCTGACGAAGTCGATGCCTGCTCACCCTTCCTCTTCCGCCAGTTGGAAGCCATCAAGCCGCGCTTGGTCTGCTGCCTGGGTGCACCGGCGGTGCGCACCGTGCTCGGCATCAAGGAAGGCATCACCAAGATCCGTGGCCACTTCTACGACTACGGCGGCACTAAGGCCATGGCCACCGTCCATCCCGCCTACATCCTCCGCAATCCCCGCGAAGAGAAGATCCTCCGCGAGGACTTCGAGAAGATCCGCCATTTCCTGAAGACGTTGCGGCACGCAGTTCCCCCTGGGAGCGAATGATTTGTACGCCAAATGAGCGTACAGGCCCACCCGTGGCCCGCAAGTGCGTTGAAGCGGGCGCGAGGGATGTGCTAGCATAAGGATTTGCTCTATCCTCTGAACTCCCAAATGAGGCCGCAAGTCCGACGATCAACAGGAGTTACCTGTGAAGATTTACGAGGGACAGGACATTCGCAATGTGGCCTTGGTCGGCCACGGCGACTCCGGCAAGACACAATTGGTTTCCGCGCTGCTCTATACGGCAGGCATGGTGAACCGTCTCGGCAAGGTGGATGACGGCACTTCCGTTACTGACTACGACGAAGAGGAAATCCAGCGCAGTTTCTCGATTAGCGCCGGACTGGCCCACGCCGAGTGGGGCAAGGCTAAGATCAACTTCATCGACACGCCCGGCTTCAACATCTTCCTGCACGAGACGGAAGCGGCCCTGGTGGCCGCCGACTCGGCGCTGGTCGCAGTCCACGCGGTGGCCGGCGTCGAGGTGCAGACGGAGAAGACCTGGGGCTTCTGCGAGAAGTCCGAGTTGCCGCGGGCGGTGGTGGTCAACCAGATGGACCGCGACCGCGCCAGCTTCGAACGGACCCTCGAAGCCCTGCACGCGGCTTTCGGGCGGACGGTGACGCCCTTGCAACTGCCGGTGGGAGAGGAGAAGGAATTCCGGGGCGTCATCGACCTGGTGCGGATGAAAGCCCACCTTTACGAGCCCAACGGTTCGGGAAAGGCCAAGGAAGCGGCGATCCCGGCGGAATACGCCGAGGCCGCCACCAAGGCGCACGATGCGCTGGTGGAAATGGTGGCGGAAGGTAACGACAAGTTGATGGAAGAATTCTTCGACAAGGGGACGCTGCCGCTGGAACACCTGGTGCCAGGGCTGAAGCAAGCCATTACGGAAAGGCGCCTGTATCCCCTCGTACTCACGGCGGGCCTGCTCAACCTGGGCAGCGAAGACCTGCTGAACTTCATCGTCGAGTATCTCCCTTCGCCGCTCGAGGGGGGAGAGGTGGAGGGCCTGGACCAGGAAGGCGGCCAGCCCGTCAAGCGCAAGCTCGCCGACAGTCAGCCGATCTCTGCTTACGTTTTCAAGACAGTGGCCGATCCCTTTGCGGGCCGGGTCAGCTACTACAAAGTCGTGTCCGGCGTCTTGAAAAACGAGGCCAACCTCACGAATTTCAACCGCGGCGGGACGGAACGTCTCTCCCACATCGGTCTCATCCAGGGAAAGGCTCAGACTCCCATCGCCGAATTGCACGCCGGCGATATCGGTTCGGTGGCCAAGCTGAAGGACACACTGACCGGCGACACGCTGGGCGACAAGGCCGCCCCGATCCTCTTCCCCAAGATCAAACTCGCGGAGCCCGCGATCTCCTTTGCCATCGAACCCAAGTCCCGCGGCGACGAAGACAAGCTCTCGACCGCCGTGCACCGGATGCTCGAAGAGGATCTGCTGCTCCGCTTCTCGCGCGACCCGCAAACGAAGGAGTTCCTGATTTCCGGCTCTGGTCAGCAGCACGTCGAGGTGGCGGTCTCCAAGCTGAAGCGGCGGTTCAACGTCGAGGTCACGCTGAAGGCGCCGAAGATCCCTTACCGCGAGACCATTCGGGCCAACGCCGACGCCCAGGGAAAATTCAAGCGGCAAACCGGTGGACACGGTCAGTACGGAGATTGCTGGATCAAGATGGAACCTTTGCCGCGGGGCGCCGGCTTTGAGTTCGTGAACGACATCTTTGGCGGGGCCATCCCGAGGAACTACGTTCCGGCCGTTGAGAAAGGCATTATCGATGCGGCCTCGAAAGGCTACCTGGCAGGCTACCCGGTGGTGGACTTCAGGGTGATCCTCTATGACGGTTCCTACCACGAAGTCGATTCGTCCGAAATTGCGTTCAAGATCGCGGGCTCGTTCGCGTTCAAGAAGTGTATGGAGCAAGCCAAACCCTGCTTGCTCGAGCCCATTATGAATGTCGAGATCACGGTGCCCGAGAATTACTCCGGCGACATCATGGGGAATTTGAATGGCCGCCGGGGGCGCATCCAGGGCATGGAGCCGAAAGGCGGCTCCACGGCGATCAAGGCGCAAGTGCCGCTGGCGGAGATGCTTGCCTACGCCTCGGACCTCACCTCCATGACCCAGGGGCGGGGCACGTACTCGATGGAGTACTCGCACTACGAAGTCGTTCCCCAGCCCATTGCCGAAAAGATCATCGGCGCTGCCAAGGCCGCCAGGGTGGGCGAGGAAGAGGAGGAAGAGTAGTCAGACCGCGATGGCGCCGCCGGAAAGCAAGAACCTCCGGGATGTGGGAGGTTCCAGTGCCGGGATGGTTTGGGCCCCGTAGTTCTTCCGGCCAGGGAGGGTGCCTCCGTCCGGGGCAACGGCCTGAGATTTTCCCCGGTGAAAGGGGACCTTTTTGCTGTTAACGTTATTGACACCACCGCAGGGCGATAGTAGTATGGTTTTGCTACTTATGACGCATCGACTGGCACATCACCATCATCACAGCGCCCTTGGGGTGGCGTGTCAGTGGGCTGCGTAAGTCGCTGGAGACGATCAAGTTCACAAGAAGCCCGCTGACGCTGAAGGTCGGCGGGCTTTCTTATTTTGACGGAAGGGGATGTACGTACATGGAGCTGAAGTATCAGGCCGGCTTGATTCCAGCGATAATTCAGGACAAGCATAGCGGCAAGGTCCTTATGCTTGGCTATATGAACCAGGAAGCGTACGAGCAGAGCCTCAAGACCGGCTATGTCACCTTTTATAGCCGCAGCCGGGGAAAACTCTGGACGAAGGGGGAAACTTCCGGTCACCGGTTGCACCTGCGGGAGATCCGTGTCGATTGCGACCAGGATGCGGTGCTGCTCCAGGTTGACTTGACGGGACCGGGATGTTGCCACATGGGATACAAGTCCTGTTTCTTCCGCAAGCTCACGGCCGAGGGTGAAGAAATCATCCTGCGCCGCGAGTTTGACCCTTCCGAAGTTTACGGAGACGCTTCCGCGGAGAGTCAGACATGATACTTAAACTCGGCATACCGAAGGGAAGCCTGCAGGAGACTTCGCTCCAGTTGCTCCGGCGCGCCGGCTACGACGTCGCCGTCAATCCCCGTTCCTACTTTCCCGTGATTGACGATGAGGAGATTGAGTGCATGTTGATCCGGGCACAGGAGATGGCCCGCTATGTGGACGACGGCGTCCTCGATTGCGGCCTCACGGGCAAGGACTGGATCCTCGAGAATCAGGCCAACGTCATCGAGGTGGCTGACCTCATCTACGCCAAGCAGACTTTTGGCAAAGTGCGCTGGGTGCTGGCCGTCCCGGAAAGGTCACCCTTCCAGAGGGTTCAGGATCTCGAGGGGAAGGTGATTGCCACTGAACTCGTCAAGGTCACGCAACAGTACTTGGCCGCAAAGGGGGTAAAGGCCAAGGTCGAGTTCTCCTGGGGCGCCACGGAGGTGAAGCCCCCGGTGCTTGCCGACGCCATCGTGGAAGTGACCGAAACGGGCTCCTCGCTCCGCGCCAACGGTCTGCGCATCATCGAGACCGTGCTTGAGTCCACCACCAAGTTCATCGCCAATCCCGTGGCCTGGAATGACGCCTGGAAACGTAAGAAGATGGAAGGCCTCCTGCTGCTGTTGCAGGGGGCGATCGATGCGGCGGGCAAGGTGGGCCTGATGCTGAACGTCCGGCGCGAGGACCTGGAACGGGTGCTCGAGGTATTGCCAGCCTTGAAGCGTCCCACCATCTCCAACTTGAGTGACCCTGACTGGGTCGCCGTTAACACGATTATCGATGAGAAAACGGTGCGGGAAATCATCCCACGCCTCAAAGCAGCCAATGCCCAAGGAATTGTGGAATACCCGCTGAATAAGATTGTGCTCTGATGATTCAGATTATTCGCAGCAGCGACGAGAAAGCCCTGAAGCGCGTGCTTCACGCCGGCGCCACCCGTCTGGCGGGGGCCGAGGACGTCGCCCGCCGCATCCTCGAGGACGTGCGCCGGCAGGGTGACCGCGCGGTCATCCGTTACACCAGGAAGTTCGATCACTTCGACCTTCGCCGCACCGGGTTCGCGGTGACCGCTGAAGAGATTCGGCAGGCTTATGGCCGCGTTCCTCGCGGCTTCGTCTGGGCGCTGCGCCAAGCCGCGCGGAACATCCGCGCGGCAGCGCGCCGCCAGCTTCCCGCGGCGTGGCAGACCACCACGACAAGAGGTGTGCGCGTCAGCCAGATCGTGCGCCCTCTCGAACGCGTGGCGTGCTACGTTCCCGGCGGGCGCTTTCCCCTGCCCTCCACCGTGTTGATGAGCGCCATTCCGGCACAGGTCGCGGGCGTGCGGGAAGTCATGATCACTTCTCCGCAACCTGCACCGGCGGTATTGGTGGCGGCGGATGTTGTGGGCGTCAAGAAGATCTTCCGGCTCGGCGGCGCGCAAGCCGTGGCCGCGTTCGCTTACGGCACCGAAAGCGTGCCCCGCGCGGACAAGATTGTCGGGCCCGGGAACCGCTACGTGGCGGCCGCCAAGAAGCTGGTGGCGGGCGAGTGCGGCACGGATTTCATCGCCGGGCCGTCGGAGCTGCTGGTGGTCGGGGCCCGGGGAAATCCGCGCTGGATTGCCGCTGACCTCGTTGCCCAGGCCGAGCACGACCCGGACGCGATCACTCTCTTCCTGACTCCTTCACGCCGGCTGGCTCTGCAAGTCCAGGCAGAGGTCAACGAAATCGTCCACGGGTTGCAACTGCCCATCGCCAAAAAGGCCTTGGCCAAACAGGGGGCCATCATTCTGACTCGGGATTTGGAGGAGGCGGCCGATCTCACTAATGCTCTCGCTCCGGAGCATCTGACGCTGCTGGAGGACGCTGTCGGGCTGCTTGGGCGGATTCAATCAGCCGGTTCGATCTTCCTGGGCGGGTACAGCCCCGTGGCCGCGGGCGATTACGCTTCCGGAACGAATCACATCTTGCCTACGGCAGGTGCGGCGCGGATTCGCGGTGGGCTGAGCGCGGCGGATTTCGTTAAGACAATCTCCGTGCAAAAACTCACGCGCCCGGGGCTTTCCCGCCTGCGCCGTTCCATTGTCACGCTGGCCAATACTGAGGGCTTGGCGGCACACGCTTATTCCGTGGAAACGAGGTTCGAGGCTTGATAATTCTCCCTCGCAAGCCGATCCGCCGCCTCCAGAAATATCGTCCTCCCCTCGAAGGGCGCGTCGGTAAATTGCGGCTGGATTTCAATGAAAACACGGTGGGTTGCGCGCCGGAAGTGGTGCGCGCGCTGCGCCGCTTGCTGAGCCGCGAAGGGCTTTCCTGCTACCCCGAATACCAAGAAAGCCGGGAAAAACTGGCGCGTTACTTCGGCGTCGCCCCCGAGGAGCTGGTGCTGGCGAACGGCACGGACGACGCGCTCAAGGTCATCTGCGAAACTTTTGTCGATCCAGGTGACCTGCTTGTGGTCCCCGCGCCCACCTTCCCTGTTTACCAGTTTTACCACACCGTCGCCGGCGGCCGGACGGTGCGCGTGGCCTGCAACCAGCACTTCTGCCTGCCGCTGGACAAGTTCATCGCTGCCGCAAAGCGGGGCGCGCGCTGGGCGGCGCTGGCCACTCCGAACAATCCCACGGGGACGACGGTCCCGCCGGAGAGCCTCCGCAAGATCCTGAAGGCCACCCCGAAAACTCTGGTGGTAGTTGACGAAGCCTATGGCCATTTCTCCGGCGAAACCGTGTTGCCCTGGATTCGGGAGTTCCCCAATCTGGTGGTGAGCCGGACGTTCTCGAAGGCTTTTGGCCTGGCGGCCTTGCGGGTTGGATGCCTGTTTGCAAACCCCGAACTGGCCGAAGTCATGCGGCGCGGGCAGAATCCTTTTCCGGTCAATTCTCTCGCCCTGGCGTGTGCCTGCGTTGCGGTTGAGCACGAAGAGTATGTTCGCCGCTATGTGGCCGAGGTGCTGCGCAACCGAGCACAACTCTGCCGATGGTTTGAGGAGCACGGGATTGCTTACGTGCCCAGTTCGGCAAATTTTGTCCTGGCGCGTGTGGGCCTTCACGCCCCTGAAATTGCACAAAGGCTCCGGGCCGCGGGCATCCTGGTGCGTGACTGGAGTTATGACCCGCACCTGAGAGGTTTCTTGCGGTTCACGGTCGGCTCCCGGGCGCAGATGCGCCGGTTGTACACCGAGCTACGGCGCCTGGAGCAACTGATTGACACCCGGAACGGCCAGAAGGATTGGCGCAACTTCGTGGCTTATTCCGCCACCGGATGGTTCACATGAAACCTCGCCGCGCGTATCTCGAACGGAAAACCACGGAGACCAACATCCGCCTCCGGCTTAACCTGGATGGCCGGGGACGCTACGCCATTTCAACCGGCGTTCGTTTCCTCGACCATATGCTCGAACTCTTCACCCGACATGGCGGATTCGATCTTAACCTTCAGGCCAAGGGCGACTTGGACGTGGATCAGCACCACACCGTGGAGGACATCGGCATCGCCTTGGGAGAGGCCGTGAAACAGGCGCTCGGGTCGAAGCGCGGCATCAATCGCGCCGGTTACTTCGTTATGCCGATGGATGAGGCCCTGGCGCTGGCCGCCGTCGATTTGAGCGGGCGGCCCTATCTGGCTTTCCATGCGCCCATCCGGGCCCGCCTGGTCGGCGACTTGCAGACGGAGTTGCTGGAAGACTTCTTTCACGGTTTTGCTTCGAGCGCCGGCGCCAACGTGCACCTGAAGGTCGCCTATGGCCGTTCCAGCCACCACATTGTGGAAGGACTGTTCAAAGCGTTCGGGCGCGCTCTGCGCTTTGCCTGCTCGCGCGACGCCCGGCTCAAGCGCCAGCTACCCAGCACCAAGGGGTTGCTATGATTGCCCTGCTCGACTACGGCGCTGGCAACGTGGGTTCCGTGCTCAAGGCGGTGCGCTATCTGGGCTATCCGGCGGAAGCGGTTTCTGACCCTCAGCAGCTTCTGGAGGCGGAGAAGATTATTCTTCCCGGCCAAGGCCATTTCGGGAACATGCTCCAGGCGCTGGCCGCTAAGGGTTCCCTCGAGGCGCTGCGCCAGACGGTCGCCGTGGGAAGACCTTATTTGGGAATCTGCCTGGGGCTCCAAGCGCTGTATGAAGGAAGTGACGAGGCCCCCGCAACTCCCGGCCTCGGGGTTATCCCCGGGCGAGTGCGGCGCTTCGAGGGCATTTTCAAGGTGCCGCACATCGGCTGGAATCAGCTGGCTATTCGCCCCGATACTAGAATGTTCCGCGGCGTAGCATCCGACAGTTTCGTTTATTACTGCCATTCTTACTACGCGCCGGTCACCGATGTGACTGCCGCTACCACCGAATACGGATGTGCATTCGCCGCCGCCGTGGAGAGTGGACCCATTCGGGGAGTGCAATTCCACCCGGAAAAATCAGGTGAGGTGGGATTGCAGGTGCTGAAGAATTTTCTTGAATCCTGAGCGGAGCGGCTGTAGCGGCGATCTATGATCGCCGTCATCGGTTTGGTAGGGGCGACCACGCTGGGCCGCCCCCTACAGAAGGCCACCAAGGAACCATGTTAGCCAAGCGCATCATTCCGTGCCTCGACTGCAAGGATGGCCGGGTGGTCAAAGGCATCCGGTTCGTCAACTTGCGCGATGCCGGTGATCCCGCGGAGCTGGCGGAGATGTACAACCGCGAAAGTGCGGATGAGCTGGTGATGCTGGATATCTCCGCCTCGCGGGAAGGTCGCGACACCTTGATGGAAACGGTGAACCGCGTGGCGCGGCAGCTCTTCATCCCGCTGACTGTCGGCGGAGGCGTGCGGACAATCGAGGACGCGGTTCGACTGCTCAAGGCCGGTTCGGACAAGGTCTCGCTCAACACGGCGGCCGTGCTCCATCCGGAACTGGTGCGCGAACTGGCTGACCGCTTCGGCAGTCAGGCCATTGTGGTGGCCATCGACGCCCGGCGGCCAAAGACCCAAACGGGCGGGGCTGAAGGGCAACGACCGTCCGCCGCGGGCCCGCCAGATGGTTCGCCGCGCTGGAAGGTCGTGATTTACGCGGGTACGCAGGAGACCGAGCTGGATGCAGTGGAATGGGCGCGCCAGGTGGAATCGCTTGGGGCGGGTGAAATTCTTCTGACCTCGATGGACACCGACGGCACGCAGGCGGGTTTCGACTGCGAACTCACCGCCACCATAGCGCGTGCGGTTCATATCCCAGTCATTGCCTCAGGTGGCGCGGGCGGGCTCGAGCATTTCGCCGAAGTGTTTTTGCGCGGCGCGGCGGACGCGGCCTTGGCCGCTTCCATCTTCCATTACGGCCAGCACACCATCCGTAGCCTCAAGGAGTATCTCCGCGGACAAGGTATTCCGATGCGGTTGTAAGGGCAGTTCTGATGCTTGGTAGGGGAGGGCCTTTATGGCCCTCCCGAATAACGGGAGCCCGAGGGCTCCCCTGCCAGGCATGACGCCGACAGCAGTGAGAATCGAATGCGGCGGTGGGGACACCGCCGCTACAGTTTGAGACGATCAGGGCGCACCGCCGTCCGCCCCAACATTGCCATGATTATTCCCTGCATCGACTTGATGGGCCGCAAGGTCGTCCAGCTTGTTCAAGGCAAGGAGAAAGCCCTGGAACTGCCGGACCCGCTGGCGGTCTTGGAGAAGTTCTCGGCCTACCCGGAAATTCAGGTGATTGACCTGGATGCGGCCATGGGCCGCGCGGGGCAGGCCGACATCATTCGCGAGCTCTGCCAGCGCAAGCCCTGTCGGGTCGGGGGCGGGATACGGACTCTCTCGCGCGCTCGCGAGGCGGTTGAACAAGGGGCGCACAAGGTAATTGTGGGCAGTTCCGCTTTCACCGCGCAGGGCATCGACCACGAATTCCTGCGCGCGCTCACCGCTGCGATTCCGCGCGAGAGACTGATGATCGCGGTGGACTGCCTCGGCGACCACGTCGCCATCCACGGCTGGCGCGAAGTCCTGCCACTGACTTCTGGCGAGGCCTTCCCGCTGCTCGAACCCTATTGCTCGGAATTTCTCACCACTTACATCGACGCCGAAGGAAAACTCCAGGGGACGAACCTCGATTGGTTCCGTAAGCTGCGCACACTCACAAGCCTGCCGATTACGGCGGCAGGCGGCATCACTACCGATGAGGAAATTCGCGCCCTCGATGGACTCGGCATGCACGCCGCCCTCGGCATGGCTATATACCGCCAGATGTTCCCGGAGCTGTTTTCGCAGTAGTTGCGGCGGCCTGGGTTCGCCCAATTCCATCGCCCGGCCGGGCGGCCCTCCAGCCCGAATTTCGTTGTTACCTTTCCTGATTCTGTTCATCTAACAGAAACGATTACGCGCACTATAAGTAGCAAACGCCCGCGTCGGGAGCAGGACGCGGCGAGAAATATCAGCGAGGTGACGACTGTGGTTCAGATTGGGCAAAAAGTAGCAGACTTTGAGTTCGAAGCGTTCCACGAGGAAGAGATCAAGAAAGTCCGACTCTCCGACTATAAGGGCAAGTGGGTCGTGTTGTTATTCTACCCGGCGGATTTCACCTTCATTTGCCCCACGGAATTGGCGGAGGCAACCGACTATTACGCCGAGTTCAAGAAGATCGGCGGCGAGATTTTGAGCGTCAGCACGGACACGGTCTTTGTCCATAAGGCCTGGCACGACACTTCTCCGGCCATCGCCAAGATCCATTACCCGATGGTGGCGGATCCCACCGGCAAGCTCTGCCGCGAGTTCGGAACTTACATCGAGGACGCCGGGTTGTCCTGGCGGGCCACCTTCATCATTGACCCGGACGGCGTGCTGAAGGCCATGGAGATGCACGACAACAGCATCGGCCGCAGCGCCCAGGAAATCTTGCGCAAGCTCCAGGCCGCCCAGTACGTCCGCGAGCACAAGGGCGAAGTCTGCCCCGCCAGCTGGAAACCCGGCGCGCAGACCCTCCGGCCGGGGCTGGACCTGGTCGGCAAGATCTAACAGGACGCGGTGAGAGTGTTCGGCGATGTCATTCTGATCCCGCCAAGCGGAGCAAGAATCTCGGCGGGAATGGTCAAAGGTCGAAGGTCAAACGTTGAAGAGAACGGCATCGGCATCCGACCTTTGACTTTCAACCTTCGACTGCGCTTATGCGATTCTTCGCCGCCCCCGGCTTTTCCGCAGGATGAGGCAATCCACGACCTTCTTCAGCGCCTTGCCAGAGAACAGGTCGGCGCTACGGGCTAATCATCCACGTAGAAACGGGGAACCCGTTTGCCAATCAAGCAGAGGACTTCGTAGGGGACGGTGCCAGCTTCTCCGGCGATCTCGAGGGCCGTAAGGGAGCAGTGGTCCGACTGGCCGATGAGGATCACTTCATCGCCCACGTTCACGCCGGGAATGTCGGTGACATCCAGCAGCGACAGGTCCATGCTGATGTTGCCGACGATGCGCGCGTAACCGTCGCGCACGATAGCCCGCCCGCGGTTGGAGAGGGCGTGGCTCAAGCCATCGGCATAACCAACGGGCACGGTGGCAATCCGCGAGCGGCGCCGGGTGTGGAAGGCGGCGCCGTAGCCCAGGGGCGTCCCGCGGGGCACATCCTTCAAATAGACGACGCGCGACTTGAAAGTCAGGATGGGCTCGAAGGCGGGCAGGCGGGCAGGGGCTTGACTCGGTGGAAACACAAGCGGCCCGTGGAAACCGTACAGGAGCGCCCCGACCCGCACCAGGTTTTCCGGAAACCGTCGCTGGGTGAGCAGGGCCCCACTATTAGACACGTGAATCCATTCGGGCTCGATGTGAAAAGCCCGTAGCTGCTGGAGGGCCGCCGCGAAACATTCAGCCTGCTCTTCCGTTTGCGAGGCGACCAGGTCCTCAGCGGAGGCCAGGTGGGTGAACACGCCCGTCAGCTTCAATCCCTGTAGTTCCTGATAATGCTCCAAGAAAGATGCCAACTGCGCAAGCGGGACACCCAGACGACCGAGGCCCGTATCCACCTTCAGATGAAACTCGATGGGGCAGCCGAGGCGGCGCGCACACTCAGCGTAGGTATCGAGGCGGACCGTCGAGGAAATCGAGGGAGTCAGCCGGTGTTCGATCACGTGCACGGGGTCGCTCATGTACAGGCCGCCGAGCAGGAGGATCGGCTGTTCGATCCCCGCGGCGCGGAGCTCCAGGGCCTCCTCCGCCGTGGCCACGCCAAACCAGTCCACCTCACAGGCGGCCAGGCATTTGGCGATGGCCACGGCACCATGCCCGTAGGCGTCCGCCTTCACCACCGCCATTACCCGGCGGGGCGTGCGCCGGCCGGCGAGCTCGCCGACGCGCTGGAAATTCCGGCGCAGCCGGGCCAGCGAGATTTCAACCCAGGTGGGACGAAGAAGTCTGTCCGTGTTCACAGGATGCTATTGGATCCTCTCGGAGATTGGTGGCTCGGGGTATTGCGCGGGCGACGCCGGATTCTCGAAGCGGACATAAGGCTTTAAGAAAACGAGCTGGACACTGCCCGTGGGGCCGTTGCGCTGCTTGCCAATCTTCAATTCGACTTCAATCCCCAACTTTTCCTCTTCGCCTTCCTCCCCCTCCTGCCGGCTGTCCGGGTGCACGATGAACATGACGACATCGGCGTCCTGCTCGATGGAACCTGACTCGCGCAAGTCGGAAAGCTGCGGCTGGCGCCCCGGCCGCATTTCCGGGGCGCGGCTCAACTGCGAGAGGGCCACGACCGGGATGCGGAGTTCCTTGGCAATGCCCTTCAGACTCCGGGAAATAAAGCTCACTTCCTGCGTCCGGTTCTCGAAACGGCCCTGCCCGGTCACGAGTTGCAGGTAATCCACAATTAGCAGATCCAGGCCTTTTTCCGCCTTCAAGCGGCGGGCCTTGGCACGGATCTGCATAATGCTGAGCGCGGGAGAATCCTCGATGAACAGCGGCGCTTCCGCCAAGCGTCCCAGCGCCTGGGTCATCTTCTGCCAATCGTCGCGGCTGGAGAACCCGGTGCGGAGTTTGTGGCTGTTGATCCGGGCCTCGGCACAGAGCAAGCGAATGAGCAACGACTCCTTGCTCATTTCCAGGGAAAATACGCCGACGACGTTCCTTCTCACCGTGGCGGCGTGGGCGGCGATGTTGAGGGCCAAGGCCGTCTTGCCCAGCGAAGGGCGCGCGGCAATGATGACCAGCTCGCCCGGTTGCAAACCGGAGGTCAAATCGTCCAGCCGGGTGAAGCCGGTCTCGACCCCGGTCACCCGCTGGCCGCGATCGAAGAGCACGTCGATGCTCCCGAAGCTCGACTTCACGATATCAGTGATGCCGAGGAAACCGGACTGGGCCTTCTGCTCCGCGATTTCGAACATCTGGCTCTGGGCGGCGTCGATCAGGGTTTGCGGGTCTTCCGAACCTTCCAGACAGCGGGAGATGACGTTGTTGGATACGTTGATGAGGCGCCGTACGATGGCTTTGCCTCTGATAATCCGACAGTACTCCGTCACATTGGTTCCGGCGCCGAAAGGAACGCCATCGGTCAGGGAAGCGATATAGGCAGCG
>Ga0315280_10008018_pt1 | contig 13970 bp, 13 predicted proteins | sample YL17G06_40_MG_FD_203697 | JGI IMG/M metagenome (GOLD analysis project Ga0315280, IMG submission 203697) | Sediment microbial communities from Yellowstone Lake, YNP, Wyoming, USA - YL17G06_40 | ecosystem: Environmental > Aquatic > Freshwater > Lake > Sediment | place: USA: Wyoming | collected...
TAGTACGTCTTGACAAACAGTTCTAAGTGTGGTATGTACATACCATAAAAGTCACGAGCACGCAGGCAAGAAGGACCGGCCGATGTCCAACGAGGGTAAAACCCGGTCGGACGTCCTGGCGCACCTTTCTGGGTCGGCCGCAGCGTGCGCGGGCCTGCGCGGGGCCAAGCGCGGAGAAGGGCTGGCGCCGCAGACACCCCGACGCACCTTTCGGAGTGACCTGCCCCGGAAGCTGGTGCACAGCGGGCGGAGGAGTGCCCGATGAATAACCAGCGCTCTGACCGCGCACCCCCTTCCCCTTCTTCAAATCCTTGGCTCGTCCGCCGCCTCGATCCTCTGGGGCGAATGCCGGGCGAGTACTGGTTTGTTTTAGCTCTGTGTATTGTGGTTGCTGCCGTAATCTTAGTTGTCAGCATAAGGAACGAATACTATCCCACAATGACGTATTGGCAAGACAGGCTCTCGGGTATTGGTGACGGGCGACTCGCTTTTGTCTCGACTTGGCTCGGTGAGCGGCGCCGGGATGCAGAGCTGCTAGCATCCTATCCTGCCACCATTGAGAGGCTCTCGGCAGGAGCGCGGAGGGAGAAACGTTATCCACTTGCCAAGCAGGAGCAGATTGACTCCGTGTTGGGGCATCACGCGGAGGCTTACGGTTGTACCGGTGCGTATCTGGTCGATGTGCAAGGGGACGTGGTGGCGCGCTACGCCGCCTCTCCTCCTTTGGCGGCCGAAATCATCGAGGCTTCCCGCTACGTGGTGCGTTCGGGGGTCGGGACTATCACAGAGTCGACGGCGGTGGGGGGAAGCACCCAGTTGGCGTTCATCATGCCTGTCCGGGAGGGGCGGGGAAACACGGGCCTCGGCAACCACGCCGGATCCAGTATTGGGGCTGTCGTCTTGGTCACCAAGGCCGATCCGCGTACCAAGCCCATCCCGGTGGTTATCCTCACCTCTTCCCGGGAAGAGCGGGATATGATCAGCGGCTATCAGTTGGGGGTGAACAGTTATCTTCAGAAGCCAGTGGATTTTGAACAGTTCCGCGACGTGGTGAAACAACTCGGCCTGTACTGGCTGGTGGTGAATCAGCCGGCCCCGGCCGAGGCCTTCTCGTCTGGATAACAGGAGGGAGCCCCATGGTCCCAACACAGGCAGGGAAGCCAGAGATGCACGCACCCTCTCTGCGCGTGCTCTTCGTGGAAGACCAACCAGCCGACGTAGAACTCAACCTCGGTGCCCTGGAAGACGGCGGATTCGAGATTGCGTCGGACACCGTCGAAACCGCGGAAGAATTCAAGAGGCTCCTGCGCTCCAAACAGTACGACATCGTGCTGGTTGATTATGGGTTGCCCGGCTGGACGGGGCTGGATGCGATCCGGATGCTGAAAGACGCCGGGCAGGATATCCCCGTTATTGTGGTGACCGGCTCACTGGGGGACGAAGCCGCGGTGGAATGCATCAAGGCGGGCGCCGCGGACTACGTCCTCAAGGACCGTTTGAGCCGCTTGCCGTTTGCTGTGCGGCGCGCCCTGGAGGAGAAGGCCCTGCGGGAGCAACGCTCGCGCGCCCAGGAAGCCCTGCGCGAGAGCGAGGAGCGGTTTCGGATAGTGGGCCGTGCCACCAACGACGCGGTGTGGGATTGGGACCTGGTCACCGATGCCCTGTCGTGGGGCGAAGGCTTTACCCAGCTGTTTGGATACCAACCCGCTCAAATCGAGCCCAGTATTGAGTCTTGGTACGCCGGCATTCATCCCGAAGACAAGGACAGGGTTCTCTCCGGGATTGAGGGGGTGATCCGCGGCGGCGGGCGCCGGTGGTCGGATGAATACCGCTTTCGCCGCGCTGACGGTTCGTACGCCTCCATTTTCGATCGGGGGTATGTCATCCATGACGACGCCGGCAAGCCGGTCCGGATGATCGGCGCGATGATGGACATCACCGAGCGCAAGCGAGCGGAAGCCGCGCTGGAGGAAAGTGAAGAGCGTTTCCGGAGTCTGGTGGAAAACGCGACCGTCGGCATCTATCGCACTACGCCAGATGGGCGCATCTTGATGGCGAACCCGGCCTTGGTGCGGATGCTCGGGTTCGAATCGTTCCGGGAACTGGCGGCGCGCAATCTGGAGCAGGAAGGCTTTGAGCCCACCTATCTCCGCCGCGCCTTTCGGGAGCGGGTCGAACGTGACGGTGAAGTCAGGGGGCTTGAGGCGGCTTGGAAAACGCCAGATGGGTTAACAATCTATGTTCGGGAAAGCGCCCACGCTGTCCGCGCGAGCGATGGGAGGGTGCCTTACTACGATGGAATCATAGAGGACATCACCGAGCGCCACCGGGCGGAGGAGGCGCTACGTGCTTCCGAGGAGCGTTTCCGGCGCATCGTCGAGACCGCGGAAGAAGGCATCTGGATGATCGACGCGGAGAACCGGACAACCTTCGCCAACAAGAAGATGGCCAACATGCTCGGCTACACCCAGGAAGAGATGATGGGCGTGTCCCTGTTCGATCTCATGGAGGAGGAAGAGCGCGCCCTGGCCGCGCACAATGTGGAACGGCGGCGCGCGGGCATCAGCGAGCAGCACGAATTCAAGTTTCGCCGCAAGGACGGCTCGTCCCTATGGGCCTTTCTGGTGACGGGTCCCGTACTCAACGAGGCCGGGCAGTACGCCGGGTCGCTGGCCATGGTCACCGATATGACCCAGCGCCGACAATTGGAGGAACAGCTTCGCCAGGCGCAAAAGATGGAAGCGGTGGGGCGGCTGGCGGGCGGCATCGCGCACGATTTCAACAACCTGCTCACTATCATCTCCGGCTACAGCGACCTGCTGCTCGAACGCCTCGAAGCTGATAATCCCATGCGGGGGCAGGCGGAGCAGATCAAGAAAGCGGGGGACCGCGCGGCGGCGCTCACGCGGCAACTGCTGGCCTTCAGCCGGCAGCAGGTGCTGGTGCCGCAAGTGCTGGACCTGAACCACGTGGTGGCCAACACGCTCAGCATGCTGCGGCGCCTGATTGGGGAGGATGTCGAGCTGGTGGCCGTCGAGGGGCCGGGGCTGGGGCGGGTGAGAGCTGATCCGGGGCAGCTCGAGCAGGTCATCATGAATCTGGCGGTGAATGCGCGCGACGCCATGCCCCGGGGCGGCAAGCTGACCCTGGAGACGGCCAACGCCGAGCTGGACGAGACCTATGCCCGCAGCCATTTCCCGATCCAACCCGGCCCGTATGTGATGCTGGCGGTGAGCGACACCGGCTGCGGGATGGACGCGGAAACCCAGGCCCACATTTTTGAGCCTTTCTTCACCACGAAAGAGAAAGGGAAAGGAACGGGGCTGGGTCTGGCGATGGTCTATGGGATTATCAAGCAGAGTGGGGGCTACATCTGGTGTTACAGCGAGGTGGGGCAGGGTACGACGTTCAAGATCTATCTGCCGCGGGTGGCGGAAGTTGAGGAGATGAAAGGGAAAGTCGGAGTTTGGGTAGCGCCCGAGCGATGCACCGAGACCGTGCTGGTGGTCGAGGACGAGCCGGAGGTCCGCCAGTTGGCGCGACGTATTCTGGCAGCCCAGGGTTACCAGGTGCTGGAAGCGCGCCACGGCGAGGACGCCCTGCTGGTCTGTGAACAGCACCCGGGGCCGATCCACCTGCTCCTGACCGACGTGGTGATGCCGGAGATGGGCGGGCCGGAGCTGGCCGAACGTCTGGCGCCGTTTCGCCGGGAGATGAAGGTGCTGTACATGTCGGGCTACACGGACGACGCAGTTGTGCACCACGGGGTGCTGACCTCGGGTGCCGCTTATCTGCAGAAGCCCTTCACTCCGGAAGCTCTGGCGCGCAAGGTGTGGGAAGTGCTGAGGGGACCGCTGGGGGGCGCCGCTTGAGCGCGTGCGTTCCGGTGAACGGAATCCTCAGGGGGCTGGCCAGTTCGCCGGGCCGCTCCCTCTCAGGAAGTCGCGGTGAGATGGTGCTTGGCGGCTGCAACAATCTCATCCAACGCTCGTTCTAGGTGGCGAGGCAGAGGTTCCGGGTGGTGAGTCCGCAGGAGCTGCTCGCGCCGCTCCCGGCAACGCTGTTCGCTGCTGGGCGCGCCCGCCTCCAGCCATGCCTGGTAGTACCGGCGATCCAGCAGCTTCGGGAACCAGAGTTCGCGGCGGAAGTGCGCGGCCGTATGTTCGCGGTCGATGAACCTCCCGCTGCTTCCCACCGCAGCAATTTCCTCCAGCGCCAGCGCGTCGTCGCTGAAGTCGATTTCCCGCAGCACGCTTTCCACGTAGGAGATCACCTCGTGCTGGAAGACCAACATGTCCAGTGAGGTGGCCTGGTCCACCCCGCTGATGCCCATGTGCCCAAACCAGTCGGCGCCCGCGGCGGCCGAGAGCATCAACGTTATGCCTGCCTCCAGTCCGGCCTGCGCGTCAACGCGTTTGGAATCCGTCAGTCCGGTATTGACCTCCACGGGAAGTCCGTAATACTTGCCCACTTCGGTCATTGCCACACCGAAGATTGCCTGCTCGGGCCCGCTGAAAATCATCTGGGTTGTCGCCATGTCAAAGGCGTGGCAGATCCCGCAGTAGCAGACCGGCATACCCGGGCGGATCAACTGGGTGATACAGATCCCGGCCAAAATTTCCGCGTTTTCCTGGGTCATCGTTCCCGCAATAGTGGCGGGAGCCGACATGCCCATCTGTGCCATCGGCCCGACAGGCACGGGCAGGTTCAGGCGCGCCGTCTCGAACAACAGGTCGAGGCCATGAAAGGGAAAACGCAGCGGACTGATGGGCTCCAGGAAGGGGAAACACAGCGGGTATTGCGCGGCACTCTTCTCATCCCCGCGCAGCGCGATCATCATCTCTACCAGGTATTTCGCCGAGGCGCGGTCGTGGAACCAAAAGACCAGCGGTTTCGTGGTGTTCTTGAGCATGGTCGCCATGACCGCCACTGAGCGATAGGCCGCCGGAAGCTCATGCGGGTCCGCCATCGCTCCCGCGATGGTTATCCAGGGCAGCGCATCTCCGAACCGGGAGGCGGTGGCCACGTCCTCCAGCGTCGCATAGCGGCGAGCTTGGCCCGGCTCGTCCACCCACGACGCCTCGCCGCCGACGCTGTTATAGTTCCGCTTGCCACAACCAAGCTCGGCTTGGCGAGCGAGATCCCGCCCGTATAGGGTGTATTGCTTGCCGGCTTGCCCTACCAGCTTCGTCACGAGGTCGGGCGGGATCTTGACGTGCTGCGCCCTGCTATCGACGGTCGCCCCGGCATCCGCGAAGCGGTGCAGGACTTCCTCGTGAGGCACCACTACCCCGACGCGTTCCAGGATGGCCAGCGAAGTGTCGTGAATTCGCCGGATCTGCGCGTCGCTGAGCACACGAGTGAACATTATTCCTCCGTCCTCGATTCACGCGGCAAAGGTCAACGCAGCGCGGGCGCTGAATTCGCCCACAGCGGCCCGACTGGTTGCGGAGCCGGCACGTTGCTCACCCGTTCCTTTCTGCGGACTCCTCGCGGGTGGCAGTCGAGGCATTTCACAAAATGGATGTTATGAGGGCTCTTGGGTGATTTGTAAGTCGTGTCCATGGTCTCGACGTCGAGGCCGCAGTTGGACAAGCGCGGATGGCAATTCGTGCAGGAGAAGCGGGTGGTTTGGCGATGTTTCTGGTGACACGCCAGGCAACTGAGACCTTCATGGACGCCAATGGTGGTGCGGTCGTCGCCGGACCCCACTTGGGCGGTAGCGAGGGGCGCGTGACACTGGTAGCAGAGCGCCTGCCGAATGTCGGGGCTGATCTTGACGATCCTCGTTCCCTCGCGCATGCCGGGCAGACTGAGGCGCGCCGTGGAGACGTGCGCGAGTTCGCGGCGGTCGAAAAGCGCCAGCGAGGGGCGGTAGATTTCCTGGTTGGCGCCGGGCACAGACTCCTGGCCGGCGGGTCTCGCCAGCGGCAGGCCCTCGCGGTGCATCTGGTGGCAGGCCGCGCAAGGGATCGCCGGGCGGTTGGCCAATTCGGGAACCGCAAGCTGCCAGGGGCCGGTGGTGTTGATGGGGGTCACCAGGTCGCGGATGCTGCCTTCGAAATGCATCCCGTGGCAGCGCAGGCAGTCGTCTTCCAGTATCTCCTGCCGGTTGTGCGTGGGGTCGAGAAGCACCTGGGTATAGGTGGCGCTGTGACGGCTGGCTTTCCAGTCGGCAAACTCCTGCTGATGGCACGTCTGACAGCGTTCCATGACCTTGAACAACAAGTCGTTCTTGAGCCGGACCCTCTCCGGTACATTCCCGCGTAAGTGGGTCACGACGCGCCGTATGTTGGCCAGATGAAAACCGGCATCGAGCGTGAAGACGTCGCCGTGGCATGCTTGACACTTCACCGACCGGTGCGCCGAGGTGTTCCAGTCCTTATAGGGCTGCCAGATTTCGTGGCAACGCGCGCAAGCTTTGCCGCCGGAATACTCGTAATAGAGGCTCACGGCTGGCACGGCGAGGGCAGCGACCACAAACCCGAGGATCAGATAGCCACGTAAGGACTTGGGCAGCTTGAGTCGCATAGACGGTTTTCTTTTCTCCGCGGGCACGTCGCGGCGGGCCCCAGGAAGCTCCTTAACGGAACTTCCTGTCCTTCCACGTCGTCAGGATATGGTTCGACGCGTAGTAAGCGACGGCCATAATGGTCAGGCCAGGATTGAAGCCCCCGTTGGTCACGTGCACGCTCGCATCGACGACGAAGAGGTTATCCACGTCGTGCACTTGGCAGTATTTGTTGACCACCGAAGTCTTTGGGTCGTTGCCCATCCGACAGGTTCCGGCCTGGTGCTGACCTCCACTTAGTCCTCGTCCCGGCATTTTCAGCCAGGTCTGGATGGCCCCGGCCTCTTTCAGCCAAGTCTCGGCTTTCAGGGCAACGTACTTGGCTACCTCCAGGGTGTGTGGGTGGTTCAGACCGGAGAGGCGAGCCACCGGAATCCCCCAGTAGTCTTTGACCTTGGGGTCCACCTGGACACGTGAGTCAAAGACCGGCATCTCTTGCACGGGTCCGTGGACTGCAATGTGGCGCTTGAACCACTTGCGCATGAATTCCTTGTGCGCGGCACCCCAGCGCGGCGCGCCGGGCGGTCGGACCGTCGTGAAGTTGTAGGGCAGCCTGATGAATTCATTGGCGAGCGCGCCGCCGCCGGCCAAGCCGGGATTGCCGTGGTTGTAATCGCAAATGGCCACGGAGGCTCCTGGGCCCAAATCGTCGTACACGTCAAAGTCAAACAAGCCGTACGCACCCGCATATGCATGTCCCTGGAGATTTCTCCCCACCCAGTCGTTCCGGTTGCCGAGTCCGTTAGGAAAGAGCTGACTCTTGGAATTGAGCAGGAGACGCGGGGATTCGGTCGCCGAACAGGAGACCACCACCAGGTCTGCGGGCTGCTCCTGGAGACGATCGTTGGCGTCAAAATAGGCCACACCGGTAACCCGCCCCTGGGCGTTGGTGAGGATCTCCTTTGCCACGCATTCGGTTCTTAGCTCGCAATTCTTGGTGGCCAGCGCCTTGGGAATGACGGTGTTATGCGTGCCGTTCTTCGCGTCCACCTCGCAGGCAAATCCCACGCACCAGCGGCAGCGCATGCAGGCCCCGCGTCCGTTGTAAGGAACGGTGTTGCGCAGCATGGGCGCGTCGAAGGGGTGCAGGCCGAGCAGCTCCGCCGTGTCCTTCAGGAGCTGATGTTCCCGGCTGGGTGGCATAGGCGGCATGGGTAGCGGCTTATTGCGCGGCGCCCGGAAGATGTTCTTGGAATCATCTCCGGAGACGCCGATTTCCCATTCCGCCTTCTCGTAGTACGGCTCCAGGTCCTGATAACTTATGGGCCAGTCCTCCAGCGTGCTTCCCTCGACCGCGCCGTAAGTGGATCGCATGCGGAAGTCTTTTTCCATGTAACGCCAGGCCAGGGCGCCGTAGCTGAACGTGCCGCCTCCTACGCAGGCGGCGTTATTGTGGTAATTGCCCTCGCTCGGCCGCACCAGGTGCTCTTGTCCATTGGCATCCACAAAGACCCGCACGTATCGCTCGTCATCGGGGCCAAAGGCACTCCCCAGCGCCGTGACGCGTTGATTCCGCAGGTCGTCTTTTCGGCATTCAAACGGGGAATACCATTTGCCGCGTTCCAGGAGCACCACGCTCAGGCCTGCCACGGCCAACTCCTTCGCGACAATTCCGCCGGCGGCACCGGCGCCGATAATCACTGCGTTTACGTGCTTCAAGGCCATGTTCTCTTTTCCGTCAAGCTGATTCTTTGGGTGCGGGCACGGTCAGATCGTAGCGCAGCCGACCGCGAATCGGGGGATAGGAAAGTCCCACCATCTTCCAACTCGCCCCGTCACGATTACCACCGTGGCGCGGGTCGCCATAAAACCCCTGCATGGTGTGACTGACAACGAGATCGAAGAATTCCTTGGCCGAGCGCTGCTGCCAAATCTCCCCCGGCGCCTCGTTCTTGTCCAGGGCCGTGAGAACCTCCATCTGCTGCGGGGCTGGAAGGTCCACAAACTTCTTGCCAAAACGGGCGAGGCTAGTCTGGTTCACGCCCGCCAACCCTTCACGGTAGGCCTTCTGGTGGCGTCGGAGATGCCCCACCAGTTGTCGGTCAATGAAATTGACAACACCCGCCTGCGTGGCACCCGGGTCTTGATCGGCAGGGATAATTTGTCCGCAAATCGCCTCAACGGTCTGCGCCTCCTCGACGCTTAGGAACCGCCATGGGCTTATTGTCCCTGCACAGGAAATCGCCGACCCAGATGCCGCCACGGACACAGCCAGCTTGATGAACTTCCGACGGCTCAGCCTCTTAGACTTCTTCATCCTTTGCCCTCTTTAGACCCTCGGCGCGCAAACGGTGCCAGGAATACCCCAGGCTACGCCGCCGCGCGCAGCGGGAAGCTCTGTATAGCAACCGCAGTTCCGATTTTCAAGTACTCTTTGCAGCTTGGAGTAGGGCCTGGGCAAGTCGCAAGACAGCCTTTGCCCGAGCAGGGGCCTCGGGGCCGCAACGCCAAGCACGTTTCGCGGTAGAATCCACCGATCTTCCAGCCTTGGCCCTTGGAGGCTTGAGCGGATTGAGCGTGCCTGGAGCCACATGCCGTTCCGGCGTGCTCTAGCAGGCCTCGGCCAAGGAAGGAGGTGCCATGGAAACGCTGTTTCCCGGTCTCGCGGCGATGCACAATTTTCATCCCCTGGCGGTGCACTTCCCGATAGCCCTTCTCGTGCTGGCCTTTGTGTTTCAGGCGTTAGTGGTGCTGGGCAAGCGCGACACCTTCCAGACGTTCTCCAGCGGCCTGCTCTATCTCGGCGCGCTGGCTGCGTTGCCGACGGCGCTGACCGGCCTGCTGGCCGAAGCGAGACTGGAGAAGTCGGCCAACCTCACGCCAGCTATGGGCGCAGCCCTGGAGTTTCACTCCACGGTGATGTACATCGTGACGGGCTTAGCGGTGGCGCTCGCGGGTGCCGAGAGGATGTGTCCGCGCGACCACCGTTGTTGACACCCTACAAAAGCGCATGCTAGATTTCTTATTCTTTGTAATTCAAGAGATTGCCGTCTGTAAGGCCGACCACACTCAATGGGCGACATCTTCAGTCAGTTGGCGCGTCTCCTCGTCCAGAGTGTCCCCACTATTATCTTTGTCTTCCTCCTTCTGCTCATCCTGGACCGACTCTTTTTTCAGCGCCTCACAGAGGTTTTGGAGGAACGCGAAGCCAAGACCCTCGGAGCCCTGGCGCGCGCGCGTGAGCAGGCGGCCGCCGCCGAAACCCGCTCCCGTGAGTATGAGGCTGCCTTTCAAACGGTGCGCCAGGAGGTCTACCGACAGCGGGAAGCGGAGCGACGCGAGGCTTTGAGGGAGCGTGAGGAAACGCTTAAAGAGGCCCGGCGACAGTCGGAATCGCGACTGGCGGAGGCTCGGGCGCGCCTCTCGGCAGAGGCCGAGGCAGTGAAGGGGGATTTGCAGGGGGCGTGTCAATCATTAGCGACGGAAATCACCGAGATGGTTCTGGGCAACGGTTCGCCGATTGGAAGGGAAGCGGAGGGACTACGTTGAGACGCGGCGCGCGCCGAGCATTGTTGGTGTTTCTTTTCGCCTTGTGCCTCCTGGGACTGGCGGGTTCACTTTCGGCTGGGGCGCGTGAGGTGAGGCGCGACGCGGCGGCCAACTGGGCGGCAAGCGAGGAAAGCGGGGAGCAGAAGCACGCAGCCGTCTTCAAATGGATCAACTTTATTCTTCTCGCCGGTGCGCTAGTCTATTTGCTGCGGAAACCCCTGGCGGAGTTCTTCACCCGGCGCTCGGCTTCCATCCAGAAGAGTCTGGAGGAAGGGCGGAAGGCGCTCGAGGCCTCTCAGGCACAACTGCAAGCCGTGGAGGAGAAGTTGCAGCGCCTCGAGGAGGAGATGGCAGCCTTCCGGGCTGCCGCCCTGCGCGAGATGGAGGCGGAACGCGAGCGCCTGCGCCAGGCGACCGCTCAGGAAGCGGCGAAGATGATAGACTCCGTCCGGCTACAGATGGAAACCGCCAGCAAGCAGGCGCAGCTCGAGTTGAGACTCTATGCTGCTGAACAGGCCGTAAAGCTGGCGGAGCAGATGATTGGCCGCCGCCTGGACGACACCAGCCAGCGGCGCCTGGTAAGCCACTTTATCGCCGGGCTGGAAGCGACACGGACAGGCAGTTGAAAGTTGAGAGTTGAAAGTCAACCGTGCGAGGTGCCGAAACGTTGAGGGTCTTGCTTTAGACTTTCAACTTTTGACTCTCAACCAGTCGTAGGATTCCCCCTGTGGCGATGGTAATTGCCAATCGATATGCACGCGCTCTGGCGGACGTGGTGAGCCGCACGGGCGACTACCGGAAGATCCTCGAGGAGCTGGGGGATTTCGCTGCGGCCTACCAGGCGAGTGCCGAACTCCGTGAGGTTTTGACGACCCCGGCGGTGCCCTTGCAGGAGAAGATCAGAGTCCTGGACGCCATTCTCGCGCGGCTGGAGGTCTCGCTGGTCACCGGGAACTTCTTACGTGTGCTGACGTCCAACTACCGTCTGAGTTTGTTGGGCGAAGTCATCCAAGCTTACCTGAAGATTGTTAACGAGCGGCTGGGGATCGCGCGGGTGCTGATCTCCTCCGCGGCGGAGCTTTCGGATGTCGAGCGTGGGGCTTTGCTGGCGCGCTTCGAGGCGCTCACCCGACAACGCGTGGAAGTCGAATTTCGAATCGAGAAGGGATTACTGGGCGGAATCCTGGCCCGGATCGAAAGCACGGTTTACGATGGGTCCGTTCGCGGTCACTTGCAGCGCCTGCGCGAGCGGCTCACCGCCCGGTAGAAACTTGGGAGAGCAGTAGACTACCGGGGCCCGAACTCAAACCTCCTGCCCGCGGCGGGTGGGAGAGGGGCGTGAAGATGCCACAAATCAGAGCAGACGAAATCAGCAAGATCATACGCGAGCAGATTGAACACTACGACCGCAGCGTTACCGTCACGGAGGTGGGTTCGGTCATTTCCGTGGGGGATGGCGTGGCGCGAATCTATGGCCTGGAAAACGTCATGGCCGGCGAACTGCTCGACCTTCCCCACAACGTTGCCGGGCTGGCCTTGAACCTCGAGGAAGATCAAGTGAGCGCGGTGCTGCTGGGCGATTACACGAAGATCCAGGAAGGGGACGTGGTCAAGCGGACGAAGCGGATCATGTCCGTGCCGGTGGGCGAGGCCCTGATCGGCCGGGTAGTGGACGCCCTCGGGCTCCCGACGGACGGTAAAGGCCCTATTGTGACCGACCATTACATCCCCATCGAGCGCCTGGCCCCGGGCGTGGTGGATCGCCGGCCCGTCCGCGAGCCGCTGCAAACAGGGATCAAGGCCATCGATGCCATGATCCCCATTGGCCGCGGCCAGCGCGAGCTGATTATCGGCGACCGGCAGACGGGCAAGACCGCCATCGTTCTCGACACCATCATCAACCAGCGCGCCGGCGACGTGATCTGCATCTATGTGGCCATCGGGCAGAAGCGCTCGACGATCGCCCAGGTCATCAAGACGCTGGAGGAATACGATGCGATGAAATACAGCATCGTGGTAGAAGCGGGCTCCTCCGACCCGGCACCGATGCAGTACATCGCTCCCTACGCGGGCTGCGCGATGGGTGAGTATTTCCGCGACCGTGGTCGCCACGCGCTGTGCATCTACGACGACCTTTCCAAGCACGCCGTCTCCTATCGTGAAATCTCGCTCCTGCTGCGGCGACCCCCGGGACGGGAGGCCTACCCCGGCGACGTTTTCTACCTTCACTCCCGGCTCCTGGAGCGCGCCGCCAAGCTGAACGATGAACTCGGCGGCGGATCGCTGACGGCGCTCCCCATCATCGAAACTCAGGCCGGAGACGTTTCGGCCTACATTCCGACCAATGTCATCTCCATCACCGATGGCCAGATCTACCTGGAATTGGACCTGTTCAATGCCGGCCTTCGGCCGGCCATCAATGTGGGCATCTCCGTGTCGCGCGTGGGCGGCAATGCCCAGATCAAGGCCATGAAGCAGGTGGCTGGCATGCTGCGACTCGAAATGGCGCAATATCGCGAGTTGGCGGCTTTCGCGCAGTTTGGCAGCGACCTCGATAAGGCCACGCAAGCGCAGCTCAACCGCGGGCAGCGCCTGACGGAAATCCTGAAGCAGGGTCAGTTTCAGCCGCTGCCCGTCGAGAAGCAGGTGGTGAGCATCTTCGCGGGCACCAATGGCTTCCTCGACGATCTGGCGGTCGAGGACTGCCAACCCTTTGAGCAAGCCCTCTGCGAGTTCATGGATTCTTCCTACCCGGCCCTGGGGAAGCAAATGGTCGAGAAGAAGCAACTCGACGATGCCCTGCGCGGGGAGATCCGCAAGATGCTGGAAGAATTCAAGGCCAAGTTTCTGGCGGAGCGGAAAGAGAAGGCCGCTTGAGCGCGGGCGGGGCTTGGTAAGCGCCGGACGTGGACAGCGGTCATCCACGGCAGGCCGGGACAGGTAGACCGCCGCTACAGTAGGGAAGAACGTGGCAAATATCCTGGATATTCGTCGGCGCATTCGCTCGGTGAGAAACACGCAGCAGATTACCCGGGCGATGAAGATGGTGGCGGCCGCGCGGCTGCGGCGGGCGCAGGAGCGGGTGTTCAACGCCCGCCCCTATGCCAACCAAATGCTGGCTCTGCTCGGCAGCTTAGCGGCCCGCACCGAGCAACGCGTGCATCCCCTGCTGGCCGAGCGGCCCGTGGAGAAAATCCTGCTGGTGCTCGTTACGGCCGACAAGGGACTCTGCGGGGCGTTTAACGCCAACCTGATCCGCGCTGCGCAGCACTATCTGGAGGCGCACCGCGACCGCCAGGTGGCACTCATAGCCGTGGGCCGGAAAGGGCGGGATTTCTTCCGCAAGCACCCGGTCGAAATCCTCGCCGACCAGGTGAACTTGTTCAGCCGGCTGGAATTCTCGCACGCGCAGGAAATTGCCAGGGAAATCATCGACCTTTACACGCAACAAGCCGTCGATGCGGTGGATTTCATCTATAACGAGTCGAAGACGGTTTTGACGCAACGGTTGACGGTGGAGCGCTACCTTCCCATCAAGCCGCTGAGACCAGCCGAGGGCGAAGCCCTGATTGACTACATCTATGAAGAGCCGGCGCCGGAGATTTTCAGCGTCCTGTTGCCACGCTATGTGGAAATCGAGGTTTATCGCGCCTTGCTGGAATCGGCAGCCTCGGAGTTCGCGGCGCGCATGACAGCCATGGACGCCGCCAGCAGCAACGCCGCGGAAATGATTGACTCGCTCACGCTGCACATGAACCGCGTGCGTCAGGCCGCGATTACCAAGGAGATTATCGAGATCGTGAGCGGCGCGTTGACGTAACAGTTGAAAGTTGACAGCCGAAAGTTGAGAGGCGAGAAACCTTCAACCTTCGACTTTCAACTCTTGGACTGATTTGAAGAAAGGACCAGC
>Ga0315280_10008020_pt1 | contig 13968 bp, 12 predicted proteins | sample YL17G06_40_MG_FD_203697 | JGI IMG/M metagenome (GOLD analysis project Ga0315280, IMG submission 203697) | Sediment microbial communities from Yellowstone Lake, YNP, Wyoming, USA - YL17G06_40 | ecosystem: Environmental > Aquatic > Freshwater > Lake > Sediment | place: USA: Wyoming | collected...
GAATTCTGAGAACAATGACATCGTCAACTACCTGGACAAAAAAGGTGGCCAGGCCAAGCTGGCCTGGGCCGTAGCCCACGTCACGGTGAGCACGAGCTGAGGCGAGTATGAAGAAGAGCATCGGCGTCGGGTTAATGGGTCTGGGGACGGTGGGTGGTGGTGTGTTCAAAGCCCTGTCGGAGAAAGACAGGGTTGTTGCTGAAGCGGTCGGCTGCCCGGTGGTTCTGAGGAAGATACTGGAGCAACGTTCTGTAGCGGTGGAGCAGCGCCTCCTCACTAAGGACGTGCGAGACATACTGACCGACCCAGAGATAGACATCGTCGTTGAGGTCCTTGGCGGCGAGCATCCGGCCGTGGACTACATCAAGGAAGCCCTGATGAGCGGCAAGCATGTGGTGACGGCCAACAAGGAAGTCATCGCCAAGCATGGGGCTGAACTTCAGGCCATAGCCAAGGACAAAGGCGTGGCACTGCAGTTTGAAGCCAGCGTGGGCGGTGGGATACCGCTGCTGCTGCCCTTGCAGCACGGGCTCTTGGCTAATGAGATTTCAACCATCTACGCCATCATCAATGGCACCACCAACTACATTCTCACCAGGATGTCCCAGGAACGCATGGGATTTGACGCGGCGCTGAAGAAGGCTCAGGAGTTGGGCTATGCTGAGGCTGATCCCACCAACGATGTTGAGGGCAGGGATGCCACCTACAAACTGGCTATCCTGGCCAGCGTCGGCTTCCACACCACGGTCCGCCCGGAGCAGGTCTATTGTGAGGGAATCTCTCGCCTGGCTGAGCCGGACTTCCGCTACGCCAAGGAGTTGGGCTACGAGATAAAGCTCCTGGCCATTGCCAAACAGGCAGGCGGAGTGGTTGAGGCGCGGGTCCACCCCGTCTTCATCCCGGAGGACTTTCTGCTGGCAAAGGTGAGCGGCGTCTACAATGCTATCCAGGTGGAAGGTGACCTGGTGGGCAAGTTGATCTTCTATGGCCGGGGCGCCGGGGCTCAGCCTACATCCAGCGCCATTATCTCGGACGTGATTGCCATAGGTCAGAGCATAGCCTCCGGCAAGAAGGTTCCATCTGTGATGAGGCGGGCACAGCCGAAGCCGGTGAGACCCATTTTGGAGTTGGAGACCAGGTACTATCTCAGGATGACTGTTGCCGACCAACCGGGCGTACTGGCTCAGATAGCCAAGATTCTGGGGGACCGCTCCATCAGTATTGCCTCTGTCATTCAGAAAGAAGCTGATATGGCCACGCAGACTGCAACGATAGTGATCATGACTCATCCTGCCCGGGAGGAATTCATGCAGCGGGCTTTGGCAGAGATGAAGAGACTCCCGGCGGTTACCGAGGTATGCAATCTCATCAGAGTTGAAGAATAGGTGGTGATGAAATGACTTGGGTTGCTGGGCTGATTGCCACCGGCGAAGTGAAGTGCGACGGCTGTGAGAAGATCATGAGGCATCCAGACAGATATGCGTACATCTCGGAAGAGGGCCAGCCGTCATTGCGTTTGTGCGAGAAGTGCTCTGACGCCAGGGGCTACATGAGAAAGAGAAAAGACGAAAAGGGGAAGGAGTCAGCCTCCTTCCTCTAGAGTTCGACGATGGGTATAGGAGTCCTGGTCAGGTACAAGCAATACTTGCCGGTCACGGCAGCCACCCCAATGGTCAACCTCGGGGAGGGCGACACTCCCTTGGTGCGTTCGCAGACTCTGGAGAAGGAGCTTGGCTGCCGGGAGCTGTACTTCAAGCTCGAAGGCTGCAACCCCACCGGCTCTTTCAAGGATCGGGGCATGGTGGTGGCAGTGGCCAAGGCAGTCGAGGCCAAGAGCCGGGCCATCATCTGCGCCTCCACCGGCAATACCAGCGCTTCCGCGGCAGCCTATGGAGCGCGGTGCGGCCTCAAGACCATTATCGTCATCCCGAAGGGCAAGATCGCTCTGGGCAAGCTGGCTCAGGCCATAGTCTACGGTGCTCAGATCGTAGCTATCGGAGGCAATTTTGACCAAGCCCTGGACATCGTGCGCTCTCTGGCAGAGCGGTATCCGGTCACCCTGGTCAATTCCGTCAATCCTTTCCGCATCGAGGGGCAGAAGACAGCCGCCTTTGAAGTGGTGGATATCTTGGGCGATGCGCCGGACTACCTGTTCATTCCGGTGGGCAATGCCGGCAATATCACCGCCTACTGGAAGGGATTCGTGGAATACCACAAACTGGGCAAGGCCAAGCAGACCCCGAAGATGATGGGGTTTGAGGCGGAAGGGGCGGCGCCCATCGTCAGAGGGCACAAAGTAGATAAGCCGGAGACGGTGGCCACCGCGATACGAATCGGCAATCCGGCCAGTTGGAAGGGGGCGGAGGCAGCCAGAGACCAGTCTGGCGGAGTCATCGACTGCGTCAGCGACGCTGAGATACTGGCGGCCTACCACAGACTGGCCACTCAGGAAGGCGTCTTCGGCGAGCCGGCCTCGGCAGCTTCAGTAGCGGGGCTGATCAAACACGCCCGGCGACTCGACCTGTCCGGGAAGCGGGTGGTGTGCGTTATCACCGGCAGCGGTCTCAAGGACCCGGACAACGCTATGAAAGACGCGCCAGCCATCGTCGAACTCCCGGCTGATCTGGCCGAAGTGGCCAGGGCTCTCGGGCTATCTTGAACTTCCGGAGGCAGCCATGTCTCCTCAGCGCGCCAAGGTTATTGTCAACCCTACCTCAGGAGCCAAGTCGGCACAGCGTAAATGGCCTCGCATCAGCGCTCTGCTTGAAGAGACTGGCCTCATCTTTGACAGCGTTCTGACCCAGAGACCAATGCAAGCTGTGGAGTTGGCCAGAGAAGCTGCAGACCAGGGCTATGACCTGGTAGTGGCGGTGGGTGGCGACGGGACGGTAAACGAGGTGGTGAACGGCCTGATCAGCCCTGATGGGAAAGCCAAGGTGGACCTGGGCGTGATCTGCACTGGCACCGCCAATGACTTCGCCCGCAACCTCGACTTGCCCAAGGGCCTGGAGCAGAACTGCCAACTGATGGTTTCTCTCCGAAGGATGGAAGTGGATGTCGGAGTGGTGGAATGTGTCAAAGAAGGACAGACCAGGCAGCGGTTCTTCGTCAATGTGTCTGGTGCTGGGTTCGATGCCGATCTTATGGAGGAAGCCAGGAAGACCGTGCTGCCTCTTGGCCCGAAAGGGCCCTATGTGGGTGCTTTCCTGAAGATGGCCCCGACCTATGACCCCAAGGACTTCACTTTGAGCTTTCGGGATAGACAAGAAGCCCGCCGCGCCTACACCGTTCTGGTCAGCAACGGCAAGTACGCCGGCTCGATCCTCTTTGATCCGGAAGCTGACCTGAGCGACGGGCGGTTCGAGGTGATAACTCTCGACCCCACCACACTCCTGAGGTGCTTGGCTGAAACGTATCTTGCGCTTCTGGAAGGCTATCCCAAGATCGACTACGTGAGGGCCGACGCGGTGAGAATGGACTCCACACAACGGCTGTCAGTGCAGGCAGACGGGGAGGTCCTGGGGGAGTTGCCGGCGCAATTCCGGATGCTGCCTAGGGCCCTGCGAGTGGTGGCCTGAGACTGGCGAAGCTTCGGAAAGGCCCCACGAGTGCCGCGCAGGGATGTGCAGAGGGGCGAAGCCCCTTTGCTGAGGGTCGGGGGGTGCCCTGGGTGCATGCAATGCGCCCCTACAGGCCTGCGCCGTCACGGTGCAGCAGAATGCTGCCGGGGTCCGGGGGTGTCCCCCAGCTTCCTGCTCTCCCCCCAAGAATGGGGGCCAGGGGGTTGATATCAACCGGATTCCCCCACTCCTCTTCCAGGAGCGCACGAGGTGTTGCCAACACAAATGACAAAGCCTTAGACTGTGCCAGACCGTTCATTGACACCGGCATGGGGATGACGACCGGGCAGACATACTGAGCCCAAGGGAGGACGACATGGTTGACCAAGCGAAGATAGAACGGGCAGTGGCCCTGATTATCGAAGCTATTGGCGAAGACCCTAATCGTGAGGGGCTGAAGAACACACCTCAGCGCGTGGCCGAGATGTATGGTGAGCTGTTCAGCGGTTTGGGCAGGGACCCCAAGGAGGAGCTAGTCACCGGATTCGGCGAGGGGCACCGGGAGATGGTAGTGGTGAAGGACATCCCGTTCTACGCCATGTGTGAGCATCACCTTCTCCCCTTCTACGGTCTGGCGCATGTCGGCTACATTCCCAACGTGAACGGTCGGGTGGTGGGAGCCAGTAAGCTGGCCCGGGTGGTGGAGGTCGTGGCGCACCGGCCCCAACTCCAGGAGCGGATGACCACTCAGATCGCCGAGGCCATCGTCGAGGCCCTGAACCCCGACGGTGTGGCGGTGGTGATTGAGGCGGAGCACCTGTGCATGACCATGCGCGGCATCAAGAAACCAGGCAGCAACATCGTGACGTCAGCCAATCGGGGTGTCTTCCGGCGGAAGGCGGCTACCAGGGCGGAGTTCCTGTCGTTGATAGCAAGGAAGTAGATGAGGCTGGCGCAGCGGGTGAAAGGTGGGGTTGACTAGCGCTACTACTTTGGTGTAGCAGTTGCGGCTCAGCCAGGCCACGTAGCGCTGTGGTTCGGGAGTTCCGTCCCGGAGCTATCGCAGGTTCGCGATCTCCTGCTTGTACTCATCGAGCAACTGATTGTACTGTGCATCCATCTGAGACAGGGTCATGTGCCATTCTTCCTGGAACTGCGGCTGGCTCTCAATGTTGATCTTGGTGTTGGCCGGTATGCCTTGCTGGCGCATCGCCTGCTGTAACTTCACCTGGAAGTCCTGTTTCAGCATTTCGTAGGCTTGTTTCCTCTGCTGTTCCCCTTCCCCGGTGTAGTGGTCGAAGACACGCCTCATCTTGGTGAAGACGTTCTCCACCGCGGTCTTGTCTTTCTTGATGGCCTTGATGGCGTCCATGGCCCTCTTGTTGTTCTTCTTGGCAATGTCGTGAATAGGCAGCACGATGTTCCTCAGCAGCACCTCCTCCGCCCCCTTGGCGACATAGCGCCTCTCCTCATCCTTGAACTTGCCCATCTCGGTGGCCAGACTGAATTCCTCCTTGAGAAACCGCACTGCCAGCTTCTGTCCTTCAGGGACATATTTCCAGGTGAGCACCTCCTCCTTCGAGGGCTCTTCCAGGCTCTTTATCCGCTCCATGGCTCTATCGTAAGCACTCTTCATCTCATCAGCCATCAAATGTCCTCCGGCTCTTCAGGCGTTTGGTGTCTGTCTATTATACCAGTTTCGAGCGCGCGTGCTTGACTCGGGGCCTCCAAATCTGATAGGTTCTTGTCAGGGGCGGTTAGCTCAGTGGTTAGAGCGCTGCGTTGACATCGCAGAGGTCATTGGTTCAAGTCCATTACCGCCCACCATCCCCTCGCAGAAGTGAAACCACCCCAGCCCCCGGTCGCAGATTGCCCAAGCGCCATTTGTGCGCTGTGTGGCGGTGGCGGCTTTGCAGATCACACTCCCCCGGGAGGTCGCTGGAGACCCCGCCAGAGAGACCACCGGCCGACTTGTTTGACAAACTCGCTCGGCCTTGCCAGAATACCTGACAGCCTCAAGTCGCTGCAGCGATGCACAGGCTGAGGGGGAGCGAAAAAGGCCCATGGCAGTGATACACCTCAATTGTTTTGACAAGGCGCTGCTGGCTTTCGAGACCGGGTGTACCGGCCAGCGCATAGGCTATTCCGGGATATTCTCCGTAAGGGGGGAACCGGATCCTGACCGGCTGAGGAAGGCCATTCTTTCCACGGCGCGGGCTCACCCGGAGCTGATGACCACTGTCCGCGGCGGGCCTTTGAGGCATTATCGCCAAGTGCATGACGACGTTGTGGGAGAAGTCCTCGAGGTCCAGGACCTGGCAGTTCTTCAAGCGCAGAGGGATCTAGCCCAAGCCGACACTGGCACCCTGTATGAACAGCGCATTCATGAGTGGATAAATCGGCCGCTGGACACCCGGAAGAGCTTCCCCTTCAGGGTTCTTCTGCTGAAGAAGAGCCCTGCTGACTATGCGTTGGTCTTCACTTTCCACCACTCCGCCATAGACGGGGTCCGCGCGGCGCGTCTCGTGGACGATGTGATTTCCAGATACCACAACAAGCCCCCTGATGCATCCCTGCTGCCTCAGGGCGTGAAGCGGAACGGGGACGAGCTGCTGCAGGAGGCCAGAACCGAAAGAGCCAGGACAAAGCGCTTCTACAGGGAGATGCTCGCTCATCTGTCCTATTTCGTCTTCATCAATCCGCTGTTCCACCCCGCCAGGATCTTTCATGACAAATCGGAGCGTTTGGGGGAGGTCCGTTTTTGCTCCGCCAAGATAGACCCTGCGGGATTTCAGCAACTGAAAGCCAAGTCCAACTCGGTTGGCGGCACGGTGAACGATATCCTCATGGCGATATGCTTCAGGAGCGTTGACAAATGGAACAGGCGGCATGGAAAGAGGACCAGGAAGATAAGCTTTTTGGTTCCCATAGACATTGGGTCGCCGGATCTCAACGGCATTATCTCGAATCAGATATCCTACATTTCATTTTCCACATCCGCCAAAGACAGGGTCGACCCTGCCAGCCTCCTGAGAAAGATAAGCGCCAAGAGGACCTACATGCTCAAGGAGAGAAGAGGCAACACCTACTCTATCGTCTATTTCGCCTCTGTCTTGCGCCTCCTGCCACTGGCGGTTATGAAGGTCTTCTCCAAGTATGTACTGTTCCCGCTATATGCTGATACGGTCATCTGCACCAATCCGGGCATTGTCAGGATTAATGACTGTGGAGAAGGTCCGGTCGAGCATGGTAGCTTCAAAGTGGTGGATTTTGAGGCCGTGCCCTTTGTCTTCTCCGTCATGGCGATGAACATATGTGTGGCCACGTTCAATGGCAGCCTTGGCATCTACATTGCCTACGCCACCTCGCATTTCTCTAAAGACAAGGCTGAGGAGTTCCTGGCTCTGTGCCTCGACGAGTTGAACAACTATCAGGTCAATCCGGAACAGCTTCAGCCGTCGTCCACCTGACTTCGGGGAATTGACCAAGGGGAGACAGGCTGGGCAGAGAAGTAGCCTAGCCTACGCGGATGTCGAGACCGGCTTCTTCCAGAGCCATTCGCGCTGCTTTCTCCCCGGCTTCAATAGCTTCAACTTCTTTGTCAAACTGGAAGAAGCCGATATTGCCCACTTCGGGGCTGATGGCCAGGTCGGCGGCCTCCAGGTTCTCCATGGCTATCCGGTAACCGGGGATGTACAGGGACTGAATCAGCACCTTCACCACATTTGGGGCGCTCGATTTCGGCGTTCTTGACCTCTTAGAACGCGGCTGTCGAACGTTCAAATCCTGCTCGTCATCCTCGTCCTCCTCATTCTCCGGTGCGTGAAACATGCCAGCCGGATCAGGGATGACATTGACTCCGATGACGTACTCGGCGCCCATCTCTCGGCACGTACTGACGGGCACCATGTTGACCAGCCCCCCGTCGACGAGGTATCGTCCGCGCACTTTGACCGGCGTGAAGATGCCGGGAACAGAGATGCTGGCACGAACGGCCGTGATTACCGGGCCGGTCCGCAGTACCACCTGCCGGCCATGCACGATGTCTGTCGCCACGCAAGCAAAGGGGATCTTTAAGTCGGAGAAAGTTAGATCTCCCAGGAATGACTTGAGCGCCGAGGTGACCCGCTTGCCCTGTACCAAACCGCTGAGAGACAGCCTAACGTCGGCCAGCAGTGCCAGACGTCTCAAGTCCAAGCGCAGAGCCCGTTCTATGTCACCGGCCCTGAGCCCGCTGGCATACAGCGCGCCGACCAAGGCGCCAATACTGGTTCCGGCGATGACGTCCGGGTGGATGCCATGTTGCTCCAGAACCTTCATCACACCGATGTGAGATAGGCCCCGCGCACCGCCGCCGCCCAGGGCGTAGCCTATCTTGGCGCCATTTGACGTGTCTATCACTTTGGCCATAGAAGACTCACCTACGGGACAGATTATACCATTGCGTGCAGCCTGTCTCAGGAGCATTCTTTCAACCTCCTGGCCCCCACTCTTGGGGGGAGGTTAAGAAGCTGGGGGACACCCCCAACCCCCCGGCAGAGACACGTCTCTGCACTCTCCTTGCAGGGCTCTGCCCCCACTCTCGGGGAAAGTTCTGAATTGAGGCACACCCCCAAGCCCCCAGGCAGTGACGAGTCCATTGCACCCTTCCGGGACAACCCCAATGGTGTCCTCTCCCTCGACGGGAGAGGATGAAGGTGAGGGTGATGTACACCTCCAAACCCTCGGCAAAGGGGCTTCGCCCCTCTGCGCACCCTTGATGGGTGGCGCGGGCGAAGCTTGCCCGTGATACGCAGATACCCTCAGACTCCCGGCGGGAAGCATCCCGCACCTCTCCTTTGCCCGGTTGACAGTGCCGGAGGATGGACATAGTCTATCGGCGAATAACCAACGAGAATGGCACCACGAGCAAAGGAGACCGCATGGCGCAAGATGCGATCGCAGTGGAAGGGCTGGTCTACTCATACGGTGATTTGGTCGCTGTGGATCACATCAGCTTCAAGGTGGCTGAAGGCGAAATCCTGGGTTTCCTGGGACCCAACGGCGTGGGCAAGACCACCACGGTCAAGATGCTGACGGGGCAGCTCAAACCCAAGGGTGGGAAAGCACATCTGCTGGGAATGGACGTCGCCAGGGATGCCGGTAAGGTGCGGGGAGAAATCGGCGTCTGTTTTGAGCAAACAAACCTGTATGAGCAAATGACCGCGTTGGAAAACCTCGATCTCTTCGCCCGCCTCTTTGGCATCAGTGGGTTCGATGCCAATGCGCTCCTGAAGCGGGTTGGCCTGGCAGGCCGAGAGAAGGATCGAGTAGAGGGCTATTCAAAGGGCATGAAGCAGCGGTTGATGGTCGCGAGGTCGCTGGTGAATCGCCCACGGATTCTCTTTCTCGATGAGCCCACCGCTGGACTTGATCCGACCTCCGCTGAGGCCATCCGGTCCATCATCCTCGAAGAACGCGCGCGGGGAGCCACTGTGTTCCTGACCACCCACGACATGATGGAGGCGGACAAGCTTTCTGATCGGGTGGCCTTCATGAACAAGGGCAAGATCGTGGCTCTGGATACCCCGCATAATCTCAAGCAGCAGTATGGCAAGCGTGCCCTGAAAGCTAAGGTCCAAACGCAGGCCGGAGAACTCCGGGATCGGGAAGTGGTCTTGGATACGCCTGAGACGCCGGAACTGGTTCACAAGCTGTTTGCCGGGGAGAGAGTAGTCACCATTCACAGCGAGGAGGCTACTCTGGAGGACATCTTCATAAAGATCACAGGCCGGGGGCTTGAGGGATGAACCTGAGGGCCATCCGGGCACTGGTGGCCAAGGACTTCACTCTCTTCTTCAGGAATCGCTTCTTCGCCCTCATAACATTGCTAGGCCTGGTGGTTTACGTGGCACTCTACTTCGTCATGCCTGGGTCGGTTGATGGAACCCTGGATATTGGGCTGTACGCACCGGCGTGGTCGCCCGCACCAGACGACATCCAGCAAAAGGGGCTGGACATTCATGTGGCTGAGTCCGAAGATGACTTGAAGGACGGTGTAGTGGCTCACGACTATGTGGCCGGCGTCGTTCTGCCCGGTGATCTGGTGGAGAAGCTGGCATCAGGTCAGAATCCCCAGATTGACCTGTACTTCGCTTCAGACACACCGGAGGAGACAAAGGAGGCGGTGGCGTCTCTGATGCGCGAGCTGATCTATGTACAGACCGGCCAGCCGCTGGCGGTGGACTTCTCCACCCAGGTGCTGCCCGGCCCGGACATGGCGGGCCAGCAGATTCCGCCCAGGGACCGTTTGCGCCCCCTGTTTGCTGTGTTGCTGATTGTCTTCGAGACCTACGGCCTGGCCACCTTGGTCACCGAAGAGATTGAGCATCGTACCATCCAGGCATTGCTGGTGACGCCGGTGACCGTCAAGGACTTGTTTGCCGCCAAGGGCATCACCGGCATAACGCTGGCATTCGGGCAGGGAGCGCTGTTCATGGCCCTCGTGGGTGGCCTGAACCAGCAGCCGGTGATTGTCATCCTGGCTCTGCTGCTGGCGGCGCTCCTGGTCACCGGAATTGGGTTCCTGATAGCCTCGCTGGCCAAGGACATGATGTCCGTGCTGGCCTGGGGTGTCCTGGCTCTGGTGATTCTAGTCATACCCTCAATGGGCACCATGTTCCCAGGCGTGATCACCGAATGGGTCAAGGTCATTCCATCTTACTACGTTGTGGACACGGTGGACCGGGTGGCCAGCTATGGCTCGGGCTGGCCTGACATCTGGCAGAACCTGCTCATACTCCTGGCCTTCGATATGGCCTTCCTCTTGATTGGGATGGTGGCTCTGAGGAGGAGATTCCAATGAGTGTCAGACGGGTGGCTGTCCTGCTGAGGAGGGAGTTGCTGCAGGGTCCCAAGAGTTTCATCTTCCTGTGGTCGGTGGTACTGCCGATTGTCATGTCGCTGGTGCTGTCGCTGGTCTTCGGCACGCTGTTCAACGACAAGCCACGGTTGGGGATAGCGGACGAGGACAGCTCCAGATTGGTCAGCCTGGCCCGGGAAAGCCCCTCTATCATCACCAGGGAGTACGGCACTGTCAACGACATTGAGCAGGCAGTCAAAACCGGTGCCGTGGACTTTGGCATCGTGTTGCCGGAGGACTTCGATCGTTCTGTCACAGACGGACAGCACGTGGAGATCACGGCATATATGTGGGGCGAGAGTCTGGCTAAGCACCGCATCATTGCGCAGGTGACCCTGCAAGACCTGGTCAGGGAGCTTTCCGGGCAGGAGGCTCCTGTGAGCATCAGTATCAACACCCTCGGAGATGAGGTCAGCATCCCCTGGAGTGATCGCCTGCTGCCTTTCCTGGTGCTGATGGCGGTCTTCGTCGGCGGCATGTTCCTCCCGGCGACCTCTCTGGTGACCGAGAAGCAGAAACGGACGCTGGAGGCCTTGACCGTGACTCCGACGGCGCTGCGAGAGGTCTTTCTGGCAAAGGGGATTCTGGGCTTCACTACCAGCCTGACTATGGGGCTGATCATTCTGGCCCTCAACCAGGCCTTCGGTGCTCAGCCGGGTCTGCTGGTGCTTATGCTGGCATTGGGCGCAGTGATGGCCGCGGAACTGGGTCTCGTACTGGGGTCTTTGGCCAAGGACATGGCGTCTCTGTTCGCCACCTGGAAGTTCGGCGGGATTCTGCTGTTCGGCCCGGCCCTCATCTATCTCTTCCCCGAGATACCGCAATGGATCGGCAAGGTCTTCCCCACCTACTACCTGGTGGAGTCGGTTGTCCGGATCAGCCAGCAGGGCGGCGGATGGTCAGACATCGCTGCCAATGTCTTCGTTCTGGTGGGGCTGGATGTGGTGCTTGTTGCCATCGTCGCTCTGGCAGTGAAGAAGATGAGAAGTGCCATGGCCTGACTCATGTCGGGCCTTGATGGGCCAGGCCCCGGCGGCATCGGGAATCTGTCTCGGAACCCACTTCCAACCAGACCCCCGCCTTTCCCTTTAGCTGTCAATTGCGAGCCATTCTCAAACCCGGGCCGGGAGAAGGCGCGGCAATCTGAGAGTTCGTCTGAGTCTTATCAACCCCCTTGATCCCCCACTCTTGGGGGAAGAATAGAGATTCTGGGGACACCCCAGACCCCGGCAGGAGGAATCCTGCACTTCTTACCTCCCCACAAGGGAGCGAAATGCCCCCAAACCCTCGGCAGAGGGGCGAAGCCCCTCTGCACACCCAACGTACTGTCATTCCCGCGCAGGCGGGAATCCAGATGTGGAGCTGGCAGTGCGGAGCAGTACTCACTGACATTTCCTCAAGCCTCGTTTCAACTCCGTGGCCCCAATTTCGGATTTGGGATTTGGAGTTTCGACATTGGGAGACACCCTCAGACTCCCGGCGGGAAGCACCCCGCACCTCTCTTGAGACAGGCTCTCCGCCTCACTCGGGGATTCTATGCTCAACCCGCCGACATGCGCAGGAAGGCCTCGTAGTTCACGGGCGGGAGACCGTCCCGCTCAATCACGACATCGACCACCGCCACGCCCTTCTCGGCTAGGGCAGCGTCAAGCACCTGGTCTACCTGTTCGGGAGAGTCCAGACGGTAACCGGCAGCGCCAAAGCACTTGGCGAGCTGCGCAAAGTCGGGGTTATTGTGCTCGGTGCCGATGATGCGACCGCCGAATTGAAGCCTCTGGCGGAGGTTCAGCACGCCGTAACGGAAGTCGTTGAGAATCACGATCTTGATATCAAGGCCTTCGCGCACTGCGGTCTCCAGGTCCTGAACGGTCATCATGAAGTCCCCATCGCCCAAGATCGCTAGCACAGTGCGGTCGGGGTGCACCGCTTTGGCGGCCATGGCCGCCGCTAGCCCGAAGCCCATGGAGGCGAAGTTCACGAGGGGGAAACAGCTCAGAGGGTGTGTGCAGGGCATATAGGCTATGGGATACGTAATGTGCATCCCGGCACCTACGCTGACGATGGTATCCTCCGGCACTTTGCCGGCCAGCTGCTTTATGACGTAGCCGGGACAGGGCAGCTTTCCCTGGTGGGTGGTGCAGGCCCAGAGCTGCATCTCCCAGGTTTGCTTAGCTTCCGCCAGCGCTTCGCTCCAGGCTGGGCGCGGCGACTCCCGTCGCGGGCCCAATTCTGTCAGAGCCTGACGGAGGAAATCGCCTACGTCGCCTAGCACCAGCTTAGCCTTGGGAGCTTGCGATGCCAAGCAGCCAGGCGATATGTTCACTATCATGATGCTCTTGGCTCCTATCGGCGCCGTGAATTCCCATGTCGTCATATCGCTTATGGCGGCACCGAGGCAGAGAAGGGCGTCGCATTTCTCCAGGGCTTTGTCCGCTACCAGGTTGAAGCCTCCGAAGCCGGGGCGTCCCAGGCACAGCGCGTGAGTCTCCGGTATGGTTCCGCGGCCATTGCCGGTAGTGATGACCGGTACCGACAGGGCCTCGGCGAATCGCACCAGTTCTGCCGAGGAATGTGAGTAGGCTACCCCACCTCCAGAAAGGACCAGCGGCAGCTTGGCTGTCCCGATCATCTCCAGCGCGGCTTTCACGTCCGCCCGACTGACGGGCGGAGGAGCATCGACGGTCAGTGCCATTCCCTCGATGTCTACCTGTGCTTTCTCAGACCAGACATCCTCAGGGACCTCGATCAAGACTGGCCCGCGCGCGCCGCTCATGGCAGCGCGGTACGCCTGAGAGAAGATACGCGGTATTTCGGCCGTCGATTCGGCGCGAAAGGTGCCTTTGCACAGCGGAGCAAAGAGACGTCGGTGGTCTACCTCAAACATGCCGTCGCACTTCACCAAACGGCGCTTCACCGCTCCAGTGATGATCATCATCGGAGAACAGTCCTTGTAGGCATTGCCGGCAGAGATCATGGCATTCAGGGCACCCGGGCCTGAGTGCACCAGGACCACACCCGGCCGACCGGTCAACCGCCCCTCGGCGTCGGCCATGCTGGCAGCCACCTGCTCGTGGCGACAAGAGATATACCGTATCTGGTCGCGCAGATCGTATAGCGCATCGACGAAGGCTACGTTGGATGTCCCGATGATGCCGTAGAGCCTGGTAGTACCCATCTTGAGTAAGGCTCTCGCCAGTGCTTGGGCGCCTGTCAGTTCTTGCGTCATGAGTCACCTCCGTGTTCGTAGGTGGGGGAGCCTCTCAACCCTTGGTCAACCCCCAACCCCCACACACTACCACAACCTGTCATTGCGAGCCATTCTTCAAGCTGAGCGAGGAGAAGGCGCAGCAATCTCTGCGTTTGTCTGGGTGCTGTCAACCCCCCGCTCTATTCTCCGTAAATATCCGACAGTCTGCCTCCTTTGAGTGGTCTGGCATTAGAGGTGGCCTCATACCTAAACCCAGGTGAGGTCGATGATAATGATATCTCTGGAGAAACGATTCCACC
>Ga0315280_10008021_pt1 | contig 13966 bp, 12 predicted proteins | sample YL17G06_40_MG_FD_203697 | JGI IMG/M metagenome (GOLD analysis project Ga0315280, IMG submission 203697) | Sediment microbial communities from Yellowstone Lake, YNP, Wyoming, USA - YL17G06_40 | ecosystem: Environmental > Aquatic > Freshwater > Lake > Sediment | place: USA: Wyoming | collected...
GCCGGCTCAGGGTCTTGCACGGGCCGCCGTTTGCCTGTAGCGTGAAGCACCGCGAGGGAACATGAAAAAAATCGGGATCATCGGCGGCATGGGCCCCGAATCCACCGTAGACTACTACAAGCTGATCATCGGGGCTTTCAAGGGGCGGGGGACTTCATTCGACTACCCAGAGATCGTCATCTACAGCGTGAAGCTCTCCGAGTTCATGCAGCTTCTCGAGGGCAGGAAGTGGGAGGAGATGGTCGAGTGGCTGCTCGGCGTGGTGCGCGCCTTGGCCCGGGCCGGGGCGGAGTTCGCCGCCATCGGCTCCAATACGCCCCACGTAGTCTTCGACCAGCTCAGCTCCAGGTCCCCGCTCCCGATGCTGAGCATCGTGGAGGCCACCTGCGCTCGAGCCCGGGCCATGGGCCTCAAAAAGCCCGGGCTCCTGGGCACAGGCTTCACCATGGGCTCCGACTACTATCAGAGAGCCTTTCGGGCCAAGGGCATGTCCCTCGTCGTTCCGGAGGAGCCGGACCGGAAGCTCATCAACGACCGGCTGTTCTCCGAGATCGAGCTGGGCATCATCAAGGATTCGACCCGGCAGGAGCTCCTGTCGGTCGTCGAGCGGATGATCGAAAAGCATTCGATCGATTCGGTCGTGCTCGGCTGCACCGAGCTGCCGCTGATCCTGGATCGGGACGACTACGCGGTCCCCTTCCTGAATACCACGGCCATTCACGTCGAGGCCATCGCCAGGTATTGCCTGAGCGGCTGAGTCCGCCGGGGACCGATAGGGGAGCCCGCCTCGGCCTGCCCTTTATTTGCCCAGGCGGGCGGCCAGCTCGACCAGCTGCGGGTGCACGAACCGCCCCGCTTCCAGCACCTGCTCCCCATCCTGCCACACGGAGGAGGCGAGGCAGATGCCGTCCAGGTGGGAGACAGCCGGTACACCGCCGGCCTGGAACTGGATGCCCTGGTGCCCGAAACCCCACTCCGTCACGCCCCAAATGCGTTCGTCCTCGACGCAGATCCCCGATGCCCGGGCTCCCGGATTCAGCCCGTAGCAGACGTGGGCTTCATGGTACATGTTGGGGTCCTTCAGGGACTCCATCCACTGCCGGACGAACTTGGCCTCCGCGCCTCCGCTGATCTGCCTGCACACCCCGTCCTCGACGTGGAAGACGATCGGTTCGGAGAGCCTGGGCAAGTCGGCCGGAGCGCCGCCGTAGAACGAGCCGTCGAAAGCGATCCGGCCCTGGATCGAGCGCTCGATCGGGGCCCAGGCGATCTGCCCCAGCAGGAAGCGCGCCCCCGGCCGGTGGGCCCACATTTCGCTGAGCACCGGCCGCTCCGGCGAGTTCTCGAAGCGCACGTCGGTTCCCGCCGCATTGCTGATGCGCATGCTCCGCGCCCGCCGGGTCAGCTCGACCAGCCGGTTCTGCAGCTCGTCCTGAAGCTTAAGGTCGACCTTGCCGATGCAGCGCACCAGGCGCGGCTCGTCCATGCCGCACAGACAGAGGTAGCGCACCCGCCGCGGCGGGACCAGGGCCTGCTCGTAAGGGGTGGAATAGCCCAGCCATTGAGCGTTCAGCTCGATCCAGACGTCGGTTTGCGGTATAGCGGCTTTTAGAGCGTCGGGCAGGAAGCGCTCTCCCACCTTGCCTACCCCTACGGGGGTGGAGTGGTAGGCCAGGAGCACCTTGCCCCCCAGCGCTTCTCCGGCCTTGGCGATCTGCTCCGCGGCCCGAAAGCTGCCCTCCGAATCCACCGTGACCAGCAGGCTCTCGCCCGCTTTCAGGGCCGTGAGATCCCGCACCACCTTGGCCGCGGCTACGGCCAGCTCCAGATCCAAGGTAGTAGGCATGGTCTTACTGCTTGCCCAGCTTCGCCGCCAGCTCGGACAGCCTGGGTTGTACCAGCCTGCCCTGGTCCATGATCTGCTTGCCGTCCAGCCAGACCGAGGAGTCCAGGCAGATGCCGTCCACGTGGGACACGGCGTTGATGCCCTTTCCCTTGAAGAACGGCCCCTGGTAGCCGAATCCCCATTCCGTGGAGCCCCAAACCCGCTCGTCTTCCGTGCATAGCCCGGACAGCTTGGCCCCCGGATTGAATCCGTAGCAGACGTGGGCGGCGTGATACATCAGGGGATCCTTCAGGCGCGCGAACCAGCCCTTGAGGAACTTGGCCTTGTCTCCTCCGCTGATGTCTTCGCAGACTCCGCGTTTGACGTGGAAGGCGATGGGCTCGCTCAGGATGCCCAGGTCGGCCTCTCCGCCCCCCGAGAACGAGCCGTTGAAGGCGATGGTCCCATTGATCGAGTCCTCGACAGGCGCCCAGCCGATCTGGCCCAGCAGGAAGTGGGCGCCGGGCTCCAGGGCCCAGCCTTCGTTGGTAATCGGGCGCTTGGGGTCGTTCTCGAAGCTCACGTCCGTGCCGGCGGCGTTGGTGATGCGCATGCTGCGGGCCTTCCTGGTCAGGTTCACCAGCGTGTCCTGGAACTCCTTCTGGATCGCCAGGTCGATCTTGCCGAGGCAGCGCACGAACTGCTGCTCGTCCAGGCCGCCGAGGAACAGGTAGCGCACCCGCTTCGGGTTGGTCAGGGCCTTCTCCCAGGCGGAGGAGTACAGCAGCCACTGGTTGTTGTACTCCACCCAGACGTCGGTCTCCGGAATGGCGGCCTTCAGGCCGTCGGGCAGATAGGGGTCGCCGACCTTGCCGTAGCCCGGAGGGGTAGAATGCCAGGCGACCAGGACTTTGGCCCCCGCCGCTTCGGCGGCCTTGGCCGTCTCCTCGGCGATCCTCCAGTAGCCCCGCGAGTCGATGGTGAGCAGCAGGCTCTCGCCCTTCTTGAGGGCCGCCAGGTCACGGACGACCTTGTGGGCGGCAACGGCGATTTCCAAGTCTAACGTGGTAGGCATGGCGGGTTTACCTCCTAAATGTTATGGCAGCGGGCCAGGTGATCCGGCCCGAATGAACGCATCAGCGGGTCTTCGCGGAAACAGATCTCGGTCTTGAAGGGACAGCGGGTATTGAAGCTGCAGCCGGGCGGGACGTCGACCGGGCTGGGGATCTCGCCCACGGAGTGGATCTTCTTGGGCTTGAGGGCTTCCTCGGCAATGGACAGCACGGGGATCGCGGAAAGCAGCATCTGGGTATAGGGGTGCAGGGGCTTCTCGAAAAAGTCCGTGGCCGGGGCGATTTCCGCGATCTTGCCCAGGTACATGATGGCGATGCGCGTGGCCACGTTCCTCATCAGGCTCAAGTCGTGGGTGATGAACAGGTAGGTCAGGTGGAACTCCCGCTGCAGCCGCAGCAGCATGTTGATGATCTTGCCCTGCACGGAAACGTCCAGGGCCGAGGTCGGCTCGTCCAAAACGATGAAGGACGGGCCGGTGGCCAGGGCGCGGGCGATGGCCACCATCTGGCGCTCGCCCCCGCCGATCGTGGCCGGGTACTTGAAGCGGTAAGAGGCCGGCAGCTCGACCATGTCCAGAAGCTCGATGATCCGCTTCGTAGGGGTTTGTCCCCTGGGGACCATGCGGTGCACGGCGAGCGGCATGGCCAGGATGTCGCCGACGCTGCGGCGCGGGTTGAGGGAGGAGCCAGGGTCCTGGAAGACGATCTGGATGTCCTTCTTCAAATGCAGGGGGCGGGCGACGGCCGGGCGGGCGATGTTCTGGCCCTTGAAACTCAGGCTGCCCGAGGTCGGCGGGTAGGAGCCCACGACCGTGTAGGCCGTGGTGCTCTTCCCCGATCCGGACTCCCCGACCAAGCCCAGGCACTCCCCCTGCCGGACCGTGAAGTCGATGCCGTCCACCGCCTTCACCACCACCCATTTTCTTCTGAAGATGCCGGAGCGGTTGATCGGGAAGTGCTTGACCAGCTTTTCCGCTACCAGGATCTGGTTGTCGGTGGAGTTGCCGCTAGCCATTTTGCGGAACCCGCCTTCTTTTATTATCGTATAGGTAGCAGGCTACCAGGTGACCGTCGCCGCTCGCGAAGTAGGGCGGCATCGCCTCGCGGCACGGCGCAAAGGCTCGGGGGCAGCGGGGATGAAACCGGCAGCCGGCGGGCGGGTTCTTGTAGTCCGGGATGCGGCCCGGGATGCCCTCGGCGAACCCGCCTCCGGTCAAGCGCGGGACCGAGGCGAGCAGCCCCTGGGTGTAGGGATGGAGCGGGTTGGCGAACAGCTCCGGAGTCGCGGCCATTTCGATCATGTTACCCGCGTACATGACGTAGACCCGGTCGGTCACCTCCCGGGCCAGGCCCAGGGAGTGCGTGATCAGGATCATGGAGGTGCCCTTCTGCGTCACCAGCTCCTTGATCAGGCGCAGCACCTGGTCCTGGATGGTCACGTCCAGGTTGGTGGTGGGCTCATCGGCGATCAGCAGGTCGCGGGCGGTGGCGATGGCGAAGGCGATGCAGGACCGCTGCCGCATGCCGCCGCTCAACTGGACCGGGTAACTGGCCAGCATGCGCTCCGCGTCCGGAAGGCGCGCCTCCTGCAGGGCATGCAGGGCGACCGCCCGCTTGTCTTTGATCCGCCCGGCCGGGGAGCCGGCGGAGTAGCGGATCACCTCGTACAGCTGCTGGCCGATCGTGAACACCGGGTTGAGCGCCGCGGTCGGGTCTTGAAAGATCATGGACAGCCCGTGCCCGCGCAGGTCGGCCAGCTCCTGGGAGTTCATCTGGAGCACGTTCCTGCCGTGGACCAGGATTTCCCCCTGGGGGATCCGCGCCGGGCGGGGCAGGATGCGGAGCACGGCCTTCATCGTGGTCGTCTTGCCGCAGCCCGTCTCGCCCACCAGGCCCACCCGCTCGCCGAATCCCACCGTGAAGTTCACCCCATTCAAGACTTTCAGCATGCCGCCGTAGACCTTGTACCAGACGTGCAGGTCGCGGATTTCCAGGAGCGCCTCAGCCATGGCTCTCACATCTCCTCGGGGGCCAGCATGTCGCGGATGCCGTCGCCGAACAGGTTGAAGCCGAGCACGATCACCATGATGGCCAGGGCGGGGAACACGGCGATCCACCACTGATCGGGCATGCGCGAGATCCCGTCGGCCACCATGGTGCCCAGGGCGGGCTTGGGCGGCTGCTCGCCCAGGCCGACGAAGCTCAGGGCCGAGCCCACCAGGATGACCCAGCCCACGTCCAGGGCCATCTTGGTGAAAATCGAAGAGGCGCAGTTGGGCAGGATCTCGCGGAACAGGATGTGCAGCCTGCCCGCTCCCGCCAGCTCTGCGGCCTGCACGTAGTACTCGTTGCGCAGGCTGGAGGCCAGGCTGAAGGTCAATCGGGTATACCACGGCCACCAGGATACGGTCACGGCCATCATGGAGTTGGTGAGGGTCGGCTTCAGCACCGCCGCCACGCAAAGGGCCAGGATCAAGGGCGGAATGCTGATGAACACGTCCGTGATGCGCATGATCACCGTCTCCACCCAGGTGCCCACGTAGTAGCCGGCGGCCAGCCCGGTCAGCGTCCCGATCGGCACGCTGACCGCCAGCACCCCCAGGGCCATCAGCAGGGCGTTGCCAAAGGCGAAAACCACCCGGGTCAGGATGTCCCGGCCGAATACGTCGGTGCCCAGCAGGTGTTCCGAGCCGGGAGGGAGGTTCTTGGCTTTGAAGTTCACGTACTTGCCGGCGTGCTGCGGGTAGGGGGTTACGTAGGGGGCCAGGATGGCCAGGGCCACGATGATGGCCACCATGACCAGGCCCACGATCGAGAGCCGGTTTCGGGAGAACTTGTACCAGGACTTGTTGAGGGAATCCAACCTCCTGGCCCAGGCGCTTTCCGCGCGCGGCTGCGCGCTCGTAGGCGTTGCGGCCATGCTTACGCGCTCCTTTTTCCCAGCAGCCTGATCCGGGGGTCCAGATAGGCCACGATCACGTCCACGACGATGTTGATGGTCACGAAGACCAGCCCCAGCATCATCACCACGCCCACGATGGCGTTCACGTCCTTGTTCAGCATGGTCTGGATCCCGTATCGGGACAGGCCCGGATAGTTGAAGATGAGCTCCACCAGGAAGGCCATACCGAAGGTGGCGGCGATGTCCAGCGCCATGACCGTCGTGGTGGGGATCAGGGACGGCTTGAGCAGGTACTTGGTCGTGACCACTCTGGCCGGCACTCCGTAGGCGATCATGGAGGCGATGTAGTCCTTGTTCTGGTTCTCGGCCATGCTGGAGCGGGTGATCCTGGCCGCCTGGGACATGGGGCCCATGGCCAGCGCGGCGGCGGGCAGGATCAGGTGCCGGAGGGCGTCCCAGAACAGGTCCGGGCGCCCGGCGATCAGGCTGTCCACGGTCATCAGCCCGGTGACCAGCGGGGGCGCAACGAGCCCCTCGCTCAGCCTGCCGATGGTGGGGAACACCTTCCAGACGAAGCCGAAGATGAGCATGAATATGACCGCCCAAGCGAAACCGGGCGTGACGATCCCCAGGTAGGAGAGGATGCGCACGAGGTTGTCGAACCAGGTGTTGGCGAACCGTGCCGAGAGCGCGCCCAGGGTGATGCCCGCCACCGCGATGAATATCGCGGTCAGGGCCACCAGCTCGAGGGTGGCCGGGAAGAACTCCACGATGTCCTGCAGCACTGGCCGGCGGGTGAACAGGGAATCGCCCAGGTCCCCGTGGAGGACGCCCCAGAGCCACAGCGCGTACTGCTCGGGCAGCGGCCTGTCCAGGTGCATCTGTTTGCTGAGCCGCTCCACGACCTCCACCGGGGCCCGCGGCCCCAGGGCCATGCGAGCAGGGTCGCCCGGGACGATGCGGGCGATGATGAAGATGACGATGGACAATCCGAAAAGAACGAAGACCGAGAGAGCCAGCCTGCGCAGGATGAAAGGACCTAATCTCATGAGTGAAACCTCTGCAAGGGGGTGGGCGGGGAGCCGCGGCTCGCCCGCCACCCCTCGATCGAAAAACGAAATTCCGCCGCCAGCGACTACCTGAGGAGTTCCGCCTTCTTGTCCAGGTCGAGACTCATGTCGTGGACGTAGTGGCTATAGCCCATCACCGGAGACAACGGCTGCTTGGCCTTGGCCCTTTCGGCGATCGGCCAGGTCAGGTAGGTCTGGTAGGCCCACTGCATGGCCTGGTCGGCCAGCCAGATCGTGGGGGCCAGCTCGACCAGGGTGTCTTGGATCTTGCCGTACTTGTCGAAGCGGGCCTTTTGGTCCACGGTGGCCAGAGCGTCTTCGATGGCCGCGTCGATTTCGGGCCTGCCGAGCCATTCGCACTGCTCCCAGGTCCCCTGGGATTTGGAGTGGTACCTGGTCTCCAGCATCGAGCCGGCCTCGTTGTAGTGGGCCGCCACATAGATGATCGAGCCGTGCGGCGTGGTTTCCTTGGTCTGGGCGTCGTCGATCATCTTGCCGAAGGGTTTTTTGAAGATCTCCACATTGACCCCGATTTCGGCGGCGTTGGCCTGGAACTGCAGGGCCACCTTCTCCTCGTCGGGGACTTCGGCGCACCAGGACAGCTCGAAGGTGTACTTGTCCAGCTCGTCGGCGTACTTGGACTGGGCCATTTGCGCCTGGGCCATGGCCAGATCGCGGTGGTACTGGTAGACGTTCTTGTGTCCGGGCAGCGTGTGCGGGACCGGTCCGATCGACTGCACGTAGTACGGCCAGATGTCCTGCACCACGACCCCGTAATCCATGACGAAGGCCAGGGCCTTGCGGAAATGCACGTCGTCCGTGGGCGGCTTCTTGGTGTTGAGCATGATCTGCAGGTTGTGCGGCGCGATGTAAACCGTCGTGTCCACGCCGGGGATCTGCCTCAGGGTCTTGTAGGCTTCATCGGGCAGGGTCTCGGAGGAGGTCTCCATTTCCCTGTTCTTCATCATGGTCCGGATGGTGACCTCGCCGGGGAAGGCTATCTCCTTGAAGAAATCGGGGGAGCCTTCCGCCCATCCGCCCCAGTAGCCGTCGAATTTCTCCGCCAGCAGGTATTCCTCCATCTTCATTTCTTTGACCGTGTAGGGGCCGGTTCCGGCGTCGTGGGTCAGGAGCCACTTCTTGCCGTAGTCACCCATCGCTCCGTACATGGTCTCCTTCTTGTCGATGTGGGCCAGAACCTCGGCCTTGTTCAGGATGTACAAGCGGACCAGGGCGGCCACGAAGGGGCCGAACGGCTTGGCCAGGGTGAACTCCACCGTGGACGGGTTGACGGCCCGGACCGACTTCACGCCGGCGATGATCTTGCCGCTCTTGTCCTTGGTGCGCAGCAGGTAGGAGAACCCTTCGCCGATCTCGAACAGGCGGTTGGCGGTGAACACGACGTCCTCGGCGGTCAGCGGCTTGCCGTTGTGGAACTTGACCCCCTTGCGCAGGGTAAAGGTGTAGACCAGGTTGTCCGGGGAGACCTTCCAGCTCGTGGCCAGACCGGGCTTGATCGAGCCGTCGTAATCCGGGAACACCAGGGCCTCGTACAGGTTCACCAGGGCCATGGAGTCCGAGAAGTCCGTGCCTACGGCCGGGTCGATGTAGGTCGGCCAGTCCTCACACCAGCGCACGATGCTGTTTGGATTGTGCGGCTTGGGCGCGGCCGCGGCCGGGATGGCCAGCGCGAGCGCCAAGATTCCCAACAATAGCACCTGTCTAACGAACTTCATTTCTCTTTCCTCCTTGCGGAAATCGTATTTCTAGCCACTCAGCTCAGGATGTCTTGACAAGAATAGTATGAACTGCGGCGGAACGCAAGCAAATTTAGGCCTAGCGAGGCTGCGTGAAGCGCTTTCGCCAAATAGCTCTAAACCGTCCTGAACTGGGGCAGCCAGTCCCGGTTTTGGGCAAACAGCTCCTCCACCATGCTGTGAATCTCCTGCAGGCTCAACACTGCCGAGGTGAGGGGATCCAGAGCCACGGCGTGAAATACCTTGCGCCGGTCGCCTTCCACCGCGCCCTCCACAGCCAGGTCCTCGCTCACGGCGCTGAGGGTGTTCAGCGCTGCCAAGTGGGCCGGAAGGGCGCCGACACGCAGCGCTTCGATACCGAAGCGTGAGGCCAGCGCCGGGACTTCGACGCACGAGCCGGCCGGCAGGTTGTCGATCAGCCCCAGGTTGCGCACGTTGCCATTGAACTTGAACAGGGCACCATCCCCGAAGAGGGCATTGAAGACGCCGGAAGCGTATTCCTTGCCGCGCTGCAAGTCCACCGGCCGGGCGAGCTCGGTCTCGATCTCTCGCTTCCAGGTTTGCTCCCGCTGCAGGTATTCATTGAGGATATAACCGTGGCGGCCCGGATTCCAGCCGGTGCCATAGGTGCAATACTTCTCCAGCAGATCGGGGCGCTTGCGGAACCAGGGGTTGTACTCGGAGTTGTGCCCGCTGCTTTCGGTTACGAAGTAGTCCAGGTGCAGGAACATCTCGTTACGCACCTGTTCCTCATTGTAGATTTCCGGCCGCCGGACCGCCTGGCGAATGAGCGGGTAGGCGTCCGAACCGTTCCACAGGAAACGCAGAAACCAAGCCTGGTGGTTGATGCCGGCGCACAGGTAGCTGATCTCGGAGGTCGGGGCCCCGATCCAGCGCGCCAGCATCTCCGCCGTCCCTTGCACGCTGTGACAAAGACCGATGGCGCGGACACTGGTGTAAGTCTGAAGGGCCTTGCAGAGCATGGCCATCGGATTGGTGTAGTTCAGCAGGGTCGCTCTTGGGCAAAGCCCCTCCACGTCCCTCCCGATGTCCAGCATGACCGGAATCGTGCGCAGGGCGCGAAATATCCCTGCGGGTCCGCGTGTGTCGCCGACGTTGAGGTCCACCCCGTAGCGCTTGGGGATCTCGATGTCGTGGCGCCAGACCTGCACGCCTCCCTGCAGGATCGTGCAAATCACGCCGTCCGCTCCCTCCAGGGCTTCGGTTCGTTTCGTGGTGGCCACGATCCTGGCGGAGTAGCCGCCGGCCTGCACCAGGCGGGTCACGGACCGCTCGATGTGGCCCAGGCGCTGTTCGTCGATGTCCATCAGGTACAGGTCGCTGCCCGCTAGAGCCGGGTAGCTCAGCAGATCGCGCACCAGGCTGCGGGTAAACTCGAAGCTGCCCGCACCGATGAAGGCTATCTTAGGCATTCTGACAATACACTATATAGAATCTTGGCAGGCAGGGAAACCGTGCGCCTGATCTCGACGAGCGAAAAAAATTGGACAAAGCCGGCGTCAGATAATAGAATTAGTGTAACACTCAACCTACAGGAGGTAGAGAATGAAAAGGTTTTTATCCCTCGCGGCCCTAACACTCCTCGTGATGGGCTTGCTGGCGGCCTGCGGCCCCAAGACGGACAAGGAGCTGATCATCAATTCCTACATGTCCGACCAGGCTCCGAAGGAAGCCTTTCAGAAATTGGTCGATGAGTTCCAGAAGCAGAACACGGCGATCAAAGTGACGGTCAACACCACCGCGCACGAGCAGTTCAAGACGCTGCTTGGCTCCTGGCTCGCCTCCAAGGACGCACCGGATGTGGTGACTTGGTTCGCCGGCTACCGCATGCAGGCCTTCGCCGCCAAAGGCCTTCTGGAGCCGATCGACACGGTATTCCCCGGCGGCTCCTTTGAGAAGGAGTTCCCCGCTGCCTTCAAACCCCCGGCCTCGTACGAGGGCAAGATCTACTTCATGCCTCAGTCCTGGTACTGGTGGGCCGTGTACTACAACAAGGACGTGTTCGCCAAGCTGAAGCTGACGCCTGCGAAGACCTGGGACGAGTTCCTGGCATTGTGCGAGCAGGTCAAGAAAGCGAAGCTGTCTCCAATCGCCATTGGCGCCAAGGATACCTGGACCGCCGGCGGCTGGTTCGACTACATGGACACCGCGGTGAACGGCGGGCCGTTCCACCAGCAGCTCACCATGGGCAAGGTTTCCTACACCGATGCCAAGGTCAAGGAAACCTTCGGCTACATCGCCGAGCTTTCGAAGAAGGGGTACTTCATCCCGAACGCCACCTCCTACTCCTGGCAGGAAGCGGCCAAGCTCCTTTTTGATGGAAAAGCGGCTATGTACCTGATGGGCCAGTTCATCAAGGACGTGGCCCCGGAGGACAAGAAGCCGGTCATCGATTTCTTCCAGTTCCCCTACGTCGCCGGCAGAACCGAGTACGCCGTTGACACCCCTACCGACGGCTTCATGGTCCCGGTCAACGCCAAGCATAAGCTGGCTGCCAAGAAATTCATGGCCTTCCTGGCCACGAAAGAGGCCCAGGAGATGTTCTGCAAGCCCCTCGGAAGGCTGGCGGCGAATGTCAACGTCCCGGTGCCGAACGCCGATGCCGAGCGCGGTCTGGCTATGGTCAAGGGAGCCTCCTTCGCCGCCCAATTCTACGACCGGGACGCCCCGGAGGAGATGGCTGCCAAGGGCATGAACGCGATAATCGATATCATGGCCACGCCCGATAAGATGGATGATATCCTCGCCGCCCTGGACAAGGAGCGCGAGCGGATCTATGCCGAGCTGAAATGATCCGGCTGTAGCCTGCGCCAAGCGGCGAAGAGCTCGAGCCTTCGCCGCTTTTTTTCCGGCCATGCCGGACCCCATCGTGAAGGAGAAATCAATGGATCGGGTCGGGATCATCAAACGCGAAAAGGTCTGGTGGGTGCCGTGGGCTTTCCTGGCTTTGCCCCTGCTCATGTACCTGATCTGGGTCATCGGACCGATCCTGGTCAGCCTGTACTACTCGATCACCTTCAAGGACAGCATCTTCTACCCCAAGGGGGTGCGGGTCGTATGGCTCAGAAACTTCATCCGCCTCGCAACCGATCCCCAGTTCTACCTGGCCTTGAAGAACAACCTGATCTGGCTGGCCTTCTTCGTCATCGTCCCAGTGCCTCTGGGGCTGTTCATCGCCATGATGTTCAACCTGGAGTACAAGGGCTCAAGACTGTACAAGACGCTGTTCTACCTGCCGATGACCCTGTCCTTCACCGTGATCGGCACGATCTGGGCCTGGATCTATCACCCGGACTTCGGGGCGCTCAACACCTTCCTGCGCCTGCTGGGTTTCGAGAGCTTGGGGAGCACGCCCTGGATCGGCGACAAGCGCTACATGACCTACGCCCTGGTGTTCGTTGGGGTCTGGCGCCAGGTGCCCTACGTGATGATCCTGTACCTGGCCGGCCTCAAGGGCGTCCCCGTGGAGCTGGTGGAGGCGGCTATGATCGACGGGGCCCGCTGGGGGCAGCGGTTCCGGCACGTGGTCATTCCGCTGCTTGCGCCGGCCACCGTCGTGGCGATCACCATCTCGATCATCGATTCGCTTCGTGCCTTCGACATCATCTACGTCATGACCAACACCAAAGCCCGGGCTGCCGAGGTGCTGGCCACCTACATGTATTCCTCGGCCTTCCACTATCAGGACTACGGCTACGGCTCGGCCATAGCCGTGGTGCAGTTCATCATCACCCTCGGCTTCATCCTGATCTACGTCAGCAACGTGCTCAGGAACGAGCTGCAGCAATAGGAGGGCCAGCGATGGAACAATTGATAGTCAAGAAGCAGACCGGGAAGAGGAGGCGGCCTGCGCTGGTAGCCGCCTTCTATGTGCTGTCCACGCTGCTGGTAGCTGTCTGGCTAATGCCGTTGGTTATCGCGCTGTTCACCTCGGTGAAATCGATGGACGAACTGATGGGCAACGCCTTCATGTGGGCCCCTCCGCGAAAATGGATCTGGCAAAACTTTGCGCAGGTCTGGCAGCGCGTCGGCATGTCCCGCTACGTGCTCAACACTTTCATCATCACGGTGCCCTCGGTGCTTGGCACGCTCTTTGTCTCCAGCCTGGCGGCCTTCGCGCTAGCCTTCTACCAGTTCAGGCTGAACCGGACACTGCTGGTCGTGTTCATTGCGGGCATGCTCATCCCCTTCCAGATGCTGATGATCCCCGTTTTTCGCCTTTCGGACCTGGTCGGCCTGCGCGATTCCTACCAAGGCGTCATACTATTTCACGTCGCCTTCCAGCTGGGCTTCTGCACCTTCTTTCTGCGCAACTTCATGAAGCAGATTCCCTACGCCCTCATGGAGGCGCCGAGGATGGACGGCGCCAGCGACTTCCTGATCTACCGGAAGGTCATCTTGCCGCTCAGCATCTCCTCCATGGCGGCCCTCGGGGTGCTGGAGTTCACCTGGATCTGGAACGACCTGCTCTGGTCCCTCGTGCTGCTGCAGCGCGATATCCTGAAGCCGGTCACGCTGGGACTGGCCAACATGCAGGGAGAGTTCATTTCCAACTATAACATGACCGCGGCCGGGTCGATCATCGCGGCGGCTGCGCCGCTGCTGGTGTTTCTGGTCTTTCAGCGCTTCTTTATCTCAGGGCTCACCGTCGGGGCGGTCAAGGGCTGACGATCAACCTGTTCGGGATTCGGTCAGTATGGCCACGTCGTGAGGCTCCAGCAGGAGGGTCTGCGCTACCTTGCTCCTGCGGATGAGGTCCGTGTAGGAGCGATCCGGAAGCTCGAGGTGGACGCGGATACTGTTGTGGTTCAACACGAAGAGCAGCTCGCCCCGCGGGCCCGTGCGGCGCGTGACTTCAACTCCAGGGGGGGCGGGCAGAGGGGGCTCGACTCCCAGCTGCCGGAGCAGGCCCAGGAAGAAGTCCTTCAGGAACCGGTCCTCGGGACAGGTGGCTACATAATAGGCGCGGCCCGAACCGTGCTGATTGACGGTCAGGCAGGGACAGCCGCGGTAGTAGTCTTCGGTAAAGGCGGCCATCGGCCTGGCCGCGGCGGGAACGACCACATCGCACCACAACCGGCAGCTATACTGCCCTTGCAGCGGCCCCAGCGGTTCGCTCACCGTGATCCCGTTCTGCATGCCGGGTTTCAGCGGATCGAACTCCTCGACCTGCAAACCAAGGACCTCCCGCAGAGGCCCCGGGTATCCGTCCGTGAATATCGCGCCCGTTTCGTCCACGATTCCGCTGAAGAAGGTGGTGACGAAGGTCCCACCGCCGCGGACGTATCGATCGATCCTTTCAGCCACTCCCTCCCCGA
>Ga0315280_10008023_pt1 | contig 13963 bp, 5 predicted proteins | sample YL17G06_40_MG_FD_203697 | JGI IMG/M metagenome (GOLD analysis project Ga0315280, IMG submission 203697) | Sediment microbial communities from Yellowstone Lake, YNP, Wyoming, USA - YL17G06_40 | ecosystem: Environmental > Aquatic > Freshwater > Lake > Sediment | place: USA: Wyoming | collected...
AAGCATCAAGAGGTTTCACGACGTCAATCGTCTTCACTCTATTCACAACGCCCTAACAAGCTTTGTTGCTTTCATGATTGCCCAGAGCGTGAAACCGGTCAAGTACTGTTTTTGCTCCCGATGTCGCTGAAGGCGCCGGGCCTTCGCGAAAACCTTGGCCGTCAAGCCTTCTTCAAAGCCCTCAGCTCTTCTCTGATGACCTTCCGTACAGTTTTTTCAAGATTGCGCTCCCTGGATCCAACGTACTCCCGTAGTGCCTCGTTCAGTAGAGTCTGGTAGTTGCCCCCGCCGCGCTTGTGGACTTGTTCTCGAAACCAATTCAAGGTATCGGTGTCGATCCGGATCGTGATCCTGGTCTTCCCCGTCGGAAGCTTTACCACGGGCCCCCGCCGGGCGTTGCTGAAATCATATTCGTCTTTCATCATAGCTCCCTCTCTCCGCTTTGGTCGCGGGCCTTGCTGAAATGATCCTGATGTCGTCGCCTCGATAGGCATAGACGACCACGACAATCCGGCCTGTGAAATCCATACCCACCGTAGCGAATCGCTGCTCACCCTGGATGACTTCCTCCCTAAGTGTCAGAGCCCAGTCATCCTCGAACACGCCAACGGCATCCGCAAAGTCGATCCCATGCTTCTTCCAATTGAGGTCGGCTTTTTCCTGATCCCATTGGTAATCCATGGTCCAATGTATGCACAAATTGTGCACAAGTCAAGGTGGTCAGGAATCCGGCTCAGGCCCTCGCCAGGATCAGGCGCACGGTATTGGCCTGCCAGCTCCCGCCGTCCTTACTGAGGATCAAGCGCTGGTTGAGCTGGCCGGCGATCTGCCGCAGTGATAGGCCGCCGGCCCGGCCCTGCCGTATGAGCCGGATCACGCCCTGCTCGGCCTGGTTTTTCACTAGGCGGTAGTTCTGGTAATCATAGCCGAAGGGGAGCTGCCCCGGATGGGTGCGGTTGCGGCCGTTCTTTGGAATGTTGCACCGTTTCAGAGCTGCAAACGCCGTAGAGCGGCTCACTTCCGTCAGCCGTGCGATCTGGCGGGCGGAAAGGTGCCGGCCGTCGTAGAGCTGGGCAAGGTAGGATTTGCTTCGTAGAAGTGCCAGCCCCGGAAGCGGGATGCTTCCCTCGATCAGGGCTGGGAGGCTGGGCCTGCCGTTAAAATCGGGCCTGCAATCAACCGCTGTAGCCTTGTTCCCAGGCCTATCGGCTGATTGATTTGTAAGAGCCGGCTGGAACGGGAGATTCGCAAATTGTACGCTCTGTGCAGCCCCGGCCGAGAGCTCCCGATTAAGGGTTGCGGCCGGCCCGACCTGCACCCCCCGCCCGGGACCGCGCTGCAAGCTCTTCGAGCACTGCCTTGAGCCGCGCGATGCGCTCCCCGTAGCCCGCAAAATCGCCGGACTGCAACGCTTGTGTGGCGGCGTTGTAGTCTGCAAGGGCCTGTTGGATGAGCCGGCCGAGCTCTTCCACCTGCGTAGCCGCGCCCGGAGCCGCTGGCGTCATCGCGGTCTGCGCCCCGAACGTCGCGGCAGTTCTCGCTACCGTAGCCCCGAAGAGCTGGCCGAGCGCCTCCTCCAGCGTCGGAGCGTAGCTGAGTCTGTCCTGGTAGGCGACGATGATGATCTTCAGCTCTGGCAGTTGGCTGGTCGCGGACACGAGGTACACCGGTTCAACGTAGATCAGCGAGTTTTCGATCGGTATCACCAGGAGATTGCCCCGAATGATCTTGGAACCGCTCTGGCTCCAGAGGGTGAACAGCTGGGAGATTTCGCTATTCTGATCGATCCTGGACTCGATCTGCAGCGGTCCGAAAATGAGCTTCTCCTTCGGGAACTGATACTCGATCATCTTGCCGTACTGGCCGGGATCCGAGAATGCCGCAATCCAGGCCACCATGTTGTTCTTTTTGGTCGGCGTAAAGGGAAACATGAGTATATACTGCTCCGGGTTCTCGAGCTCCGGAAAACGGTTCATGATGTAGTACGGGAGTATTTCCGTTTGGGTGTCGCCGTAGATCTCCTGGGGGGTCGCCCACATGTCTTCCTTGTTGTAGAACACCTCCGGGTCGGTCATATGGTAGGTCTCGTAGATTCCGGCCTGAACCTTGAACATGTAGTACGGGTACCTTATATGGGCTCTCAAGCCTTCGGGCATCTCGGAGATGTCCTTGAAAAGGTCGGGAAAGATCTTGCGGTAAGTCTGGATCAAGGGATCCCGGTCGTCTATTACGTAAAAGGCTACGTCCCCGTTGTAGGCATCCACGGTGATCTTGAGGGAGTTGCGGATGTAGTTGTAGCCATCGGCGGCGCGTGTGGAGTAGGGGTACATGTTCGTAGTGGTGTAGGCGTCGCGAATCCAGTACAGCCGGCCTGCGTTGACCACCAGGTAGGAGTCGGGGTCGTAGAGCAGGAAGGGGGCGATCTTGGGCACCCGCTGCTGCACGCTCCGGTAGATCATGATTCTGCTGTCAGGCTTGAGATAGTTGGTGAAGAGAATCTGCCAGTCCTTCAAGCGAAGGGCGATCAGCAGCTTCCTGCCGAAACCCCTGATCGGGATACCTCCGGATCCGTGGTAACTGGTGAAGACGTTGGCCGAGCCGCTCGGGTAGTCGAACTCCTCGAGCTTGGTATTGGACACCACGTACTCGTTGGTTTGCTGGCCGTAGTAGATTTCCGGTCGGTCGACCGTCAGAGGGACGGACACTTTGGGCGGGATGTCCTGGATGAAGAACAACGGCAGCCCTTCGGAACCCTTTTCGTTGACCGGGGACATGACCAGCCCGTAGCCGTGGGTGTACTGCAAGCGCAGGTTGACCCAGGTCTTCGCTGTCTGCGGCAGCTGGTTGTAGTTGAGCTCTCGGGCCGACACCAGGACCTGGCGATAGTCGTCGCCGAAATGGTAGCGGTCAACGTTGACGTAGCTGAAGTCGTAGTACAGCCTGAACTCCTGGAGCTGCTTGTAGGTCGTCTCGAGCGGACGCTCGTCCCAGATCGGGATTCGCTTGATGGCCCCGGTTGCCGGGGCGAAGTTACCGGCCGACAGCGAATCGGCCACCGGAAAAGGCTGCACCTCGATGTTCTGCAGATTGTAGCCTCGACGAGTAAACTCGATGTTGCGCTTGATGTAGGGTAGCTCTCTCTGGAGCTGGTTGGGGATCACCGAGAACTGCTGCACGAGCCCGGGAATGATGCCCGTGATCAGGATGGCGCCGCCGATCAGGATGGCGTAGCCGATCAGCATGGGCTTGAAGCGCCGTCTCGCGGCCCCGACGCCGATCAGGATGGCGTTGGACAAGGCCACCCCGATCATTAGGTAGTAGGCCAGGCGGAGCACCTTCACGTCCTTGTAGGTGGCCCCGAAGATGATCCCTCTCGGTGAGAGCAGCAGGTAGTACCCCTTGAGCCAGTAATGCCAGGCCACCAGGACGCTGATCAGCAGGGCCAGGAAGAGCAGGTGCCGGGTAGCCGGGGTGCTGACCTTCAGTTTCCTGTCAGCGTAGCTGACGTTCCCGGAGATGATGTACAGCAGGGCCACGATCACGGTGGTCAGCACCACGGCCCACAGGCTCCATCCCTTGAGGAAACTGTAGAAGGGAAGAACGAACACGTAGAAGGAGAGATCCTTCTGGAACAGCGGATCGGAGAGGCTGAAATCCGTACGGTGCAAGAGCTTCTGCCAAAGCTCCCAACGGTTGCTCGCAGCCCCGGCCAGGATGAGGCCAAGCAACACCACCGCCACCGCCCCGATCCAGGCTGCGGCTTTCCGGTTGATCTCTATTGGTGCGGTTTGGGTGAGCTCGACGGGCATCCCGGGCTGCTGCCGTTGCGCTCTGGGAATCCTGATCCGCTGTATCTCGCTCTTTCCGAACGCAAGGGCGAGATTCAGGCCGGCGAAGAGCAGGAAGAGGACGAAAAACACGACCCAGAGGCCGAGCTTGGAAAACAGGATCGTGGCGAAAACGCTGAGGTAGGAGAGCTCGTCGAACCACAGCACATCGAGCCAGATGCGTGCGCCGGTGAACAGGACGACGAGAACTACGACGACGATTCCGATACCGAGCAGGACCTTGCTTCTTCTGTTCATTTGGTTCCTTTCTTAATCTCCGGCGCGGCAATGTTTCGATTCTATCAGTTTATCTCCAAAGGAACTACACTCGGCGGGAAAAAGATACGTGGCTGTCGGTCGGTTCCAGCGAGATCGAACAGAGAGTCGAACGGGCTCATCAGGCAGCGAAAAGAGCAGGCAGCTCCTCGATTTCCCGACAGGCAGCAGGATCACTCTCCGCCTGCGGCGCCGCGTCGTGGCTTACTGTCCGTCGCCTTTCCCATGCGCACCAGAATCCTGTGCTTCACCAAGCCTCGCTCCAGCGGGACCAGCCCATCCGGCAGACTCTTACCATCCATCTCCACCCACAGCACGCCCGATCCGCATTGATCTGGGTTGTCGACCTGGATCTCGTAGACCGCTTCACCGTGACGATACCGCAGGCGGAAGCCTCCCCACCATCCGGGTATGACCGGATTTACCCGCAGGCGGTCCCCGCATACCTTGATTCCCATAACTTCTTCAATCCAGACCCTGTACATCCAAGCCGCCGAGCCCGTATACCAGGACCAACCGCCCTGGCCAATGCGACCCGATAGCCGGTACACATCCGCCGCGATCACATAGGGCTCGATCCCGTAGCGCCAGACTGCCTCTGAATCGCGCACGCGCTCGATGGGATTGAGCATGCGAAGTATCTTTGCGGCGCGTTCCCCATCCCCTTGGCGCGCCAGGGCCATCGCCAACCAGAGCGCTGCGTGAGTGTATTGGCCTCCGTTCTCCCGCACCCCCGGAGGATATCCCTTGATGTATCCCGGTGATGGCTCCATCTTGTCGATGGGCGGAGCTAAGAGCAGCACCAGGCCCTCGTCCTCCCAAACAAGATGTCGATAGGCTGAGTCCAGGGCTGCTTTCGCGCGACCCGCCTTGGCGGCGCCGCTCAGGTACGCCCAGGACTGCGGCAGGGAATCGATCTTCGCCTCCTGGCTCGCAGAGGAGCCGAGCGGCGTTCCGTCGTCGAAGAATGCCCGAAGATACCATCGCCCATCCCATGCCGATTCCTCGACTCGCTGAACCAGCAACTTCCTTTGCTGCTCATAGGTCCGGCTCAAGTCTGGCTGGCCCTGGACGTCGGAAAGCTCGCTCATGCACCGAAGCACGTCCACGAGAAACCACGCCAGCCAAACGCTCTCGCCCGTGCCGGCGACACCCACGCGGTTCATCCCATCGTTCCAGTCCCCTGTCCCCATCAGCGGCAGGCCATGGGGCCCAGCAGTCATACCCCGGGCGACCGCTCGCCGGCAATGCTCGAAGATCGTGGCGCGCTCGGCGGCGGCTTCCGGAGTAGAGAAGACCTCGTGCTGATCGGCCTGTAGCGGTGCAGAGCTCAGGAACGGAACCTCCGCCTCCAGGATGCTTTTGTCCGCGGTTATCCGCACGTACTGAGAAACCACGTGGGGAAGCCAGAGCAGGTCATCGGATATTCGGGACCGAATGCCGGCGCCGCTCGGCGGATGCCACCAGTGTTGGGCATCGCCTTCCTTGAACTGGCGGCTCGCAGCCAGCAGGATGTGCTTTCGCGCAATCGCGGGACGCGCGTAAAGGAAAGCCAGTACATCCTGCAGCTGATCGCGGAAGCCGAACGCGCCGCCGGACTGGTAAAGGGCGGACCGTCCCCAGAGGCGACAGCTCAGGCTTTGATACAAAAGCCAACGGTTGATCAGGAAGTCTACCGCGAGCTCGGGGGTATGCACTTCAACTGCGCCCAGCAGCTCATCCCACCACGACTTGGCCCGCCCGAGTGCGCTCTCTACCGCCATTCCGCTCCGGTACGCAAGAACGAGAGCGCGCGCCTCCTCGAGAGACTCAGCCTGGCCCAGGAGGCAGGTGACCTCGGCGCTCTCACCGGGAGATATTTCAACGATGGTCTGCATTGCCGCGCACGGGTCCAACCCCGCCCCGGTCCGGCCTGACAGTCCGATTTGCTCCATGGCCGCGGGGCACCCCAGCGAGCGGTTGCGCCCGACAAAGGATGTGCGGTCGCCGCTGAATATCTCCGCAGGCGGAGTGATCGCGGCGAAGGCTACCCGAGCTCCGTACTCCGGGTGGTAGGGATTCCGGGCGATCAACGCTCGAGATTCGTCATCCCAGTGGGTAATGACATGCGTTTGCAGGGATTCACGGTTCTCGCCCAGCGTCCATCCCACATAGTACGTAACCGAGAGCGCGCGAGGCCTGGGGGTGTCATTCTTCAGCCGCAGCCGCTGCAGTTTGACCGGCTTGCCGCCGCCCTCATCCTGGACCACAAAGACCGTCAGCTCCTGCTCGATTCCATGGCTGTTGTGCTCGAAAACCGTGTACCCCGCCCCATGACGTGCCCGATAAGCGGTATCCTCGCGGATCGGGGCCGGAGTGGTCGTCCATGAAACGCCGGTGTCTTCGTCCCGGATGTAGATCGCCTCGGACGGGGGATCCAGGACCGGGTCATTTGACCACTCAGTCAATCGGTTCCGCTGGCTGTTGCCATACCAGGTGAAGCCCGATCCTGTTTCACTGACCATGGTCCCGAAGCTCGGGTTGGCGATGACGTTCACCCAAGGGGCAGGAGTGTTGGTGTCGGGACCTAGATAGATCGCGTACTCACGCCCATCGGCTGTGAAGCCCCCCAGGCTGTTGAAGTAGGGCAGCTCCAGGAAGGGAAGCGCAGCCGATGGATCCCGCGGAGCGCGTTTCCTGGCCAGGAATTCCGGCTGCTCGGGAACCTCCGCGGGAACGCCGAGCTGCTGCGCCAGGGTGCCGCGTGCCGACACCAGAACTACGCTTGCCGCCGCCAAGAGGAGTGTAAGATCCTCCTCCGGGATCTGAGCTGCTGCCAACACGTAAATTCCCTCGAACTGCTCTTTCCCCGCGATCGGCGCCTGCGAATGAATCAGTCCCTCGAGCTGTTCGCGAAGCGGCTGCTCGTAGCCGCCTGCCTCTTCGTCGAGGATCACCAAGTCCGCCCTCAGCCCGTGCATCCGCCAATAGGTATGCGCATGAAGCATCTGGCGGACCAGGCCGATATCCCTCACCTCTCCGATGGTGACCAGGACGATGGGGAAGTCCCCGGATATACCATAGGGCCACAATCCGGCCTGTCCCTTCCGGTTCTCCTCCATTCGTTCCGTGGGCGGGCGCAAGAGACGGTTTGGAAAGAGGAGGTGGCCGGCTATCTCCTGGAAGCGGCGAGCCTCATCAGGCTCGATGCGGAGCTGGCGCAGTTTAAGCTGAGCCGAGGACCAGGCCAATTCCATGGCCCGATCGACCGCATACGGATCTCCGTATGTATCCATCAGGCCCAGAACCTTTTCCCTCGTTTCCCCGGCGGCGAGAATAAGCGATAACCGGGCGCGCTCCCCCGGACCCAGACTCAGGTCCTGGCGGAGGCTGAGAATCGGGTCCAGGACAAAACCCTGCGCTCCGCTTGGCTCGCGGAAGACGCCCATCGGACTCGCCAGGGTCCGTCCTCGGCCGATGAAAAGCCGCCGATCGGTCTCGAAGCGCAGGGCGGTATCCTCCGCTTCGTCGAGGGTGAGCCGGTGAGCCACAAACACGGGCGCTTCGCTGTCACTGCGAGACCGGCGGTAGGCGAGCAGCGCGTGCCGTTTCGGCACCGCCTCGGTCTTGATGAAAAGCTTGTTGAAGGCCGGATGCTGGAGGTCAGCTCTGTGCGGCGCCAACGAGAGCTCGATGTAGCTGCTGAGGGCGAAGCGGCGGGTTCGAACGGACCGGTTGATAAGCGTGATCCGGCGGATTTCCACGTCATCCTCGGCCGAGACGACGACCTCCGTCTCGGTTTCGATGCCGTGGTCGGTGCGCCGGAACATGGCACGGTCGAGGGCAAACCTGGCGGAATACGCCTCCGGTTTTCCGCCGGTCGGGTGATACGTGTTGGACCACAACCGATCCGAATCGGCCTCATGGATGTAACAGAAGCTCCCCCATGAATCCTGTGTCCGGTCCGATCTCCAGCGCGTGATCTCGTGGTCGCCCCACTGGCTGTAGCCTCCTCCCGAGTTGGTGACCATGAGGCTATAGCGGCCGTTGCCGAGCAATTGGGTTTTCGGCGTGTTCGTAAAGGGAGTTTCGAATCTGCTCGCGGAAGGCGCGACTTCGCCGAGGCTCTCCACCGCCGACACCCTCTGACGGGTGGGGAGGTGATGCAGCGGAGGGAGAACCGGAATGCGTTCATGGAGCAACGGCTCGATGGCACGCACCCGCGCGTCTGCGTGGAATCTGCGCTGGAACGAGTCGCCATGCAGGAGGTTCGCCAGGGAAAGCAAACCCATGCCTTGGTGATGCGCCAAATACGCCCGCACGACCACGCCGCGTGTGCCCTCGCGGCTCGGTTGACGACTGAAGTCAATGGCCTCGTAGAACCCGTACTCGTCCAAGAGCCCCATGGAGCCGAGACGTTTCAGGTTCTTCACCGCCCTGCGCGGGGCAAGGCTCAAAGCGAGAAGGCTGGCATAGGGGGCGACAACGAGCTCCTCCTCCTGGCTGCGCTTCAACCCCAGGTTCGGCACGCCGAAGGCCTTGTATTGATACGTCTTGTTGAAGTCCAGATCCGAAAAGGCAGACTCCGATATCCCCCAAGGCTTGCGAAGCTTGCGGCCGTAGGCGATCTGGATTGCCACTGCTTCCCTTGCCGCCCTATCGAGAAGCGAGTTGCCGAATGAGCGCTGGAGGATCAGAGGCATCAGGTATTCGAACATCGTTCCGGTCCAGCTGAGCAGCACTCGACGCCGGCCGACCGCGCCGTAGGGTCGGCCCATGGAGAACCAATGCTCGATCGGGACGTCCCCGCGGGCGATGGCGACGTAGCTTCCTACCCGCGCCTCACTCGCCAGCAGATCGTAGAAGGCGCTGTCCCTCCGGCCGTCGGAAACGTTGTGGCCGATGGCGAACAGCCTGCGCTTGGAGTCATACAAGAAGCGCATGTTGATGGATTCGGACAGCTCCCGGACCTCCCGGATGAGCCGCTCAGCCAGACCCAGCATCTCTCCGGCCAGCCATTTCGATTTGTCGAAATCCTGGAGAATACGGTCGAGCCATTCGACAAGGGGACTGGCGGCGGAGGCGCTCCGCTCCCGAATCGAGCGGAGAACCGGGATGCAACCGACCTGTCCCTTGGCAAGGTCGTGGAGCGAAGGGGCCTGATTCAGCTCCCGGCGGAGGGCGAGAATGGCGTTCCCCCCGAATTGAGCGATCTCCTCTTCGGGCTTTTCGTTTAAGATGACGACCCAGTCCAGGTACCGGGCAGTGGTGTTTCTCCAGGCCGCTAGCTGCTTCTCCATCTGGGCTGCCCAATAGGCCGCGCCGTTTTCATCAGCGGAAATCTCGCGGGCCTTGCCGGCCAGAGCCTTGACGATCTCCTCCGCTCGCCGCAGCAGGTCGAGCGCGCCAACGATGCCATCCGTCGGGCTCCGGCAGGCACGCAGAAGCCCCTCGAGGGCGCCCGCGTCCGCACCGGACATACCCTCTTGTGAAACGGCTTCCCGGAAAAGCTCTCCGGTGTCGTGCAGACCCTTAAAAGTGCTTTCCTCCAGGAGAGGCCTTTGCAGCAACTCCTCCAGGCCATGCTCGAGGGTCCACAAGGCGCCGAGCAGGTTTCCGCTGTCCACGGTGGATACGTAGCGTGGCTCTAGAGGCTTGCGGGTCTGGATATCGTACCAATTCAGGAGGTGACCCTCGTGGCGCTCCAATGTGCGGATCGTCTCCAGGGAGCGCGCCAGCGTCTCCACGACCTGGTCTGCCGTCAGGTATCCGAAATCCCTGGCGGCCAGCGCGCTCAACATCCAAAGGCCGATGTTGGTTGGACTGGTGCGCATTGCCAGCTGGTCCTGATGAAAGACCTGGTAGTTGTCCGGCGGAAGCCACGAGGTCTCTGCTCCGACGAAGTCCGAGAAATATCGCCAGGTCCTTCGGGCGATCTTCCTCAGGGACATCAGCTCCTTCGCGGGAAGCAAGGAACGCTGCGGCCTTGGCTGCGGCCGCAGGTTCAGCAGCCATCCTGCCACGGGGGAGAAGAACCACAGCACGAGCCAGGGGCTGGCCAGTGCGAAGTTCACCGGCACCCACTGGTAGAGCAGCCAAGCAAGGACTGCGCTGAGGAGGCTTGCCAAACCCATGGAAAATACGAACCCGCGCAGCCGATTCGGGGCATTCCTTTTTTCCGGAGCGGGCGCCCATTCGAGCATCCGCCTGTGCGAGACGAGCCGGCGATACCCAGCCCTCAGAATGGCGTTCAGGGCCAGCCAGGCCTGGTGCGGAAGCAGCGCGGCTACGACAATCGTCCGCAGCAGGTCATGGACTAGCTTCCCAAGGGAGAAGCGATTCAGCCCCTTGCGCGTGGTCGCCGACGTGAGGGGCTGCGCCAAGGTCTGAAAGAGGAGCTGCGTAACGACGACCAGGGTGCTGATCCATTCCATCCGGGACGAGGTCAGCCAGGCCGCTGCCAAGAGGACCAGGCTTGCCGCTGGTACCAGGCTCCGGCGCAGGTTGTCGAGGACTTTCCAGCGGTTGAACCCGGAGAGCTGGTTGGGCCCTCGCCCGCCTCCCGGTTGGGGGACGCGCGGCAGGATCCAATCCGCGATCTGCCAATCCCCCCGGATCCAGCGCTGCTGCCGCCTGGCGTATGTCATATAGTCCGTCGGAAACTGGTCAATAAGCTCGATATCGCTGGCCAGACCCACCCGAACGTGCGCACCTTCGATCAGGTCGTGGCTCAGCAGAAGCTCGTCGGGAAACCGTCCGGAAAGCAAGCGGCTGAAGGCGCGAACATCATAGATGCCTTTGCCGTGGTAGGAACCCTCACCGGTGAGATCCTGGTTGACATCGGAAACTAGCTGGGTGTATGGATCCATCCCCACCACATAGGCGAACAGGCGGCTGAAAGGCGAAGCGCTGGTACTCGGCAGGGAGGGGCTCACGCGCGGCTGAATGATAGTGTACGAGCCGGGGAGGATTCTGCCTTCGGCATCGAAGCGAGGCTGATTCATAGGGTGGGCCAGGGTCTCGATCATCCTGCGGGCGGTGCCGCATGGCAGCTGCGTATCGCTGTCCAGTGTGATGACGAATCTGACGTCAGCCAGGTGATCCGAGTTGCCCACGTACACGAGGCGGCCCGCGTCGCGTGGCCGCGTCCCATCGATCAGACTATTTAGCTCTTCCAGCTTCCCGCGCTTGCGCTCCCAACCGATATATCCCTGCTCGGATTCACTCCACGTCCTTTCCCGATGGAAAAGGAAGAAACGCTCACCGCCATGGCGCTGATTGAGTGTTTCGAGCCTCGCGATCGCGGTCCGAAGCAGGGTCTCGTCTTCCTCACGGTGGGCGTGATACCAGTCCGTGTGATCCGTAAACAGGCCGAAAATCAGATTATCCTCCCTGTTTGCCAGATAGCGGATCTCCAGCCTGTCGACCTCGGCCTCGATCGTCTGCTGATCCGTGAGCAGCATGGGCACGACAACTAGGGTGCGAAAGGCGTCCGGAATTCCTGACGGCTCGAAGTCCATCTTGGCCAGGCCGCGAGGAGGGAAAATCCGAATGACTAGATAGTTCGTGACCTCGAGGGAAAGCTGGCTGACGGGGATCAGCGAAAGGAGGCATATGAGCAGCCGGACTCCGAGCGTTTGCTCGCGCAGTCCGAACAAGGCGATCAGGGAGAGGAATGCCGCGCAGAAGAAGCCGAGCCCGAGAAAGTACGCCGCGCTGTGATGCCGGTATACCCATTGGAGCATGAGGTAGCCAGTGGCCTCACGGCAGCCCGTGCGCCGGTCAAGCCCAGGCCGTCCCTCCCCGATCAAGTAGGTTCCGACATGAAGCCTCCGCTCATCCTGGACCCCTTCGCGCGCGGCCTCCGCTGCCAGGTCGATGGCGGCCTGAGCGACCCGGTCTTCCCCCTGCCCCGAGCGCCGGGCGATTTCCTCGACCGCGCGACGGTACCGATCACGGGTCTGGAAATCCATCTTTCCATAGGTTCCGGAAGGATCGGTTCGCAGCACCCGCTCCACGCGGCTGGCATGCTCGAAGATCTGTCTCCAGTCGAGGAGGGCGAGCTGCCGCAGGCTGGTGAATGCATTGCCGATAGAGATCCCGTCTTTGGTCTGGCGGTTTTGTTCCCGCGAGTCGAGCTCGGAAAGGGACTCGCGGTAGACACGCTCCAGCCAGCCCTGGACCGGCGCCAATGCCGCCTCTTCATCATAAAGGTGATCGACCAGCTGAGAAGCGAAATACAGGCTCGGGCTGGGTTGGTTTTCGGTCAGTTCCGCAAGAATCGCGAACATCTGGCTGGTGTCTCGCCGGTTCGCCGTGATGAGCCGGTTGGCCCAGAAGTCGGCGATCTCGCGATCCCTCAGCTCCTTGAGGCCTCTGGCCGCGAGAGCCATGATGCCCTCGATCAATGCAATGCGCAGCATCTGGGGGAGCGCCCACAGCTCGCCGATCGTCAGCGTGCACGCGGATTGATACGCCTTGACGAAGGTTGTGATATTCTCCCGGTCCAGCCGCAGGTCCGAGTGGAAGACCAGCTCCTTCGCCAACGCGTAGATGCGCGGCAGCCCCTGATTGGGCTTGCTTTCCAGGACCGGCAGAATCCGGTAATAACGCCGGGTGAGGTTCTGCTGGATGTCGCTGACGGTAGCCTCGATGATGTACTCGTTGTCGAGGATCCACTCGGCGACGGGGGTGGTACGCTGCTCGAGCCGGGCAGCCTCTTCAAGGTCCGAGCAGACGAGATGGATCCACTGCCGGGCTTGTTTCAAGCTCTCCAGCAGCCTGGTGTTCCGCCGCGGCCCAGGCTCCACCTGGCTTTGTGTCGCCAGGCTCCTGGCATGCTCCTGGATTTGTGCCGAGGGGAGCGACGCATCGAGACCGTGCATTTCCTCGATCAGGCTCGCGCGTTTGGGATTCAGCACGAAGAGCACCGGCGGCATCTCTCCGTTTTGCCGAAGCCCAGCCACCGGGGCCCGCATGAGTTCGATGGGCGCCTGGAGAATGAGGACCGTTTCCTCGGAGGTCAGCCAACGTGAATGATCCTCAAGAAGCCTTCGCTCGACGCCGTACGAAGATCGCCGTATCCACGCTCCAGCGGATGTACCTCCAAGCAAGCCGGCAGCGAGGATCGCACTCAGAGTCGAAAGCCTCCCGATCAGACCCGGCACCGACCAAAGGAAGACCAGGAAGACAACTGCGACGAGCCCGCCAAACAGGATGGCGGCAAGGGTCACCCCGAGGGCGCGGCGCCGGAGGAAGGGGTCCAGTGTATGCACGCGTCCGTCCGCGGTCTTGTGGATCAAGGCGGCGCGGCGAAACCCCTTCTTCCTCAGCGCCCGGAGAGCTCTCCGAGCTTCATCGTGTCTCACGAAATAGGCTATGAGGATACCTGCTTTCAATTCCCGGCCTTCCGCCGTCAGTATAGCGTACTTGCCTGTAGAAAGTCCGGGAAGCCAGGGACCCCATCCGGTATGATTTGTCCAATATGCAGCGCGAGCAGATATAGGCCGCAGCAGCGCGCCTCCGCATTAGGGGCCCTGCTTTTTTTTCAATATGGGGATGATGTCAAACGGCGGCCGGAAAGCGGGAACCACCGTCTTGCCCTTCAGCTCCGAACCACCCAGCAGGAAGCGGATCAGGGCGGCCCGCTCCGGTTGGTCTTTTTCCTGGAACAGCCAATGGGCGTCCTGGGCGATCTCCAGCACTCGGATGCCCTGCTCGATATAGTTCTGATCCGCCTTCTGGTGACGCTGCATCCGCTGGCGGATGCGGTCCTGCTCCGAGCGCCACGGACCGACATGCCGGCGGTAGAAGGCTTCCTCGACCTCCCCATCCAGCTTGTCTAGGTAGATTTGATCAATTCGGTTCTGGAGCTTCAGGTA
>Ga0315280_10008024_pt1 | contig 13962 bp, 13 predicted proteins | sample YL17G06_40_MG_FD_203697 | JGI IMG/M metagenome (GOLD analysis project Ga0315280, IMG submission 203697) | Sediment microbial communities from Yellowstone Lake, YNP, Wyoming, USA - YL17G06_40 | ecosystem: Environmental > Aquatic > Freshwater > Lake > Sediment | place: USA: Wyoming | collected...
CGCAGGGCGCGCTGGTAGAGCGGTTCGGCTTCGGCATACTCGCCCTGGTTGTCGTACAGCACCGCCAGATTGTTCAGCGAGGTGGCCACATCGGGGTGCTCCGGCCCCAGGGCTTTCTCCCTGATCCGCAGGGCGCGCTGGTGGAGCGGTTCGGCTTCGGCATACTCGCCCTGGTTGTCGTACAGCACCGCCAGATTGTTCAGCGAGGTGGCCACATCGGGGTGCTCCGGCCCCAGGGCTTTCTCCCTGATCTGCAGGGCGCGCTGGTGGAGCGGTTCGGCTTCGGCATACTTGCCCTGATCTTGGTACAGCATCGCCAAGTTGTTCAGCGAGGTGGCCACATTCGCGTGCTCAGGGCCAAAGGTTGCCTCGGCGACCCGCAAAGCCTCCTGTGCTACCGAAGTGGCCTCCGCGTACTTCCCTTGTGCATACAGATCTTGAACTCGGGCGTTCAGCTCTTCCCAGCGGGCCTGCTGCGCGGCCGGCAAAACAGCAGGGGGCGCGGAGAGCGCAAGCAAGCCGGCAACCAGGGCGATCCGTCGCAAAAGCATGGCCGACCTCCTTATTACCAGGGCGGGATAAATCGGCAGCAGTATACGCCAGTTGAGCCGCTTTGCAGCGCACTAACCCCGATAATTCACCACGGATGAACACGGATGGGCGCGGATGCCACAAAACATCGTGGGGTGATGTGCCTGGTGTTCAGACACGCGGGTCCAACACGCTGTCGGAGCTTGCGTGTTCCACTGGTCGTCGTCCGCCTGGTGAGGTGCTTGTGCCTGGTGAAACGGCGTGTTGAAATCATCCGTGTTTATCCGTCCCGCCCTGCGGGATCCGTGGTTAATTTTCATGAATGATGCAGGCGGCTTGAACCCGATTTGCTCTCCGATGGTTTCCGGCAAAAGAAGGCCGCAGGAGCCGGCCGCGATGCTATGCTGAAGGGCAGGAGGACCAGCTTTGAAGAGCTACGTGTTCCGGGTTGTTGTCGAAGAGGACCACTTCGAAGACGGACGGCCCGGATTCTCCGCCTATTGCCCCTCGCTTGAAGGGGCTTACACTTGGGGAAACACTCGGCAAGAGGCCCTGGAGCGGATCAATGAAGCGGTCAAACTCATCGTCGACGAGATGATCGAGGAAGGGAAACCGATCCCGCCCGACGCCGTCATCCTCGAAGTTGAATCTCCCGCCGTCCTGGTGACCGTGTGAAGATGCCGCGCGGCCTGGACGCCAGAACCCTCATCCGCGCTCTCGAAGAGGATGGATTCTACAAGGTGCGCATTGAAGGAAGCCATCACCGCTACAAGCACGCCGACGGCAGAGGCGTGACAGTTGCCTATCACAGGCGCTCCGATACGTTCACGATCCGGACGCTCCACCGAATGCTCTGCGACACGCGATGGACTGAGGACGATCTTCGGCACCTTAAGCTCATCGGATAAGCCGTCACCTTGGCCTTTACTCGCCAATCCAGAACTGGGCCATCTTGCGGAATTTCTGGTAGCGGCGTTCGAGGAGTTCGTTGACGGAATACTTGCCGGCTTCGGCCAGGCAGCGCTCCAGCACGGGCGCCAGCAGGGCGGCGGCGGCCTGGTGGTCGGCCTGGGCGCCGCCGGGCGGCTCGGGCACGATCTCATCCACCAAGCCCATCTTCAGCAGGTCCTCGGCGGTGAGCTTCAGGGCCTCGGCGGCCAACTCGGCTTTTCCCGAATCACGCCACACGATGGCGGCGCAGCTTTCCGGCGAGATCACGCTGTAAATGGCGTTTTCCAGGATCAGCACGGAATCGCCGACGCCGATGCCCAGCGCGCCGCCGCTGCCGCCTTCGCCGATCACGGTGACAATGATGGGTACGGGCAGGCGCGCCATCTCGCGCAGGTTATAGGCGATGGCCTCGGCCTGCCCGCGGGCCTCGGCATCGATGCCCGGGTAGGCGCCGGGGGTGTCGAGGAAGGTGAAGATGGGGCGGGCGAACTTGGCCGCAAATTGCATCACCCGAATGGCTTTGCGGTAGCCCTCCGGCTTGGGCATCCCGAAGTTGCGGTGCAGCTTGTCCTTGGTGGAGCGCCCCTTCTGCTGGCCGACCGCCAGCACCGGCTGTCCCTGGAAGCGGGCCATGCCACACAGGATGGCCGTGTCATCGGCGAAGCCGCGGTCGCCGTGGATTTCGCTGAAGTCTTGGAACAGGTGCTGAACGTAATCGAGGAAGTAGGGCCGCTGGGGGTGGCGGGCCAGCAGCACGCGCTGCCACGCCCCCGGCTGGCTTGGCTCCGCGGCGGCGGCGTCGTCCGGGGGCTCGCCCTCCTTCATATCCTCCAGAAGGCTGTACATCTTGCGCAGCCTCTCCTGCGCTTCCGGCTCCGAGGTGAGCTGCTCCAGCTCCCGGATACGCTTTTGGAGCGCGTCCAGTTCCCGGCGCGCCGCCTTGGAATCGTCGGACATGTTTTTGGCTGTAGGCTGTAGGCTGTGGCAGAGAGTGCTGAGCCTACAGCCCACAGCCTACGGCCTACAGCCTGCTTTCTATATTACAATCACCGAGCCTTTGCCGCAGATAGATTCGACGGCGGCGAGGAATTCCTTGTCGGGGCGGACGCGGATGGCGGGCTCCAGTGTGACGGCGAAGTCGCCCTCGCGAATGACTTCCAGGCGCACCGTGGCCTGCCCCTGCTTCCTCTGGAACAACTCGGCCAGCTCGCGGGCCAGGGAATCGGGCGCGGGCCCGGCGCCGGCGCCGTTGCCGGGCAGGCGGATACGGATAAGCAGGTTTTCCGGCAGCGTGACCTCGATGGTTTCCAGCGGCACCAGGTCGCTGACCGCGATCTTGGGCGGCGCGTTCTCCTCGGGGTTGATTCTTCCGCGAACAAATACCGCCGTATCCACGGCCAGCCGGTCAGAGACCCGCCTGTAGGCTTCCGGGAATACCAGCAAATCGACGAAGCCGTTCAGGTCCTCAAGTTGGGCGATGGCCCAGGCATCGCCGCGCTTGGTGCGCATGGAGCGCAGGCCGGCGATCAGGCCGCCGATGGTGACCTCCTCGCCGGCGGGACGGCCCTCCAGCGTCGAGGTGTCGGCCGAGCAGATCTCGCGCAACTTCTCCAGATAGGTGGCCAGGGGGTGGCCGCTGACGTAGAAGCCCAGCACCTCCTTCTCGAAGGCCAGCAACTGGCGCTCCTCCCACTCCGGGACATCGGGCAGCCGCTCCTGGTCGGCGGTGGCGGCCGATTCCACGGGCATGCCGAACAGGCCCCGCTGGCCCAGTTCCCGGTCGCGCTGCACGCGGGCCCCGGCCTCCAGCGCACGGTCCAGCGCGGCCATTAACTGCGCGCGCCGCGCCCCCAGCGAGTCCATGGCGCCGGCCTTGATCAGGCTTTCCAGCACCCGCTTGTTCATCTGCCGGAGATCGACTTTTTCACAGAATTGGAACAGCGAGCCGAACCGCCCGGCCTGGCGGCGCGCCTCGACCATGGCGCGGATGGCCGTCTCGCCGACGTTCTTAATGGCGCGCAGGCCGAAGCGGATGGCGCCTCTTGTAGCATAGCCTTCAGGCTGTGCTTCTGCCGGTGGCGGCAGCGTGCCAGACGGGGATGCACAGCCTGAAGGCTGTGCTACTACCGGCGTGAAGTCCACGTCGCTGACGTTAATGTCGGGCGGCAGCACCGTCACGCTCATTTCCCGACACTCGTTGATGTATCTCACCACCTTCTCGGTGTTGCCGGTTTCCGAGGTGAGCAGCGCCGCCATGAACTCCACCGGGTAGCGCGTCTTCAGGTAGGCGGTGATGTAGGCCAGGTAGGCGTAAGCGGCCGAATGCGACTTGTTGAAGCCGTAACCGGCAAACTGCTCCATCAGGTCGAAAATCCGCGCCACCTTGTTTTCGGGCAGGCCGCGGCCGACCGCGCCGCGCACGAAGCGTTCCCGTTGCGCCGCCATCTCCCCGGCTTTCTTCTTGCCCATGGCCCGCCGCAGCAGGTCGGCTTCGCCCAGCGAACACCCCGCCAGACGATTGGCGATCTGCATGACCTGCTCCTGGTAGACGATCACGCCGAAGGTCTCTTCCAGGATGTCGCGCAGCTCGGGCAGCTCGTAGGTGACGGGGCGCTCGCCGTGCTTGCGCTTGATGAAATCGTCGACCATGCCGCCCTGGATGGGGCCGGGGCGATACAGGGCGTTCAGGGCCGTCAGGTCCTCGATGCGGCTGGGCTGGTAACGCCGCAGGATGTCTCGCATGCCCGCCGATTCGAACTGGAACACGCCGCTGGTCTGCCCGCGCGCAAACAGCGCGTAGGTCTCGGCATCGTCCAGCGGAATCTCCTGCAGGTTGACATCCAGGCCGCGGCTGCGCAGCAGCTTGAGGGTGTCATCGACGATGGTCAGCGTGGTCAGGCCCAGGAAGTCCATCTTCACCAGCCCGATCTTTTCCAGGTCGTTCATGTCGAACTGCGTGACGATTTCTTCCTTGTTGGTCTTGTAGAGCGGAACCAGCTCGGTCAGCGGCTGGGGAGCGATCACCACGCCGGCGGCATGGACGCTGGCGTTGCGCACGAAGCCTTCTAGGCGCCGGGCGATTTCGATGACGCTCTCGAGGCGGTCGTCCCGCTCGATGGCCGCGCGGAGCTGCGCCGACTGCTCCAGGGCCTCGTCGATGGTGATGTTGAGGACGTTGGGCACCACCTTGGCCACCCGGTCCATTTCCCCATAGGGGACGTCCAGCACCCGGCCCACGTCCTTGATGGCCTGCTTGGCGCCCAGCGTGCCAAAGGTGATGATCTGGGCTACGTTCTCGCGGCCGTACTTGCGCGTCACGTAGTCGATCACCTCGCCGCGCCGGTTCATGCAGAAGTCGATGTCGATGTCCGGCATGCTGACCCGCTCCGGGTTCAAAAAGCGCTCGAACAGCAGGCCGTAATGTATAGGGTCCAGATCGGTGATCTCCAGGGCCCAACTGACGATGCTGCCGGCGGCCGAGCCGCGGCCGGGGCCGACGGGGATGCCGCGGCCCTTGGCGAATTGAATAAAGTCCCAGACAATAAGGAAATAGCCGGAATACTTCATCTTTTGGATGATGTCGATCTCGCGGTCCAATCTCTGTTCGTACTCGCTGAGCGAGTGCTTGAGCCGTCCGGCACCCGCCAGCGCCTCCAGCTTCATTCGCCGCTTCTGGAACCCGGCACGGGCCACCTGCTCGAAATAGGAATCCAGCGTCGTTCCCTCCGGCGTATCGAAATGAGGGAAGGGCTCCTGGACGCGTCCCAGTTCCAGGTTGCATTGCCCGGCAATATCCAGGGTGCGGTCCAGCACCTCGGGAATCTCGCCAAACAGCCGTTCCATCTCCGCGTACGACTTGAGGTAGAACTCCTGGGCGGTGAACTTCAGCCGCTTGGTCTCGCTGGCCGTCTTGCCGGTCTGGATGCACAGCAGCACGTCGTGGGCGCGGGTATCTTCCTTGCGCAGGTAGTGGGTGTCGTTGGTGGCCAGCGCGGGGATGCCGGTTTCCTGCGAGAGGCGCCAGAGCAGGGGGTTGATGCGCCGCTCCACGTCGATGCCTTGGTCCTGCATTTCCAGGAAGAAGTTGCCGCGGCCGAACATGTCCTGGAAGGTGTAGGCGGCGCGCTTGGCCGCGTCGTAGTTGTCGGCTCCCAGGGCCTCGGACACTTCGCTGCGCAGGCAGCCCGAGGTGCAGATCAGCCCCTTGGCGTGGCGGGCCAGCAGGTCCTTGTCGATGCGCGGCTTGTAGTAGAAGCCCTCCAGGTGGCCGGCCGAAACCAGCTTGATCAGGTTGCGGTAGCCGGTCTCGTTTTCGCACAGCAGCAGCAGGTGGTTGTAATCTTTTTGCTCGGAGCGCGCGTGCCGGCTGCCGCGGGCCACGTACACCTCGCAGCCGATGATGGGCTTGATGCCCGCTTTGCCGGCCTCGCCGTGGAACTTGACGGCGGCAAACAGGTTGCCGTGGTCGGTGACCGCCACCGCCGGCATCTGGTATTGCCGGACCAGTTCGATCAGCCCCTCGATGTTGCAGGCCCCGTCCAGCAGGCTGTAGTCGGTGTGCAGATGCAGGTGAACGAATTGCTTGCGGCTGGCCACACCCGGATTCTAGCAGAACGGTTGTGCCGCCGGTGCCTCGTCGGTAACCCTGGCGTGCGGTGCTCGGTTCAGGTCGCCGCGGCGACCCGGCGGGGTGCCGGCGGTACAAGGCCTTCGCCTTACTCGCCCAGCAATTTCAGGAATGCGGCCGGCGTCACAATGCGCAGTCCGCCATGCGCCTGGAGTGCCAGAAGGTCCTTGTCCCCCGTCACGAGGTATTGCGCGCCGCCTTCCAGGCCGGCGGCAAGGAACTTGTCGTCCTCCGGGTCCCGGCTTCTTTTGATGGCCGTCGTGCCGGGGGTCAGTACACTCTGCGTGGCCAGCAACTCCAGTAATTCGGCCACCTGCGCGTCGCTCAACCACCGACGCTTCCGCAACTTCGGATAGGTGAGCACGCGGCCGACCTCTTCCAAAATGGCCGGGGAGAGCACCAAATGATAGGCCCCGCGTTGCCAGGCCCGGAGAACGCGGTCCTCATTCCCGCCACGGATCAGGGTAGCGGACACCAAGACGTTCGTGTCCAGGACCACCCTCATCGGCGCGCAGCCTTTCCGGCGCGCACCGCTCCGATCGATTCCCGGATCAGCTTCCGGATCTCGCGGGAGGGCGTGGACGCGGCCCGGGTCTGTGCTTCGTCGATCAGCGCAAACAAACGCTCTTTCGCCCCTGCCTTCCGGACGTCGCGAGTCTCCACATAGAAGCGCAGGGCTTCCCGCAGGAGCTCCGATCTGGTCCGGTTCTCTTCCGCCGCGACCTGCTCGGCCTTCCTCAACAGCGGCGGCGGAATCGATATGGTGACGAGTCTTCGCGTTTCCGGCAACGTGGCCTCCTTTGGCTTGTAATACAATGTATTTTCATCATAGCGTGGCCGGAACAGGCAGTCAAGGGCAGCCCAGCCGGGAGCGCGATGATCGAGCGTCGTGGACTCTCAGAGTTCCGGCGGGAGATTCTTCAGTTTGATCTTCAGGCGGCCGGCGTTGCGGTAGGCGGCCAGCAGGGCGCCGGCCGCCGGGCCCAGCGCCGGCGCCCGCACCCGGCTTTCGCCCTGCTCCTCGACCAGCCTGCGGAAGCGATCTCTCACGATCCTGCTTTTCCAAACGCCGCCGATGTAGGAGACCAGCACCAGTTCCTTGGGTTTGAAGATCCGGCGGCGCACGTGCGCCACCAGTTGCGCCAGCTCGGAGGTGCCGGAGCGCAGGATCTCCCGGGCCACGCGGTCGCCGTCGCGCGCCGCTTCATCGACCTGGCGGGAAAACGAAGCGACGCGATCGCGCGGGAAATCCACCGAGTACCACTTGTGCAAGGCGTCGTTCAGGTCTTTGGCGTCACTGAAGGTGATGATGCGGTGGCGCAACTGGGTGGGCGGTCCCCAGCCCTCCTCGTAGCGCAGGGCGGCCACCAGCGCGGCGCGGGCCAATCCGAAGGCGCTGCCCTCATCGCCGAAAATGTAGCCCCAGCCGCCGGCCCGCGCCGTCTGCCCGCCCGCGTTCATCCCGAAGCAGATGGAGCCGGTGCCGGCAATGACGATGATGCCGGGCTGGCCCTCGGTGGCCCCGATCAGCGCCGTGATGGCATCGTGCGACACCTCCAGCACCCGCGCCGGGATCAGCTCCCGGATGATAGGGGCTTTGTCTTCCCCGCCGCCGGTCATGCCAAAAAACGCGCTCTCGAATCTGGGGAGCTGCTTGCCGCCATAGGGAGAGTTGCGCCAGGCGGCGCCGGCGGAAATGGTCACTGCCTTGCGCAGCCTTTCCAGGCCGCCCGGCCCCCGGACATGGTTGCAAGGGCCGGCCGCGCCGTAGCCCATCACCACGCCGTTCTCATCGCCGATCAAGGCCACCGTCGAAGACTGGCCGCCGTCCACGCCGAGGAAGTATTGCGCCATCAGCGTCGATGATACGACAGGCTGCAGGCTGCAGGCTACTGTTTACGCGGAGTGGCGGGGATTCCGGCGCGGCGCGAAGAGCGCGGAAGCCCTCTCCATTCTTTCTCTTTCCGAGATGGTCTGAATGAAGCGGGCATAGCCGCGGGAATCGAAGGTGACAATCACCGGGGGCCTGCCCGGAGGACGAAACTCAACGACGCGCTCGGCCCCGGGTATGCCCCGCCCGTCGGATATCACCCGCCCGTAGCCGGCCGCGAAGTTGATCTGCGCTTCGGTCATGCCCTCGCGGATCTCGTGCCGCTCGATGGCCTTCCAGGTCTCGGCGTCCCAGTGGCTGTACAACAGCCGCGGGTCCTTGAGAAAGAACATTTCGTCGAAGTAGAAGCGGCACCCGTGCCGGCGCTCGCAAACCCCGATGTTGACCGAGCGGAACGGCGGGCTCGCTTTCTCATCCTGGAAGACCAGGTTCACTTCCTCGATGCCGGGCTTCTTGCCGGGCTCCCGGGTCACGTCGCCGATCGTGATCTGCCGCAGCGGGGGCAGCAGGTCGGCGTCCCCGCCGTGCTGGGTGCGGCGGAAACCGGGATCGTAGGGGTAGGCGGGGTACCGGTAGCCCTCCCGGACCCAGACGACCGTGCCCACCAGCTTGCCGGCGCTGGCGAAATCGGTCAAATAGGCATGCGGCGGGTACACGTAGTAATCCGGGTTTACGTAGATATGCGGGGCCGGGCGGGCCGGCAGTGGCGCAGACCGCCGGTAGAGAATCCACGCGGTGCGCACCGTCACCAGCGCCAATACAATCAACAGGTACTTCTGGATCGTCCGACGAGTTGCTGGTTTCATGGGCACCATTGCCGGATTGCGGCTGCCGGCTTTCGGCTGTCGGGCGGGTCTTGCGTCAGCCGACAGCCCACAGCCGTCAGCCGACTTCGTTTATCCTGCCGCCACGCAACACCCCAGCTAAACTCTAGTCGAGCCGCAACATCAAGTCGTCCTGCCCAGCATGCGGAAATTCGGGGGCGGTTCCCGACGAGAAACTGAACCCGCAGGAGTCATGCCCGGAAGCGAGGTCCCGGTCCCGGAGATCGGACGGAGTGATCGGAAACAGCCGGCAGAGGGTGGGGCGGTCCTGGTAAACGGAACACAGCCTGGACTCGCTTTCCCAGAAAGGGCAGTCAAACATGATGGTACAACTCGCCCCGCAATTCTTGCAGGAACCGGACAGCCGGTAGTGCCGTTGCAGATAGCGGGCCAAAGGCGGGATGGCGCTTAACAGAACGCGACGCACCTTCCCCCAAAGAAGCGTCGGCCCGTATCCCCTCACGATGAGCCCGGAGGCGACGACCATGGTGAGGAGATGGGCGACGATGTTGCAGATGACCAGGAACCTGCGGATGGGACGGGCGGGCTCCCGCTGTAAACCGGCCCGCACCAGGCGGGGGAGCAGCGGCTCGGCCAGATCCACGGGTTCCTCCAGGCCGCCGGCCACCAGCAGGACGCGCGTCCGCCGCATCAACCAGACCGACAGTCCACGGTTGGGAACATCCCGACCGCACGTTTGCCGCTCACGCTCTGTCGTCATCTTTGGCTTGCTCGCTCGCCCAACTCCACGCCACGACTCGGGCCCGGATGCCGGACTGCATCCTGTGCATTTTAGTACAGGGGTCCGTGGAGTTTCCACAAAACTCTGTCGCCGTCGGGCGGCGCTCTCATCCCGGCGAAGCGCGCGGGTCATAATGCGCTACACTTCCTGGCGGGACCCCATTGTTCCTTCCGCGGGGCGGGGAAGGCGGCGCCCGTTGCGCCGCGGCCGGGCCCAGAGAAGGGCAGCCGGCGCCGGAGGTGATGATCGAGCTGTCATTTGCTGCTGCGAACCCCCGTTTGACCGTGGCCGAGGCCATTGCATTACAGGAACGAGCCCGCAGTCTCGTCATTCGCCGCGACGCGTTCGGGAAGGTCAAGCACGTGGCCGGCGCCGACGTGGCCTTCGACATCGCCGGCCGGCGAGCCTATGCGGCGGTCATCGTGTTTCGCTTTCCCGTGCTCGAGGAAGTGGAGCGCTCGTGGGTGTGCCGCCCCATCACGTTTCCCTATGTGCCCGGCCTGCTGGCCTTCCGCGAAGCGCCGGCGGTGGCGGATGCCATTGCCGGGTTGCACATTCGCCCGGACCTTTTACTGGTGGACGGGCAGGGCTATGCTCACCCGCGGCGCTGCGGCCTGGCCTCGCACCTGGGGCTGGCGCTGGACCTGCCCACCATCGGTTGCGCAAAGTCCATTTTGATCGGCGAGCATGGTGAACTAGGGCAGCAGCGCGGTTCTGTGGTGCCGCTGCGGGACCGCGGCGAAGTGGTGGGCGCCGCGCTGCGCACGCGGACGGCGGTGCGGCCCGTCTACGTCTCGGTCGGCCACCGCATCTCGCTTCCCAGCGCCATACGCTTTGTTCTCGACTGCGGCGATGGCTTCCGTGTTCCCAAACCCACCCGGCTGGCCGACCAAGTGGTGGGAGAATTGAAAATTAGGAATTAAGAATTATGAATTATGAATCGACAGGCCCAGCGGACAGTTTGTGATTCATAATTCACAATTCATAACTCATAATTCTCCCATGAGCCTGATCCGCCAATTGCAGTCGATCCTCGGCGCCCATTCCGTGCTGCACGAGCCGGAAGACCTGATGCTCTATGAGTACGATGGGGGCGTGACCAAGCACATGCCCGACGCCGTGGTCTTCCCCACCTCGACCGAGCAGGTGGTGGAGGTGGTGAAGCTGGCGGCGCGGGAGCGGGCGCCGGTGGTGCCGCGAGGCGCGGGCACGGGCCTGAGCGGCGGCTCCATCCCCATCACCGGCGGCATCGTGGTGGTGTTCTCGCGGATGAACAGGATTTTGGAGCTGGACTTCGAGAACCTCCGCGCCGTGGTTCAGCCCGGCGTGGTCAATCTCGATGTTACGGTTGCCGCCGCGCCTTCTGGTTATTTCTTCGCGCCCGACCCCTCCAGCCAGAAGGCCTGCACCATCGGCGGAAACGTCGCGGAGAACGCCAGCGGGCCGCACACCCTGGCTTATGGCGTGACCGCCAGTCACGTGCTGGGGCTGGAGTTGGTCCTGCCCGATGGCAGCGTCATTCACACCGGCGGCAAAGAGCCGGACGTTCCCGGCTACGACCTGACTGGGCTGCTAACAGGTTCAGAGGGCACGCTCGGCATCGTCACCAAGGTCATCGTGCGGTTGATGCGGCTGCCGGAGGCGGTCAAGACGCTGCTGGGTGTTTTCGAATCAGTGGACGACGCCAGCCAAACGGTCGCGGAGATCACCGCGCGTACCATTACTCCGGTGGCGCTGGAGATGTTCGACGGCCCCACGCTCAAGACCATCGAAGACTTTTGCCACGCCGGCTACCCCATCGATGCCGGGGGGGTTTTGCTGATCGAGCTGGAAGGGTTGCGCGAGCAGGTCGAGCACCAGGCCGAACAGGTGGCCGAAGTCTGCCGCCTTTACCGGGCGCGAGAGGTGCGGGTGGCGAAAAGCGCCAAGGAGCGGGAACTGCTATGGACGGGCCGCAAGAGCGCCTTCGGTGCCGTCGGCCGTGTCGCCACGCACTACTACGTCCAGGACGGCGTCGTCCCTCGCACCAAGTTGCCCGACACCATGCGCAAGATCCAGGAGATCGGGCGGCGCCACGGCGTCACCATCTACAACATTTTCCATGCCGGCGACGGCAACCTGCACCCGCTCATCCTTTTCGATGGCCGCCTCCCCGGCGAGTACCAGAAGGTGACCAAGGCGGGGACCGAGATCCTCAAGCATTGCATCGAGCAGGGCGGCTCGATCACCGGTGAGCACGGCGTCGGTATTGAGAAACGCGACCTGATGGCCGCCATGTTCAGCGACGACGACCTGGAGATGATGCGGCGCATCAAGAACGTCTTCAACCCCGAGGGCAACTTCAACCCCATGAAGCTGCTGCCTTCGGGGAAGCCGTGCCTGGAGGTGAAGATTCCGGCCCAGGCGCTGGCGTCCACGCCCCCGCCGCCGTAAGAGTTCTTCAACGCAGAGCACGCAGAGCAAACGCAGAGGGTTCCTCTGCGCGTCTCGGCGTCCTCCCCGGCACGCCGGGGCAGGCTAGCGTCTCTGCGTTGAAGGTTCCCAGGTGATGGCCAGCGAGCGCGGATCCACGTAGCCGACCGGCTTGCCCAGCCTCTGCGCTTCTTTCAGCTCTGCATTCACGCCCCGCGATTGTTTCCACCCCGGAATCTTGAGCACCAGCAGCCCCTGGCAGCGGGTGAGCATGGCGAAGTCGTACAGGCGCCAGAAGCGCCAGCGGGCGTTGTACTCCTGGTTGCTGGCGATCAAGCGGGTCTCGACCAGCGGGTGGTTGTGGACAATGGGGCTGAACACCAGGGTTCCCTGGGCCATCAGCCCGGCCACCGCCCGCACGGCCTGCCCATAGCGCCGGCGCCGGACCGACAGGCGGTCATGATGATACGGGCTGGCCAGGTAGTAGATTTTCGGTTTCATCCGCGTTTATCCGTGTTCATCGGTGTTCATCCGTGGTGGATTTTCGGGTTCAAGAATCGGCGGCCGCGCCATCCTCCCAGGTCCAGTTCTGGCGGTTCACGGGCTTGTAGGGGTGCTGCGCGGCCACCTTCTCGTCGAGGTCCACGCCCAACCCCGGCCTGTCGGGCAACTCCGCATAGCCGTTCTTGATTCTGAGGGCGCCGCCGAAGAACAGGTCTTTGATCCACGGCGCGCGGTTTTCCACCATCTCCTGGATGACGCAGTTGGGGGTGCAGGCATCGACGTGCAGCGAGGCCAGCGTGCTCACTTCACTTTGCGGATTGTGCAAGGCCACCTCGATCGAGTGCGCTTCGGCAATGGCGGCGATCTTCTTGCATTCCAGGATGCCGCCGGCATGCACCACGTCGGGCTGCGCGTAGCTAACCAGGTGGCGGGCGCACAGGTCCGCGAAACCGTACTTGGTGAAAAGGCGTTCGCCGGTGGCCAGCGGCACCCGGGTGCGCGCGCCCAGCCAGGCCAGCGTATCCAGGTCTTCCGGCTGCGTGGGCTCCTCGACGAAGAAGGGCCGCAGCGGCTCCAGGGCCTGGCAGGCCTCGGCGGCCACCACCGGCGTCAGGCGGCCGTGGGCGTCGATCAAGATGTCGAAATCCTCGCCCAGGGCCTTGCGTTGCGCTTCCATGCGGGCGACCGCGCGGTGCACCTGGTCGCGGGCGCTGATGGTCTCTTGCCGGGGCTCGAAGGGCGCCCATTTCAGCGCCGTGTAGCCCCGCTCGCGCGCCGCCAGGGCGCTGCGCGCCGCCTCTTCGGGCGTTTGCCCGCCGGCGTGCACGTACATGCGAATCCGATCGCGGCAGGCGCCTCCCAGCAGGCGATAAATGGGCAGCCCCACCGCCTTGCCCAGTATGTCCCACAGCGCGATCTCCACGGCGCTGATGGCGCTGTTCAGCACCGGCCCTCCACGCCAGCGCGGGTAGCGGAACATCGCCTGCCACAGCCGCTCGATCTCGGTCGGGTCCTTGCCCACCAGAAAGCGCTCGTGTTCCCGGATGGCCTCGGCGATGGTTGCTTCCTTGCTCGTCACCGAGCCTTCCCCAAGCCCGGTCAGGCCCTGGTTGGTGTGGATTTTGACGAATACCCAATTGACGCTGCCCACATTGACGACGAAGGTCTTCAGCCCGGTGACTTTCAGGTGCAGACCGGCCCCGCGGTCCTGGCTGAAGACGGGCGTTGTAACCAGCGGGCCAAGCGCGGCTGCTGCGGAAAGAAAAGCGCGGCGTTTCATGCCCGCTTCTTATCACAAAGGCAGCGGGATACCAAGGGCCGCGGCGCGCGCCTGCCGGCGATCCAGCCAGCGCTGCCAGGCATCCAGGCCCTGGCCCGTGGTGCAGGAAACCTCCACAATCTCCAGCGCCGGCTGCACGCGCAGCGCGTTCTCTCTGGCCCGCGCCAGATCGAACGGGACGTAGGGCAGCAGGTCGATCTT
>Ga0315280_10008025_pt1 | contig 13962 bp, 14 predicted proteins | sample YL17G06_40_MG_FD_203697 | JGI IMG/M metagenome (GOLD analysis project Ga0315280, IMG submission 203697) | Sediment microbial communities from Yellowstone Lake, YNP, Wyoming, USA - YL17G06_40 | ecosystem: Environmental > Aquatic > Freshwater > Lake > Sediment | place: USA: Wyoming | collected...
TCAACTAAGACTGAGAGAAAGCTTCTTGAGGAAGAGCGGTGACGGCGAGGATATGCTCCACAAGGTGATCTACGGTTGAAGATCGTCTCTGTTATTCCAGCTTTCAATGAGGAAGAAACAATAGCCGCGGCGCGCGCGCAGCGCGGTCCTAGACCTACAGCCACATGAGTTTCTCTGGGGAGAAGCAAAGGGCGCTTGGCATAAGTGTTACACTCCAAGTCTCAAGATTTTTGATTTGAGATGTGAGTCTTGGTCTGTTGGAGATTCGCTGTCAAAATCCCTGAACCGAGAAAGAAGCGAAATCGGCCAAAAACTCGAGAGAAAGGGGTTTAAATACTAATAGGATACGAGAAAAAAGCAAGGGGTCGTCGTCTAGCTTGGTCTAGGATACCAGCCTGGGGAGAATAGCCCAGATCGCTGGCGGTCGCGGGTTCGAATTGAGGTAAATCACGAAAATCCCGCCGACCCCATCAGTCCCAGTCGAGATGTTCGAAGAATCTTCCCGAACTTCTCTTCTGACATCTCTTGCTTGTATTCTCTCAAGGCTTCGATGAGAGATCCCACGTCTATTTCTCCAATTATCTTTCTCACGCGTTTTGATACGTCGCTTCCAATGAACAGGTATTGGCAAATCGAAGTCAGATTGGAAGGCTTCCTCTTGACACTTGCAGTTTCAAAATCTACGAGCACTGGCTTTCCTTCAGGCGTGACAATTATGTGTTTAGGCGCTCTACTCAATTCTCCATGGTCCAATCCGACTCTATCGAGTTTGAAACAGGTCTCAAGAACGCCGAGCATAGCTCCTTGCAACGATCTCTTCTTTCCCCTCCCCTTCAGAGTTTCCACCCACTTTGGAAATAGAATACCTTCAACGTAATCTGTGAGGAGAAAGTTCTTGCTAGCGTCGTGTAGTTTCGGCCCTGCACCGACGGAATTCGCTATTCTGAGCATCTCAGCTTCACGTTCCATAGTTGCTCTGTCTGAGTCCATTCTACGTATCTTCAATGCACATCTTCCCAGCGTGTTACGTGCAATGACGACTACGCCGACACATCCTTTGCCGAGAACTGGCAGGTTCTCTATCCTCTTTAGCCCGGTTAGTTCAACAGCGTTTACGCCTAGCGACTTCAGCTCAGCGATCCTATTCTCGACTTCAGTATGGTCAAATCTGGGGTAGCAGAGAATTCTGCCATAGATTGGATTTACGAAATCTTCCGGAGCAATCAGGACGCTAGGAGTCAATCCAGCTGGGCCTTCCCTTCAAGAAGCTGCAGAGAAAACTGGAGAACTGCTTATTCGACCTGTACAGACCTACTATTTCTTCATCGAGCAGGGTCTTGAATCCACGCTTAATACTCTCAGCGACTCGACTGGCCACGCCAACGGATCTACCGCCAGAACTCAAAAACATCTCCAGCAAGAGTTCAGCGCTGCGGTTCCTCCTCAATTTCTCGACGATCCACCTATCGTCTTCAATCCATGGTCCTGAAACGGTATCGTCTCTGCTCAAATGCTTCTCCAGAAATCTCTCAGACTCCTCGCGCCTTGAAACAGGCGGACCCAGACGCCTCTTGCTCTTGCTTAGTGTTGCACTTGCAAGCTCAAAGAGGATCACATTGCACTTTTCTTCGTCACTCCAAGAAGCTGATTTTAATACTTCAAAATCGTTCTCCTGCAACAGATTTCTCAACGATTTCTCAGTCTTATAGAGCTGACTCCAAAGAATGTCAACGACAGCGTCCACTTTTCCTATTTCAATCAAGAGCAGAGCTGTTCCTCGCCTTGCCATGATCGATCTCAATTGTCTAACGCTAGACGGTTTGGATACTGTCGGATAGAAGAATCTCAAGCTAGGTTTCTGAATGAATGCTCGAGATGCAGCGACAAACTCCCACATTCTCTTGACGCTAACCGCGGCGGCTGCATTTCTGCCACGATCAACAGGATCTATGACCACAAGCGGGTTGTCGAAAAGCTGCTCAATCTCGTCTCGCCTTCCTTCATAGTATCTTTCGACATCTATTGTTTCACTTCTTCTCCAGTTTGAAGCTTGTGTCACTGCATTCTTGAAGGTTCCATAGAAAAGCGATAACGCCTCACAAAGCATTCCGCTGAAGCCGCTGACCTTGATTTCAGCCCCATAGACGCCTATTCCTTTCATAAACTTCTTGAGGAGCCTCGTTTCACCTGTAAGGTTCTCATCAAGATGACTCTTCATATACTCTGTATGAAACGGTGTTCTATCCGTCGCACTCTTCCAGTTCCCTTTCTCTACGCGATAGCATGGGACAACATTGACTCTAGTCCCCTCAACCCATGTTTCCAAGTAGGGGTGTTCTGCGTATCTTTCAATGATTCCGTATCCTTCCAGCGCCTTCCTTATGACTCGAAGGCAGATTGTTTCTAGTTCATTTCTACTGAGAGTCGGCGAAACCCTCATGAAAATGTCTATATCGGCTTCACCGCTGAGCCAAGTGTCCTTCGCGACCGACCCATCGATTCGAACGTCGGCGTCGAGACTACCCTCGCTCGCGGCATCCGAGACTTTTGATTTCATTCTTTCGGCGAGTTCAAGGATCTTTTTTCTCTCAGAGCGTTTTGGCGTAATCCTTCTGAGGACGCTTCCACAAATATGCTCCAATCTCTTCATGAGGTTACCTCGTAAAGCGTAGTGTAGATCGGCCCCTTTGGCGTTAGTACGCTTTTCTTCAGTTTCACTCTATCTACAGTTATTGAACCAAAATTCTGATCCTTCAGCGCTTCCACAGCCTCAACGAGTTTCTCCCTGTTACGCCCCGACCTGACCCTCGCTATTGTTAAATGAGGGCTGAAGCCCTTTCTATCCGGCGCAAAACCGAGCTTTCTCAAGTTCGGTTCTAGTTGATTAAAGATGCTGCGCAGCTCAACCTCTCCTTTCGTCATTCCAACCCATACAACGTTCGGACGACGATAATCTGGAAAGAATCCAAGTCCTTCTAGCTCGAGATTGAATGACTGAAACTTTATCTGGCGCATCGCCGCGTATACGCTTTCTACAAGGCTTGCGGGTGTTTCCCCAAGAAACCTTAGTGTTACGTGAATATTCTGAGGCTCAACAACTTTGAGATCTGCATCAGTTAGGATTAATGTTCTCTGAACACCTGTGATCCTATTAAGAATGTCGCCATCTCCCAATTCGACCGCTATGAAGCTTCTTATTCGCTCCTCCGACACTTTCAGAACCAACCAACAGAAATATCAGGTCCGCGGTAAATTTAACATTTCACGTCGGAACTAAAGTGAAAGGAGTATAAGTTCAAATCATGAGGTAACGAGGTTACTTGAGCCTCAAGAGGAAGGTTATAGTCATTGTTGGCATGCCGGGGTCAGGGAAGGCTATGGCATCAAGAGTAGCCCAGGACCTAGGATACCCGGTTCTAGTGTGCGGAGATGTCATCAGGGAAGAGGCTAAGAGGAGAGGGCTTCCGCCTACTCCTGAGAACATTGGAACATTAATGTTGAAGATACGAGAGGAGGAAGGCCGCGCCGTCGTCGCGTCTAGGCTTATTCCTCGAATTCAAGCTCAAAACTCGAATGTTGTTGTAGTGGAAGGAGCGAGGAATATCGAGGAGATAGATGAGCTTAGGAAACATTACGATGTCCGAACATTAGCGATCAACGCATCGCCTCAGACACGGTTCACTCGTTTGAAGTCAAGAGGGAGAAGTGATGATCCGAAGAGTAAGAATGACTTCATCGTAAGAGACCAAAGAGAAATTGATGTCGGGATCAGCAAGATTATCGCTGCCGCTGACAGGACGATAGTAAACGAAGGCAGCATCCAAGAATTCAAGCACAGTGTCAACAGGCTTCTCAAAGAGATGTGCTTGAAATGAATGACATAGAGATTGAGGCTGAAGCTTTCATATATCCAACAGAAAATCCTGAGAAAGTTGAGAAAGCCATCAAGAAGATCTTTCCAACGTGTTCGATTGCCCTTGAGAGCCCATCTGAAGAAACAAGAATAATAAGAGCAAGAGAACATGGGAAAGAAGCACTAGTCCCACTACAGAGTCTGCTTAGACAAGATCAAATACGAGATGCAGCTCGATCAGTTCTCATGTCAAGCGTCTCCGACAACACAATCACCTTCTACCTGAATAAGCAAGTCGCTTTCATAGGCCACATCTCCTTTTCAATGCCGTACGCCGAATCGCCACTTGGACCGATCACCGTCAGAATCAGATGTGAAAATCCGATTAGCTTGATCGAATGGCTTGCCCCAAGAAGCGGAGGCGGCTGAGATATTGAAAATAGGCGTCTCCTCACTATTCTTGATCGGAAAACCTTTTGAGGCTGTCATCGACTCGATCGAGAAACTTGATGTGAGTACTTGGGAGTTGGTCGATGAAGATACTCTTACGCTGGACAAGCAAAGAGTAGAACGTTTGAACGAACAGCGAAGGTCACGCAAATTGAATTTCACTGTTCACTGCCCGTTCGCCGATATGAACATTGCGACGTTCAACACAGACCTGAGAAAGGTTACTCTGAAACGGTTGCTCAAATCGATCGAATATGCAAGTCTTCTAGAGGCTGAGTCTTGGATATGCCATCCGGGAGCAGAGAACGCATTAAGCTACGTTCACCTAGGCAAAGATTGGGTATCCAATCTAGAAATGATTAAGATTCTCTCAAAAAGAGGGGAGGACCTAGGAACCCGAGTCATTGTGGAGAATATGCCTAACCCTTTTCCTTTCCTTATGAAGACGGCAAGTGACTTCGACAGATTCTACGCGGATTTTCGAGGTGAAGCGCCAGACATAGCTTTTGATATTGGGCATGCCAACACGTTGAATCAAGCGATCGGGTTCCTCGATAAATGGGGGCATAGGATTGTCCATATTCACGCTCACGACAACCAAGGCCGTTTTGATGAGCATAAAGCCATTGGAGATGGAACTGTCAACTGGAAAAGGATAGTGTCGAAGCTTTCGAGACTAGGTTACGGCGGTTTAGTGATCATTGAGTCGATTGAAAAGATTAATGAAAGCATAACCAAAATCAGGAAACTTTCAGTCTGACGTTTCAACCTCTATGGCCATAAGATCTGATGCTATCACAGTCTTCCTATGAATTCTCCTAGCTTGACGTAGCAGAACACTCGGGTCATTGTACATAGCGCTTATGTGCATCAATACGAGTTGCTTCACCTTCGCTTCTCTGGCCAAGTCTGCGGCTTCAGATGCGGTGGAATGCCCATACTCTCTTGCCTTATCTCTCATAGACTCATCGAAAGATCCATCATGAATCAGGAGATCGGCATTCGCTGCAAGTCTCCTAACCGCTGAGCAAGGTCTGGTATCGACCGCGTATACTAGCTTCGCTCCCGGTCTCGGTGAACCTACAACATCCCTGGATTTCACAGTTCTACCCCCAGTTTTTACATCTTGACCGAGCTGAAGCTTCTTCCATAAAGGACCCTTAGGAACGCCAAGCACCTGAGCTTTCCTCGGGTTGAATCTTCCAGGTTTCGGTTTTTCAACTAAACCGTAACTTAAACACGGAATCACATGATTTGCCTTAACAGCTTTGATTTCGTAGCAGGGCTCATTCAAGACTGTACCGGAGCCTACTTCATGTATCTGTAGTGGGAAGACTAGTTGAAACTGCACAGTCCTATTAACCGACTGAACAAAATCCTTTATTCCTTGGGGTCCGTAGACGTTGAGTTCTTTGCTACGGCCGAGTAGCGACATAGATTGGAGCATTCCCGGCAATCCCAGCACGTGATCCCCGTGCATATGGGTGATGAAGATCTTCATTTTCTTGTTGAATCCGATTCTGGAGAGAACCATCTGCTTCTGAGTGCCTTCGCCACAGTCGAACATAAGCACCTCGTTCTCGCGTCTTACGACCACGCTCGGAAGATTCCGAGCTTTTGTCGGCATTGTACCCCCGGATCCAAGAAATACTACTTGCAACCTACATTACACCGCTTTCGTCTATCTCTTTCTGAAGACAGCTATCTCACGAGTCAGACTTCTATGCACATAAACGTAGTGCCTCTCGACCAGCTTAAGGTCAGCGTCTCTCCCAAATTCGCTTACTCCCACTGTTTTGGGAGAGGCCACTGAGAGAAAGCCGTCTTCCAAAAGAAGGTCTCCAGCGGTATGAAGGAAACTCTTCAACAGACCTGTAGTCGTCAAGCCGAGTGTCGAAGCACTCTTTCCATAGGGCGGGTCCGTAACTACACAATGCACGGGGCTGAATGGAGGATTTCTCGCGTCTGCTATAGCTACCCCAACTGGAGAGATTCCGAAGAATTCCAAGTTTCTCAAGCAACCTTTCGCCATCTCCAGCTTGATATCACATCCGACGACCCGACATCCTACAAGTCCAGCTTCAATCAGTATTCCGCCTATGCCGCAAAATGGATCCAGCAACAGTTGGCTAGGCTTTGGCCTAGCGAGGTTAACCATACACCTAGCCAACTTAGGAGGCATAGTCGCAGGGTGGAAAAAGGGTCTCCGTCTCGGTCTCCTCGCAGCGATGGAGCCCCGCTGCCTAGCATGAGTCATTATTCCGAAAAGAAAACGCCCGTCACTCAATATGCCCAGGAAAACCCTATCAGGTTTCTTCAAGTTCACGACGGTATTTCTCGTCGCCCTCAGAATGGCTTCGCCGATCTTTCTTTCGAGAACATCGCGCCGTAGATCCTTAGAGGTTCCCGCGGCTCTTCTTATTCTAACAGCAAAGCTCTTGTTCCCTGTTATGACCTTATAGAAATCTGTTTCATTGATCCTGCTCAGAATATCTCTCAGATCACCTCCGCACTCGAAGAGTTCTATTCCGCATGCCTCACACATTGAACTTCTATGATCGACTTTCTGCAAAGCCTCCACTGGAGCTTCTAGACTTAACAATTTGAATGATTGCTTTCTCACTCTATAGCTAATTTCTTCTGCTTCGAGAATGGCCTTTACCTCTGATGAGGGCAGAGTCGGATGCTCGCCTGAGATTAAGAAGAAAAGATTCTCTTTCACAAGAGTTTCCTCAAACTCTCAGCCAAGACTGGGGCGATCGGGATTTCTGACACCTCGCCTGCGACGGAGTCTGTTCCCAATATCCTCTTCGCTCCAGCCGAGAGGATTCTAGACTTGGCTTCGCCAAGCAACAATGGATGAGTACAGCCTACATAAATGTCGTTCGCGCCTTCTTCCTTAAGCATCTTGACCGCATTGACCACGGTTCCTCCCATGGAAATTATGTCGTCCACTATTACTGCATCTCGATCTTTGACGCCTATTTCTCTGAGTTCTGTCGTAGGAACTCCCGATGCTTTATCGCGATGCTTTCTGAAGAAGGAGTAGTCGGCGTTGAGAACTTTCGCTACAGCCTCAGCCAAGTTGATTGCGCCCTCGTCTGGCGCAATAACGTAAGGCCTCTTCAGATTCAAGGCTGCAAGATACTTGCCGATCGTCGGCATCGCTGTCAAGTTCATAGCAGGTATATGAAAGAGATTCATGATGTCAGGTTTATGTACATCGACTGTTAGGAATGCGTCTGCACCTGAGGCTTCAATCAGCTTCACAATAGTCTTTACGCTTATCCCTTCGCCAGAGCGGAATCTCTTGTCTTGACGGGCGTAAGCAAAATACGGGACGACTGCTATTGCTTGCTCAGCGCCAAGATCTTTGGCTGAGTCGAGCATAAGGAAGAGTTCGATTAAGCTTCTGTTTTGACTGGGAAAAGAGGACTGTACGATGACAACTTCTTCTGCTCTCAGGTCGCGTTCAAATCTCAGATAGGACTCTCCGTCCGGAAATGTCTTGGACTCAACCGGTACTATCTCAGCTTTCAGTTCCAGAGCGAGGCTTCGAGCCAAACCGGTGGATGTAGGGCCAGCCACTACTAGCGGCAATTCGAATCCTCTTCCGGTTAACAAGTACAGTAGTCTTCAATTTAATATGTTCGAAATGTTGCATGAGCAATTTGGACTCCAATAGAATTATCTCTACGATTCTTCAATCTCATATTGCGAACTCGCACTGGCTAGTTGAGGGACAGAGTGGTTGAAAGATAGAGAAGCTATGCTTTACGAGAAATTGTCTGAGACTCATGTGAGATGCGATCTTTGCGCTAGGGGGTGCATCATCCCTGAAGGGTCTGTTGGGTTTTGCAGAGTTAGAAGAAACCTTGGTGGGAAACTGGTTTCATTAGTCTACGGAAAGGCGTGCTCTGCAATAGTTGACCCTATTGAGAAGAAGCCGCTTGCGCACTTTCATCCGGGCTCTCTTGTGTTGTCTATCGCCACTGTTGGATGTGATTTCAGATGTAGATTCTGCGACAATTGGGCGATAAGCCAAGAGAAGAATATTGCGGGTCAAGATCTTCCTCCTGAGAAAGTGGTAGCTTTGGCTGAGGAGTATGAGTGCCAAGGAATATCCTACACTTACACAGAGCCAACCATATTCTTCGAGTACGCTTACGATACCGCGAAACTGGCTCATCAGCATGGACTTTTCAATACCTTCGTGACGAACGGCTATATGACGCCTAAAGCTGTAGAGACTATTGCACCATACTTGGATGCGGCGACGGTCGACTTCAAAGGAGGAGGAGACCCGAAATTCTATAGAGAAGTCTGCCTCGTTCCGTCAGTCGATCCGATCTATGAATGCCTAAGAAAAATGAGAGAGAACAAGATTCACATCGAGGTCACGAACCTTATCGTTCCGAAGTATGGAGAATCGATGGATTCGATAAGGAAGCTGGCCGCTTGGATAAGAGACAATCTCGGAAAAGATGTCCCTCTTCACCTCTTAAGGTTTCACCCTGACTATCAGCTAACAGATGTCTCTTCAACGCCGATTAAGACTCTCGAAGAAGCTTGCGAAACCGCCAAGAAGGAGGGCTTGAACTACGTTTACGCTGGAAATGTTCCAGGCCATAGATGCGAGAATACGTTCTGCCCTAAATGTGGCGAGCTAGTCGTAGAAAGAATGGGATTTGACATCAGCAGGTGGCGACTGAAAGAAGGAAACACCTGTCCGAAATGCGGCGAAAAAATAGCGATAGAAGGCACATATAAGCCGAGAGGCGGACTCTATCATTACAGCGTGATCTAACCTTAGAGCCTTCATTTCCAGTAACGCCGATAACGTCCAAAAAAGAGGAGTTATTGTCTTCCGCCGCATTTCGGACAGAAGACTGCTTCAGCAGCTATTTCTGCACCGCAGTGAACACAGAATTTGACAGTTGGAGCTCCGACTGTTGGAGGTGGCGGCGGAGGGACGTAAGCTGGCGGCGGTGGCGGAACGCCCACAGGCGGAACTGCTTCGCTGTAGATTAAGGCGGCAGATCTCGCGATGAATACTCCGAATATAGGTGATATGATCAATGATATCAACCAGCCGATGAGGGGAATGCTACCGATGGCCCCCACGATCGCCGCGATTATGAACATTACTATAAGCCATAGGATGTACTTGCCCCAGCCGATCTTGCCGATTATTCCCAAGATCTCGCCTACTGCAAACGCCTTCCCGAAGCTGTTGTTCTTCACCATGTGAACGATCGCCATAGCCATAATTATCGCGATAGCGAAAGCCAATATTACGCCGACGACCAATAGTCCGAGACCCATTGCACCAAAGGTTGGAAGGAACATTTCCATTCCGACTGCGCCGAAAATGAATGCTCCAATTCCTAGCATCATTAGGATCATTGGGATCAGCATGTATAGAAAAGCTGCAATCGCCACTTTCAAACCTTGAATGAACATGTCGCCGTAGTCCCTTAGAGGCGGAGGTTCAAGAGAGACAGAAGTTTCCTTGACGATCCGAGTCATATATCCGAGCACGATCAAGTTCACTATTGGTATTATGTCTAAGACTACTAGTATGGCAAGTCTGCCTAGGTCACTGAAGAGTTTCTTCGCATACTCGAAAGAGTTTCCTACGATTTGGCTTAGATCCAAGCATTCTCAACTCCAAATTTTGACTTGTCTAGAACATTGTGTGCTTGACATATATATATCCGATTGAATCGATCAGTTGATGAAATGCGCGCGGTGCCAATCTAAGCAAAGCATGCTTTGATTTCAGGTTTGAACAAGTACCATAGTGTGATTATGCTGATTACAGTGCCTATTGGGAAGCTGATCAACCCTATAACCGCCAGTACGATTGCGACAGTTCTAGCCCATTTCTTGAGAGTCCAGAGGCCCCAGCCGATCGCGATATCTAGAATGCCAATAGCTATGAGAACTGCACCCAAAATCCACAAGAGCGTTAGGAATGTTAGTGGTAAAAGATACGCCAACCCTCCGAGGATCGCTACAACAGCGCTAAGCCAATACAAGACCGCTAGAATTGTGACACCTGACGTCCGAACACCGATACGTGGAACTCGAAGCGAAGGCGGAGGAGCTACGACAGGTTTGAGTTGGGCTCCACAGTTCCAGCAGAATGTCGCGTTGGCCTCTATCTCTTTTCCGCATCTGTAACAGTAAGGCATCTCACTCACCATACTTGAATTATGTGTACTTCCGACATTTCTGGCAGTACCATCTTTGATATTGCTGTATCCATTGAAGAACGTTTCCACATGCCGGGCATTTCGGTGCAGACGAGTTCTGTGTAATAGATCGTATTCCCTTATCGATCTCTTGACCAAGCTCATCGAAGAATCCGTCTGCTCCCCCTCTATGACTGGAGAGATGAGGGTAGACTCTACACATTTCACACCACCATTCTCCGTGAGCAGGTTTCAGGGCAGTCCCGCAACGGGGACATAGAGGTTGCTCAGACAATGCAAGCCCGACCACTATTGTGCTGGGGCACTCGTATAGCTCCAATAAGTTATAGAGTTTGTTGTTGCCCGCATTTACTACAGTAGGTCGTGTCGGGGGTGAGTTCCGCTCCACAGTGCATGCAGTATCTCACAGTTGCTTTTTCTAGAGGTTGGGTGGGAGGTTGGGGAGCGGACGGAGCTTGATAGGTTGCGGGAGGGGGTTTCGGCTTTCTCCTCAAAACCACGATTAGCACGATTATCAATACGACGACTATTCCAGCTATCGCACCAATAATGGTATAGAATTGAGTGTAATCCTCCGTCCAGACAGCGGCGACAGTCTTCGGAGAATCCATAAGGATCGTCGCCTCAGGCGTCGTCGCTGATGAGTCTCCAGTCCAACTCTTAAAAACATACTTTACACCGAGGCTTCCCATCATCCCGCTTTCTGGAACGCTTGAAGTTACGGAGAATCCAGCTGTGCTTCCAGCGTCATACCAGCCCGAACCACCAGTGGTTCCGTATTGCGAGTTCACTGTCAACTTGTACTGTGTCTTATACTCTGCGGTGACTGTATGTGGAGCATCCATAACTATGGTCACTGGGTTTCCTAACTTCGCAGTTCCGTCAACCAGCCAAGTTTTGAAGACATACTGTGTATCACTTCCACCCGGGATCACAGCTGTCGCAGTACCTGTAGTCACGCTGGCCCCTTCATCATACCAGCCCTCGCCACTTAACGTTGCCAATTCACTAGGATTGACAGCGACAGTCAAGTAGTGTTGAGCAATGTAGTTGAAAGTGTATGAACCCTCAGATGAAAAAGACCAGGTGTTCGAAGAGCAATAGTATCGTGTACCTTTGTCTCCAGCGACGTACTCGTCGACAGAGATCGTATGAGATGAGCCTATAGCGAACTTAAAGGTCTGAGATTCTCCTCCTTTCAGAACCCCACTAGGCGTTCCGTCAACCTTGACATTGGTAGAAATCGTTGAGGGAAAACCGGACACATGAATCGTGAAGACGTAGGTTTTCGGAAGAGCCGGCGCAACGTAAAAGGTTAGAGCAGCTTGATTGTTATTCTCATTCGATTCAATCACAACGTTCGTCGAATCGACGACCCACACTACTTGATGATAGCCTTCAGACATGGTAAGACGCCCTGTGTACAGCTGCTCAGTCTCCCCAGCACTAAAGGAATAGGGGCCTGCCGTGAATTCAGCGTAGTCCACGAAGATAGTGATGTAAAAGTTGTTCGCTGCAGCATCGCCTTGATTTCGTATGGCTGCATAAAAGAGGATTGCTTGATCAGCTCTAGGAGAAGGTGGCGACACTCCGATTCCGACCACGGTCAAATCTGGCTGTTGTGCATATGCACTTGACATGAAGAACGCGAACCAGCAGGTTAAAAGAACTAGCAGAATTACATACGTCTTAAAGCAACTCAAGCGGAATCCTTTAAAGGACATTCACAGTTCAACTCAAAACATTCTTGCCTCTGTTCGTATTTAACTAATACGGCAAGTGCTGAACAAAGCGATGACCGGGCAACACACACCACAAAAAAACAGTCATAGAGTATGTTTATGAGAAAGGAAATCTTCAACCGAGAGTTGAAATCGCATGTGGACTTTGATGCGACCGGATGCGGCTTCGATACTTAAGGACGACAAATGTAAGCGAAGCCTAGCAAGATATTTTGACATATTCCAGAACAAACGAAACGCAAAATTCCTGATTGCCAAGAAGCTGGAGTCAAATTTTTGCGAAGATGATTCCTTAGATAAGCTATGGAAAAGTCATGAAGACAGTCTAAATGAATACTTCAGTCTAGAAAGGAAGGTAGACGATAAGACGGTCAATTTGGATGAAATGGAATCTCCAAAAAAGTCATTCCTAGACCTAAAGATAGCGATTGCGAAGCAACTCATCCAGAGATGTGAATTGTGCGAACGCTATGACAGACCAAATAGGCTCGCCGGTCAGCTCGGGTTCTGCAAATGCGGACAATATGCCAGCGTTTCCACATACTTCGAACACATGGGTGAAGAGCCCGAGCTTGTGCCGTCCGGCACTATCTTCACATGCGGTTGTACTCTAAGATGCTTGCACTGCCAGAACTGGACTATATCCCAATGGTTTGAGACAGGCGAGATCTACACACCAAAAGAATTGGCGAAAATAGTTGATGAATTGAAGAAAAGCGGATGCCGCAATGCCAACCTCGTCGGAGGAGAACCAACTCCTTGGCTTCAACATTGGCTCGAAACGTTCAGCTATGTCACGACAAACATTCCGATCGTCTGGAACAGCAACACTTACTACAGCCAGCTGTCAGCCAAACTTCTCGCAGGATTTGCTGACGTATATCTTCTCGACTTCAAATATGGTCCCGGCGATTGTGCTGAACGGATCTCCTCCGCGCCGAAATACTGGGATGCTTGCACCAGAAATCATCTATTGGCGAAACAATACGGCGAGCTGATCATAAGAGTCCTAGTGCTGCCTGAGCATCTGGAATGCTGCACAAAACCCATTGTGCATTGGATCGCAAGCAACCTCGGAAAATCTGTCAGAGTCAATATTATGTTTCAATACAGGCCTGAGTGGAGAGCTCACGAGATCCCTGAGCTAAGACGAAGACTCACGCATGAAGAGAGAATTAGAGCGGTTGAACTGGCAAAGGAAGCTGGATTGGACAATTTCATAACTTAGGCAACGATTAGTTTTTATTCGTGCGTCTCAAGAAGAATCACGGGTCGTCTGTGATCTATCAGAGTTAAGAGTGAAACGTGATCTTGAAGGTATTTAGCTGAGACGACCCAGCCTAAATCAATCTCGTTGAGAGGCATCATCGAGAGGGTTGGTTTCTTGCATATCATTACGTGTCATGTAATGCCGTAGCAATTACTTTCCCACTATCTGCTTCGTCAACAGATAGCGCTGGCTTAACCCCGTTGCCAGTAGCCTGCGGACTCTCGCTTGGAGGTGTCGTTGCTGAAGCAGGGTGTCCTGTGAAGACGGCTTCGTTACCATCACCCAGCACCTGCTCCATACCGCCTTTCCTTCCAGGTGGCTCCTTGTATGGATCCACTGAACGATGATAACCGTAACTTATCGGTGAGACGTAAATGATATTTAAAGATGTGCAAAATCGTGTGTGTTTAGCTGTTTTGCTATTTGAGG
>Ga0315280_10008026_pt1 | contig 13962 bp, 11 predicted proteins | sample YL17G06_40_MG_FD_203697 | JGI IMG/M metagenome (GOLD analysis project Ga0315280, IMG submission 203697) | Sediment microbial communities from Yellowstone Lake, YNP, Wyoming, USA - YL17G06_40 | ecosystem: Environmental > Aquatic > Freshwater > Lake > Sediment | place: USA: Wyoming | collected...
GCCAACTGTCGCTCCAGCTTCGTCGGCAGCCATAAGTCGTCGCTATCGAGGAAAGCGACGTAGCGTCCCTTGGCCTCGCCGAGGGCCGCGTTGCGGGCTATGGCAGCCCCCTGCCTGCGCTTTTGACGAATGAGGCGGACTCGGCTGTCTTGTGAGCCAATTTGCTCGACGATCTCTCGAGTATTGTCCTCGGAACAGTCGTCCGCAATGACCATCTCCCAATGCGGATAAGTCTGAGCTTGAACCGACGCTATGGTCTCTCGAATGAAACGCGCCGCATTGAAGGCAGGCGTAATGACTGAAACCGTCGCAGCTCCTGCCGAATCAACCAATCCGCCCTCCTTGCGTTCCGCGCAACGCATCCTGTGTCATGCCATCTCTCCAGTCCCGTCAGCGGCCCCGGTCACTTCCCCTTCCTCGCCTGCCCCCGAAGGGAGAAATCCCGCCTGTCCTGACTCCCTCGCATGGGGGGTTTTCTCTTTCCTAATTCCTGCATGCCGTCTCAAGAACTTTCCCGCTGCCGGCTTTCCGGAAAACAACCTATGTGGGCCGCTCGGCATATCCCTTTTCGATCACTAACTCTCTGAAGAACTTCTTGCCCCAGCCATCCGCTACAAAGCGCTCAAATTCCGAGTTCAAATTCTGGAATATCGTTACATAACCCACGAGGCTGGCCGTTGAAGAGTCCCTAGTTGTATAGGATGGAAAGAGAAATCGATATTCTCTATCCCGGCGCAACTTCGATCGAATCAATTCCAAGTTACACGCAATTTCAGGCTCGCTTTTTGTTTGAGCGGAGGGCTGAGTGTTTCCATCCCCTCTCTGATACAGGAAGTCGGACCTTTCGGGAACTTCAAAATCGTCGATAATGATGACGGCCCTTTCCAAAGCTTGCGTAATTGTCGCGATCTCGTCCTGCAACGGCCAATAGTCATACCAGTGTGCGTCCAGGAAAAATAGCGGAACGGGTCCCAAGAGGTTCTCGCCAATAATAGACGACAGGAGTTTCTCGGAGCTCTGATTATAGACGCTGACGTTGGGAAATCTGCGCAGTCTCCTTTTACTGAACGCAAAAGAGCTGGGATTGCACTCGCAGGAAAAAATCCTCAGGCCCGGATTGCCTTTGGCCATAAACTCCGCGGTATCTCCCAAGTAGGTTCCCGTTTCCACAAACGAACCCGGGGCAAGCGACTTCAACAATCGAAGGACATACTCCCGCATGATCCGGTCGCCATGGAAGCCATTTTCCATGCGCCCTCGCCTGAGGAGATAGTAAGTCTTTCTCACCCCTGGAATTCTCTTAATGGCCTCTCTGAGCTCGTTCACTGGGATATCGAGACCCCTTTCTCACAAAACGCGAGCTTTAGGCAGCCTGCCGAAGGCCAGTCGCGTTGAGGAAGACTGGTCCATCCACTTCACCTTATGTCAGCCAGGTACTTTCTCATGAAATATCGCCGCGCGTCTTTTGCGCAATTATACGCGAAGCGACTGAGGGTTCGCCCCACGGTCCGGTTGACCTTGTGGCACACGACTAACTCCGGGTCGTACAGTATTTGAATACCAAGGCTACGGCATATTTCGGCAACGGAGATCTCCTCTCCAGACAAGAAAAAACCATCGTCGATATATCCGCCGGAGCCAAAGTATTTTCCACTAAATATGATAAAGGCGCCATGCGGCGCATAAATACTTCTCGCCACCCCGCGCCTCGTGGTAACCCCTGTCAGACCTTTGATGCGGTTCATCAGAGATCTCAGACGATCCAGCATCCTGTGGATGAAGTCGCGGAACAGAGCAATATAATAGTTCGATCCCCAAAAGAGAATTCCTGCAAGCTGCCAGCGACTGGGACGTGTCTCCATAAATGGGTTCTGGTCTTGATGGGTCAGCAACGACAGAATCTGAGGAGCAATGACACCAACCGACGCAGGGTCTCTAAGAAAAAGCTTTTCCAGGAATTCCGGGTCGTCGAAAACCATGTCGTTATTGCATACGATTACCCAATCCGGAAGAGACGAGCTACCATCCAAGTAAGTGGCCAGACCCCACTTCGCGGCACCGAAATATCCCCGATTAGTCCCGGACGCAAGGACCCGGACGTTTTCAAGGCCTCCAACCTCCGCGCGGATATGGGGAACCGAGTCGTCGCCGGAAGCGTCATCCACGACGATGACGTCCAATTCCTCAAAACGTTTCAGCCGCCGGAGGCTGCGCAGAAACTCCAGCGTGTCGTCCGTCCCTCTGTAATTAGCCGTTATCAGGACCGCCTTGCGGCGCGACTGATCCATGACAGCCTGGCTCCGCCTACACGGCGTCGGCCTTTCCCTGTAAGCAAGAAATCAGAAATGTTTGAAGCCCCGCTCGGTGTGCCGGATACCCCCATTTTGGCGTGGGATTCACGAAGGACCAAGGCCTTATAACGCCACTCGACCCAAACCAGAAATACCCAACTGAGGATCCAAGCTCCGAGGAGACTGTTGAACATAAATATGCAGATCACGGGCGAGAACAGAAGGACCGCGTAATACGCTGCCAACGGAGCAACGTATGAAGATTGCCCTTGGCTTGACCTCATGTAAGCCCACCCCGAAAACAAGCCGAACCCTAAGCTTGCGATCATCGAACCGGGGAGCGAGACATCGACAATCAGTCCTCTGAATATTGTAAAGATATTCGTACCCAGTATCCCCCCCACATTGACCCCCTCTAATCCAAAACCGAGCTGGCGAGGGTGCAGACGCAAGAGTACAAAGAGACCCCGAAGTGTGTTCACCCCGCAACCCAGATCACTGGGATCGTAGTTTTCGTACCACCGGCCAAAAGCAGCAAGGTATCCGAACGCGCCAGGTCGAAGAGCGTCCCAGACTCGCAAATAATCATGAACTCTTTCGAATCCTGCTCGAAGTACCCCAATAGCTAGCCCAAATAATACAACGGAGACTAATGTGATCCCGCCTATCAGCAGGCGGCGCCGCCTGAAGACTCTGAAAGTGCCTCTGGTAACATAAACCTGTGCGGCGAGGCTGCCCGCCAACCAGGCCACAAGGCACAATACCGCGCCTGCACGGGCCGCTACCGCGGCAGCATTGAGCAGAGCAGGGCACAGCCAGACAAAAGTCAGCATCTTTTTGCGGCGATCAGAGATCAGCGGAAAGGCCATCCCTGCAAAGAGAGCTGCTGGAAAGTCCCATACCCGGAGTAGCCGGATCAGGAATGGATCTTGGATCTCATCATATCGTTGGACGGACAAGAGACGTCCAAGGTCAAGAAAACCTTCCGCCGAAAATGGAAGCCGATACGCCTCGAAGCCGGTAAACGTCAAAAGAATCGTCCCGAGGAGAGAGATAAGGCTGAAGATCAGGCACCAGCGTAACAACTGGGTAGCCAAGAAAGAACGGAACTCAATGCGAGTTTTGCGCCAAGGCTCTCCAGGTGCCTTCACGGGAGCTTGACGGCCTTCCCCGATGTAGGCTCCCACCTGCGTACAAAATACGAGCAGAACGATCACCCAGACCCCCGTGGGAGAAACCCAGAAGTCGGGCGCGGTAATGAGCGGCAAAAGAGCAAGACCCAACCATGCAAGCGGCGCAAAGGCGCTTGGAGCAAGCCAGCTCCCTCGGTTTAGACGGCCGAGAAACGCCATCGCAGCCAGTGCCATGAGGGCGGCAAAGATTGAGAAAGGTAGATTACTCACTGAAGGTGGTCATCCCAAGCAGTAGTCTGCGCTCCAAGATCCAGAAGTCCCGATCGTCCGAAACTCATCTCCCGGCATCCGGCATAGCGGGTATTCGTCATCGAGAAGCGACCAGCAGGAGTTCCTCGCCAACATTTTCGGACACATAGTGAGCGAGTTCCTCAAGCACCTGAAAGACCAGGCCTCCGATCCTCCACTCCCAGGTCATATCCTCGTCGGAGAATTTCCCCTTGTTCTTGATAGAGTGGCTCGCGGCCCACATCCACCAAGCCCGACGCGCCGAGCTTTGAATGAAATCGATAACCAACCCGGCCTTTTGCGCACAAGCCTGCAAGGTCCGTCGTGAAAAGAGATAGAGATGCCTGGGGGGTTCGAGCCCTCTCCAGGAATCTCTGAAGAGACGATGGCCCCAGCACTCGACATTGGGGGTAACGACCACCACGTGACCTCCGGGCCTGAGAACGCGACGACACTCGGAAAGCAATCCCACTGGATCATGAACGTGTTCGATGACGTGGCTGAGGGTTACAGCGTCAACAGAGGCCTCGGGAAGGGCTGCCTCCTGCAGAGTGAGCGGAATGACGCGAATACCATACTGGTCCGCCGCCTGCTGCACGGCGACTCGATCGTTCTCCACTCCCAGGACCTCCCAGCCAGCGCCTCGCATCCGGAAAAGGAAATGCCCGTTGCCGCAGCCAACATCCAGCAGCTTCCCCTTTCTGACACCATTCAAGTGCATCGTCCCCCATCTGGCGGCTTTTCGCAGCGAGGGAAACAAGTATAACATGCGTCCCAGCCGTCTCCACCCGTCCCCATCGGCGAGCCCGCGGTATCCTGGGACCGCGGCATAGAGACCCAATTTGGCTTTTTCCAAAAACCATCCCAACTTGGATCTTCTGACCTCCCCCTGATGGCTGAAGTAAGTCGCATAAATCTTACCCAACTCCCCCAGTAAGGGACGTGGATTCAACCACATGAGTCGACATCCCGGGCACTGACAAATGTTCCACACCCCGTCGGCGCCAAAGAGGCGGTCGCGAAGCCCCGCGTAGAGCTGCTCCCCCCTTGCGTCGCATAAAAGGCACCCAGAAACCTCTTCAACCCGGATGTCCCCTTGGTGTGTCACTTCTCCCTCCCGAGATTCCCGACAAACCCGCTGGCGGCAGCAGCCAGGAAGCTTCTGTCGCCGCCATCAAGCACAAAATTCCAGGAGGCTATGGCGAAAAGCACGATCAGGAAACCTGCAAGAACTGCCTGCGTGCCTATGGCAGTTCCTGTCACTACGCTGAGCAGCAACATGACGCCAAACACAGCAACACCCAAAACGCTCTTCACGAGACCGTTTTCGACAAAGGCGCGAAGGGTAACAAGTTTCAGCCAACATGAGGCTCCAAAGAGCAGCGCACCGTCGATCGCCACGCGCAGGCTCCACGCCAGAGCTGCCCCCGTTATTCCGAAACGCCGAACCAGAAACCACATGAGAATGAAATAAATTGGCGTCTCGAGAAGATGAAATTTCGCCGTCAAGTCAGGTCGTCCGATCGCCTGCAGAAGGGTGAGCGGGACAAAGCTCAAGCAGTTCAGTAAGACTCCGATGGCGAGAATTTGGAGCACCGAGGAGCTTTTCTGAGCGAAGTCGCCCCCCAACCAAACGCGCAGGATCTCATGCGCAAAAACCGGGATCAAACACAAGGCTGGACCAAGCGCGAGAAGTAGGAATTTTACCGACCGGGCGCAGATCTGCTCCGACCTTTGACTGGAACCCGTCGCCCCGAGACTGCTGAATGCTGGGAACAGCGTAGCAACCAAACTGCCTGGCACGACCGATAATCGCGTAACCGCTTCGTAAGGTGCGGTGTAGTACCCCACTGCAGCCATGGAGAGGAGCGCGCCGATAAAAAAACGATCCATATAGGTCATGAGCGGTCCCACCACATTCGAAACCGTTATCCATCCTCCAAAAACCGCGAGCGGGCGAAGCAATCGGGAGTCAAACGAGAAACGCTTCCTCAGATTCGGGTAGATCTTTATGCAGAAAGCCAAGAATGCAAGCATGGCGCCTACCCTCGCCAGCACCAGCAGGAATATGATTCCTGGCAGGCGCAGACCGAAAGGAAGACCCAGGGCCGGCAAGAGGAAAACTAACGTGTTGGCTGGAACTCTAACATAGTTTACGAGGTCAAATCGCTGAGCCGCCTCGAGGACTCCCCGAAACCCGTTGGTCGCCAAAACAATCGGTAACGACCCGGCAAGGATGAAAAATGAGACCTTGGTGTCTCCGATTAACTCAGGCGGAATCTTGAGCACTTGGTCCACGAGGAAGGGGACGAGTCCCGCCACCACCGCAGTACCTGTCAATCCAAAAACCAGTTGAAAGCCAAGAGAGGTCCAAATCCATTTGGGAAGCTGGTCCATCTCACCCCGGCCCAGGCATTCCGCCACAAACTTGGTTGTCGCCCGCCCCAGACCCAAGTCAAAGAACCCGAAATAGCCAAGAAGAACCCACGCAATCGACAGGACACCGAATTCCTCCGTGCCCAGTCCTCGAACGACATAAGGGATGGTTATAATTCCGACCACAAGAGGAATAATCTGCCCGACAAAGTTCAGGACGGTGTTGCGAGCCAGCAGACTTACGCGGATTTCGAGTGAGTTACCCATTGTTCGTTTTCGCCGATGGTCGGGCGCCTTCAGAGGCGAGGTTGCACTCGGCCAGAGCTAAAATGCCGCCGCGTGGCCAGTGAACAAAACTGATAACAGCGGAAGCCCCTTTTCCAGGGCCCGCCCACCGATTGGCCCTATCAATGGAAAACCACGCGGCGGCTACCCTCCCGTTGACCCATCCATCTTTTGGCCTTCCGAGGCAAGTTGGGTCGACGGATCTGGAGCTACTTTCGGCCTCATGCATCCTCACCTCGCAGCGTGACCAAAACGCGTTAACAAGCAGAGAAGGCGTACTCTTGCCGCCGCCAGGAAAAACGTTCGTTCAGACCCTCGTCGCTCCTTGGAGGGCCGCTTTATAAAGATCCGTAAATCTTTCTGCCATGACGCGCCAGGAACTCTGCTCTGCAAAAGCCAAGGCCCGATCGGCCATATCCTGCCGTCTTGCCGGAGGCATTTGCATGAACTCTTCCAGCTTCCCCGCAAGCGAGCTCGGATTCTCCGGTTCCGCGACCAGTCCCAGGCCGTAAGTCCTCGCCAGCCTGCCCATGTCTGAGACGTCTGTGACGATCGAGGCCCTGTGGTGACTACATGCCCCCCGAACGAGCGGTCCGCTTCCTCCCGTGTAAACCTTTGGATAAGGCAGAACAAGAGCGTCGCAAGCGTAGAAGTAAAGAGGGACCTGCCCTTCGGGGACATACCCCAGTTTGACTATGATTTTAGTACCCCCGGGTTCAACGCCTACAAGAGAGCGGATTCGATCCTCTGTGTAGTCGCGAGGGGCACCTGCGATCAGCAATCTGAAATCTCTCGATTTGAGAAGCGAGACGGCCTCCAGTAGGTACTCGATCCCCTTATCCTTCCTGATATGCCCGAAAAACAAGAATACCGTTCCCGGGTAGTCCCCCAACCCCACGCTCTTTCGCGCAGCAGCTTTCTCCAACTGCTGAGTTGGAATAGAGCCGGCATTGGGAATAACAGATATCGGCAAGTCATCACCAAAACGAAGCTGACTCTTCAGCTTCTCCTTTTGAAATTCCCCGATGACGGCAATTCCTCGAATCTCCTTCTGGAGCGTGGTCCTGAACACTTCCCGCTGCACGACTTTATAAAAACGCAAGAAGAACGGCCCTGGATAAGCGCCAAAGGAAAAGTTGGCGGCCTGAATCTCGATAATCACAGGAGGAATATTTCCCGCATATCTCTTGAGCAGGAGGGATGCCACCATGAATTCCGTTCCTGTCAAATGAATGACGTCAAATTGTCCCAGTCTTGCCAACTCCAGAGCCGCTTTGAATACAAAGAAGGAGTTCCTCAAATAGCCGTAAGAGTAATAGATTGGCCGTCGATTCTTAAGTTCATCAAGGCGCTCAAAACTCAGATTGCCGTTCTTCACCTCTACGACGTGAAACAGCGCAGGCTCCCGAATGTAGAGTTCGGGATGAACCTTGTTTGTGCAAAGGATCACTTCATGCTGCAACTCCGCGAGTGCTTGGCACAAACTGACCGTATAGACGCCGTAGTGACCTTGTCGGTCACAGCCGGGTTCTACGAATAGAATTCGCACTCGTCACCTCACTGCGGCGGAATCCCTGTTCCTATCGAGTTGCTTGGGGTGGGTGCGGAGCTGACTTGACACCGGAATTGCACCGACAGGCATTTTTCGTAGCCCTCTGACGAAAAATTGGCGGCGCGCTGGGGTCTCTCCTCCAGGGGTGCGTCAACCCGAGCAAGACCTTTCGCATTACAAAGCCGCGGGGATCAAGGATGGGCAACCACTTTCTCGAAAGCCCGTCCCTCCTCAGAAGCCCCCGATTGCCTCGTGGGGCCCACACCCCACGGGATGTAACGCGCGGAGGCTCCCAACCTTTCTCGATGGAGCATCCTCCAACAGTCAATGACGGTCGTCGGCTGATTTGACAAGTGACGTGCTTCGATCCCCTGGAAGGCCGCATCCGGATTCATGATTACGCAGACCGGAGACTGAGCAAGACACTCCTCCACAGAATCTGCATAAACGATCCGCTCACCAAAAACGGTTCGGGTGTTGGCCATGGCGAGGGGATCATAGGCGGTGATCTTGACCTGCCGTTCCAGGAGTTCACCGATCAGCTTAATCGCGGGCGATCCCACGATGACATCCGTGTTCGGTTTAAAGGCCAGACCGAGAATTGAAACTGCCTTTTCGGACCCCCGACTCGCCTCGTCGAACACAAGCTCAAGCAGGTGCTGATCCTGCAGCCGATTAACGGCTTCAACCGCCTGGATCAGGCCCGAATCAACCCCCAATGTCTTTGCAAGCGCGATGAAGGCCTTAGTGTCCCTAGGGAAACAGGTGCCACCATAGCTGAGACCTCCCTTTAAGTAATGGGGGCTGATTCGACGGTCTGCCCCCAACGCTTTTGTTATAACATCCACATCGGCGGTCGGGATTTTTTCGCAGAGATTCGCTAGGGCATTGGCAAAGCTGATCTTCATCGTGATGTAGCAATTCAAACTTATCTTAAAAACTTCCGCGTCGATCAAAGCCATCTGGAACATTGGGGGATTGTTCTCGCACAGTTTACGGAACACCGCCTCCGCCCCTTGGCCTGCCCGCTCGTCGCTCGAACCGATCACCACCATATCCGGCCTGAGAAAATCTCGAATGACGGACCCTAGTGCCACCATTTCGGGGCAGTAGCAGAGCCCAAATCCTTCGTTGAGCCTTCGCCCGGTGGCGTTCTCCAGAAGCGGGACCACTTCGTTCTCCATCGAGCCGGGCATGACCGTGCTGTTGATAATAAAGAGGTGGTAGTTCTTGCTGGACTTTCTTAGAGAAGTGCCCAATGCTTCCATGGCTCTCAGCACGTATTGGTTGGAGAACTGTCCGTCATCATTGCTCGGGGTATGGACCATAACGCAGGAAACGTCCGTTTGCTCAATCGCCTCAGGATGGCTCAAGGTCGCCCTCAGGCGCTTGCCGCCGAATTCGGCCAGCAATTCGGCCAAGCCAGGCTCGCAAAGCATCGAGCGCCCTTGATTCAGCGCGTCGACCACTTCCGGCAAAACATCAACGCCAATGACCTCGACGCCGCGTTTGGCGAAGCTGGCCGCCAAACACAAACCCAATTTCCCAAGCCCAATTACTGATACTGTACGGTTTTGCATTCTAGGGGCCCCTCTGCAGTGGGTTCCATCTCGATATGTCCTATCCATCCCGGATGAGGCTTGAAGTCCAGAAACCTGCTGGTGCGATCGGCGAGACAGGTGCTCCACTCCTGAGGGGAAGCAATCACTTCGATTTCGTGCAGGCTGTGGATGCCATAGTCCTCGTCGCATTCTTTCAACAGAAAGCTGTACATTCGCATTTTCAAGGGATCGAATCCCATGAGCCGTGCGGCCACAAGATCAGTTGCGAGGACGTTTTCTCCGGCCAAAAGCACGCCCGAGGGCTTGGGGTCCGGCACCAAGGGACCTTTATTTTCTCCTCCCACGATCCCGTCAATGAGGGTGAACATCTTGCGTTGCCGCTGGGGATGAAACCTCCCATTTTTGTCCGCAAAGTGGAAAATATTGAACAAATCCACCACCATGCGCCAAGCCGAATCATTGCCATACCAATTCCCAGCATCCAGCAGCCTCTTTTCTGCCGGAACCGTGAGCCCCAAGGGTTTCAGCAGTTTGCCGTGAAGCCAGTAAATGGAGCGGTGAAGATATTCGAGTGGCTGGTTCCGTCGCGCCAGAAAGTGGTCATACATCCACCGTTCGATCCTAATGAGGCGCTCTTCCAGGGGACTCAAATATCCATCGGGGTACTGATCGCCCCCTTCTTGGGGAGAGGTCAGGGTGTAGTGCACCAAGTAATTCTTGTTTGTGGTTATCCCTACCAGGCCTTTGGCATTGAGTGTTACGCCGACCTTCTTGTGGACTTTCAGTTTCGGCACGGAAATGACGACATCGGCCTTCATCATCGTTCCTGAAACCTGGTACTCATGGCGATCGCCGTGGTGATGGGCAATGAGCTCCTGCCGATGATAGACCGCCCCATAGAGTTTTTCGGAAGGGCGGCCGTACAGAGCGCTGCGCCGACCCAGGTTGACAACCACGTTCCCCTCGGGGTCGCCCGGTAAAGGGCGAGTCATGGAAGGAAAATGGCGATTGTTGGACCAATAAGTCCGGAGGTCATAGAGCTCGACCGTTGGCCCGCGGAATCCGGAATAAAAATCTCGAACTGTGTCCAAGCGCGTGGCCTTCAGGAGTTCCTGAAAATTGCAGTCGTATTGTGGAGCGTCGGCGAAAATGATCCGTCCATGGCCTTCGAGAGCTATCCAACAGTAATCGGCGATGGCCCGCAACGCCGAAGGATGAGTGATGATGGAAAAGAGGTCTTTGCCTTCTTTGTGCCGACTTAGCACAAAGTTGGGTTTGATCACGACGGTCATCCCCGGCTCGATAATTGAGCCGAGAGGATTCCATTTCGAAGTGCCGAAGTTCGCGGCATCGAGACCGAGCGCGCGGAGCAGCCACCGCACGCCTTCGTAGACTGGGTTCGGAGACCGAGCCCCTTGTTCGCCAAAAGGATATTCGGGGAAAGACTCAGCCGGATGGTAAGGAGCTTGATTGGAGTACCGCGCCTCCGCAAGATGCGTGACGGCAACTTTTGTCAAGCGAGGACCTCCGACGATGGAATGGAAATATCGAGGCTCAGCTTCTGGACCAAGAAGCGATGCTTACCTCGGGAGGTGAGAGGGATCTCCGGAACCGCTTCCATGGCTAAATCCACGTCTTCACCCAGTTTGACCATGAGCCGTTTTCGCATGTCCGACACGACGTCCGGAGGACAGCTCGGCTTGGGAATATACTTGAACGTGACTTTACCCTTCTCGTCCTGAGCAAACTGAAACTGAAAGATATGATCGAAGATATCATCGTGCATATTGATGGCCGTCATGGAAATGAGGCGGCCTGTGGCAGTCACGATGAACTCCTGCAATCGGCCGTCAATTCGTTCCCAGACGGGATACGGCCGGCCACAGGAGGGACAACCATGGCATTTCAAAGTCGCAAAGTCCTCGGTCCGGTACCGGATGAACGGCGTGGCGTGCATGATGAATGACGTCGCGACGATCTCTCCTCGCTGCCCGGGCTCGCTCACCGGCTCCCCGTTCGGGCCTATGAGCTCTGCGTACCCGTATTGAGGAAGAACGTGGTAGGTGTCCTCATACTCGCAGAATCCCGCCAGAGCAGCCATTTCGTAGTGTCCGTAGTGGCTGAAAACGCGTGCCTGGAACACCTCTCGCAGCCTCTCTTTCTGAAAGTCATAGAGATTCTCCGAGGCACAAAGAACTCCCTTAATGGGGGGGAAAGGTCGTCCTGTTTCCTGCAGGAAGCTCGCGAAGATAAAGCCTGACGACGGATAAACCCTGAGCCACTCGGGCCTGTATTTGAACGCTCGTATCCGGTAGGCCTCCATCCATTCCGGGATCAGGAAATAAGAGGAACATCTCAATTCATTGAATCTCGGGTAAAACTGCATTCGATTCTTGCGCTTGATAGGGAGACCACGCAATACAAGCTGCCGGTCCCCCTCTTTCCATCCCAACCTGTGGTACTGGTACGCTTTCGATGCCAACTCCTTCGCAAACCCCTGCCTGTCTCGGTAAAACCCGAACGGGATACCCGTGCTCCCTCCGGTCGTGACATAGGAACGGCCCCTCAAAGGAACCGAGAAATCCTCGAGGCGTTGCCGGATCATTTCCTTTTCCACAAAAGGCAGCCTGACGACATCTTCGAGGGTTCGGATGGAATCCGGCCTCACGTCAGCGGCGTCAAGCAATTCGCGATAGGCCCTTGTCCGCTCATGGGCGTAACGAACGATCCGTTTGAGCTCGCTGAGCTGATAACCGGAGAGCTGGTCGGCGGACCAATTCTCCGATTCGGCAAGGAATCGCTTCCATTCTCGATAATGCCGGTTTCGCAAGTCAGCGTGGATCATCCTGTCTCCAACCCATCGCCTGCCCCGGGCGGCGGAAACTCTGGGCATCCATCCCGTCGACCGGCCGCCACCGTTATGACCATCCTGGCTGGTGTTTCATTCCCTGGCTAGTCGGAAACGGCGGAAGGCGTCTCGGCCACGCGTTCGGTCAGCACGAGATCAAGGATTTGTTGCACCCTCTTGCGGTCCTTGGTGGAAAAATACCAGTCGATGGTCGTTCGCAGCCCGTCCATGAACTTGACCTTCGGCTCCCATCCCAGCAACTTTTTGGCGAGCGAATTGTCGGCGACGCGGTTCATGGGCCCGGTAGGCATTTCCGGGTGCAATTCAATCTTGGCTTTGTGGCCGGTGTAGCGCAAGACTTCGTGGACGGCATCAAGAACGCGGGTGCGTTCCATCGTTCCGAGGTTAACGGCAGCGCCATCGTCGATTTTTTCAGCGGCGAGAATCGTTCCCGAAACGATGTCACTGACGTGAGTCCAATTGCGTATCTGTTCACCATTACCCCACACAACAAACGGGTCCTGTTTGATAAAGGCGCGGGCAATCATGGCGATGACGGCATGATTCTCGTGTCCCCTTTCCCCGAAAACCGTGAAATAGCGGCAGGAAACCGACTTCATGCCCCAGTCCTTGTAGTAAGCCTGGAGCGTCATCTCGGCCATCAGCTTCGCCCAGCCGTACATGTTGTCGGCGTCGTAAGGCGGCCCGGCCTTGTCCTCGGTAAGATAGAGAATTTGGCTCGGATCGGTCTGCAAATAGTTGGGATAAACGCATCCAGATGACGCGTACACAACTTTTGCGACCCTTGCCTTGCGGCACGCATGGAATAGCATGCCATCCAGGGTCAAGTTGGTGGCGCAGGCGGCTTGATGCAAATCCACATACCCGCGGCCTCCATGGTCAGCCGCCAGGTGAAACACCACATCTGTGTCTGCAACCACTCGGTCGGCGACACCGGGTTCCAACAGGTCGGCCTGGATGAACTCAACGGTCGCTTCGTTTAGGTGGTGCTGAATATTCTCGACCTTTCCACTACTGAGGTTGTCCACGATTCGAACCCTGGCTCCTCGCTCCACCAGGGCATCGACTAGGGTAGAACCGATAAAGGATGCGCCTCCGGTCACCACAACCGACCGATTCTTCCAATCCATAAGTCTCCTCGCAAGTTCCCTAAAATCAGGTCGTTAAGTCTTCTCGGCCCGTTCTAGGCCTCGGGCCCCGATTTGTCTTGATTATCCGAGTCCGCAGCAGCGCCGTACCCGTACCCATACCCATACCGGTAGTAATCCCCGTAGCCATAGCCACCTTTCCGCAGGTCCACATCGTTGAGCGCCACGCCCAAGATGCGGGCGCCAGCATCATAAAGCAGGGCCCGGGCGCGCCGCACCGCGTCGTAAGGCGTCTCGTAAGCGCGGACCACCAAAACCACGGCATCCGAAAGCGTCGAAAGTGTGCGAGCATCCGCCACGCTCAGCAAGGGCGGTGAGTCCAGAATGACGTACTCAAATTCGCCGCGCAGTCTCCCCAGCAGCTCAGCAGCCAACGGCGAAGAAAGGAGTTCCGCGGGGTTGGGGGGAATCGGGCCGCAGGGAACGACGCTCAAGTTCTGCACACGGGGGACGGGCAA
>Ga0315280_10008027_pt1 | contig 13962 bp, 10 predicted proteins | sample YL17G06_40_MG_FD_203697 | JGI IMG/M metagenome (GOLD analysis project Ga0315280, IMG submission 203697) | Sediment microbial communities from Yellowstone Lake, YNP, Wyoming, USA - YL17G06_40 | ecosystem: Environmental > Aquatic > Freshwater > Lake > Sediment | place: USA: Wyoming | collected...
TCGGCAGTTCGGTGGTTCGGGTGTTGCGAACTGCCGAACGCCCGAACAGCCGAACGGCGGTTCGCATGATCCACAAGGGGGAGCACGTTCACCATTTCGGCCAAGGGCGGCGACGAGACCGACACGGTTTCTTCGGATACGGCGACGCCATTCGGGCGTCGTTGGTCTGCCACCTGCCCCGGCGGCCCGTCCGGGCCCTGGACGTGGGCACGGGCTTTGGTCGGAATGCGGTGTTTCTCGCGCACCATCTCCCGCAGGGGAGCCACGTCTGGTCCGTGGATCCCTCGGAGGATTCCCTGAAGATGGGAGAAGAGGCCGTCCTGAAGGCGGGGCTGGCGTCCCAGGTTTCCCTGCTTCCCGGGACGGCGGAGCGGTTGCCGTTCGCCGACGACGAGTTTCACCTCGCCATGGGGGTCATGCTCTTCCACCACCTGGTGGAGGTGCCGCCGGCCCTGCGCGAGATGGCCCGGGTGACCCGGCCAGGCGGGAAGCTCCTCCTGGTGGACTGGGGACCGACGGCGCATCTGCTGCCGTTCGCCATCGAGCACCGGGTCGAGGACTTCTTCACCGGGCATGCGGTAGGCGACATGGTGCGAGAGATCGGCCTCCAACCCGTGGTAGAGCAGCATCCGATGTGGTTCGTGGTCGAGGCCGTGAAGGAGTGAGGCTGCGGACTGCGATCAGGACCGGCTCTCTCGGAGGAGGGCTCGCGTGTCCCGCCGGAGGCGCCGGAGGGCCTCCTCATCGTCGCTTCGGTAATATCCCCGAATCCGGGCCTGGCGATCCAGACCTTCCCCCGGAGATCCGCCAGGGTGACCGTCCGTCCGCTCCGCTCCATGAATGAGAAGTCGGGAAGCGTCCCGAAGACCTGCAAGCCCTCGAGATCACGTTCCCCCCGGTTCCAGAGTTCGAACCGGAGGTCCTGCCAGATCCACATGGCGGTGCCGAGGATGCCGGCCAAGACGAGGGCCAGCATGCCCGATCCGAACATGTGCCGCGTGGAGAGCGTTGCTTTCATCCCAAAGATTTCACCGCCAAGACGCCAAGAACGCCAAGACTGAAATGCCCCTTCAAGGGAGCAAAAGAGACTCCCGAAGGCCCCATGAACCCGGTTTCGCGTTCTTCGTTGGAGAGGTCGGAACATCGTATCCTTGGCGTCTGCGAAGAAAATGCGCGTGAAAGCCGTCCGCGGTCCCAAACTCCTGATCGCGGAGCCTCCGGGGGCGCCCCGAGCCGCCGGGTCCGCGGGGCCAGCCGGGTTCGGTCGCCGGGGGGCATCGCGGCCCAGAGAGATACAGAACAACCTGTCCCCGGCGCGGCACGCCCGTTCTGCGGGCGGTGCCGCCGGAGCAAGGCTGGCCCGGCATCGACGAGGCCCGGCGGGCGGAGGGACGGTCCCGGAGGCGAGGCCCGCGGAACGTCCACCTGGCGAGCACGTACAGCGTTTTCATGTGTCGTGGTGACGGTAGACCGTCATGACTACTTGGCGGTTGAACCGAACTGTTTGGGCTCAGAAGAGCCAGCGACAGATCAGCAGGCCTGCTCCTACCAGGAGCAGCAGCCAGGTGGAGGGTCAGATGTGAATCTTCTTCATGGGGGCGCTCCTTCCTTGTCGGCGGGGGGGAAAGGGGGGCCCTCAGGCCCTCAGAGCCAATCAACAGCGACCAGATGTTCGACGGCCCGAAACTCGGGGTCCTCGGTCACGATCACAGCGTCCATCCGAATCGCGGTGGCCACCGCAAAGGCGTCGGCATAGGAAATGGGAAACCGAGCCTTGATCCTGGCCGCTTCCATGACATCCGCGAACGAGTTGGGGACGGGGCGGATCGGCAGGGTTTCAAGCCGATGCAGGAACTCCTCGGCCTGTTCTATGGATCGGTCCTTGGCCGTGATGTAGTAGACCTCCCCGATGTTGATCTCGTTCATCAGGAGGCGCTCGGCGGAAGCCTCGGCGGCCCGGAGGAGGGACCTAACCCTTTCGAACCCGTGCTCTTTGTTGAGGAAGGCGAGCAGAGCGAAGGAATCGAGCAAACTTCTTTTCTTCGCGGGCATGGTCTTCTCGTCGCTCCTTGAGCAAGGCTTTGGTGAGGGAGGGGCCCCCCTGAAGCATGCCGCAGGCTGCCTCAATCGGATCATCGGGGACCGGCTCGATGATCACCTTCCGGGTGTCGGCCAGGGTCACGAGAACCTTGCCGCCGGGTCGGAGGCCGATCCGCTCTCGAAGCTCGGCCGGGATGACGACCTGCCCTTTGGCCGAGGTTTTAACGATAGCCATTTCTGTGCACCTCTTTCATAGATTGTTCAACCAGATTGCGAGGAGTTTAACTAAAGCCGCTCCTGCTGTCAAGCACGGCCTGTGTGTGGGGGTCCAGGTTGCCCTCTTCCCCCAGGAGACCTTGGGCCGGACACGTGGATTGCGCTTCCGGCTTGTGTCCCGGCAGACTTCTTGATATAAGCCATCCAGAACCTACGGTTACCCTCGGATGGCGGAGAGGCCTGAAGATCGGACGCGCCCAGCAGTGCCCGTTCTCCGGTCCCCGATCACCCGCCCCCGTTCTCAATGGAGGGAGCCTTGACCATGTGAGCGCCGATTCTCGGACGAGGATCGGCGTTTCATCTTCTGGCAGGCTGTCGATTCTGGGAAGCTCGTGGGACATAGCGAGGCGATATGAATCATAGCGAGATCGTGAGTTTCCTCTGGGGTGTCGCGGACCTGATCCGCGATACCTTCAAGCGGGGTAAGTACCAGGATGTGATCCTGCCGCTCACGGTGCTGCGGCGGCTCGATTGCGTCCTGGCGCCGACCAAGGCGAAGGTGCTGGAGACACAGGCCAGGTTCAAAGGGAAGCTCGAGAACCTCGACCCACAGCTCCGCAAGGCCTCAGGCTTCGCCTTCTACAACACCTCCCGCTATGACTTCGAGAAGCTCCTGGCGGACGCCCCGCACCTTGCCGCCAACCTGCGGAACTACATCGCCGGCTTCAGCCCCAACATGCGCGAGGTGCTGGAGAAGTTCGACTTCGACAACACGATCAGCAAGCTCGACGAGGCGGGGCTCCTCTTCCAGGTGCTGGAGCGCTTCAAGAACGTCGACCTCCATCCGGATGCGGTCGACAACCCCACCATGGGGACGATCTTCGAGGAGTTGATCCGGAGGTTCAACGAGGCGCTGAACGAGAACCCGGGCGAGCACTTCACGCCGCGTGACGTCGTTCACCTGATGGTCGATCTTCTCTTGGTCGGCGACGAGGATCGCATTCGGAAGCGAGGGGTGGTCCTCACAGTCTGCGACCCCTGCTGCGGATCGGGCGGGATGCTCACCATCACGAAAGACCACATTACGGTCGGTGTCCGAAAGAACGGCGACCTCGTTCGTGAACCCATCAATCCCGACGCGGATATCCATCTGTTCGGCCAGGAGGTGAATCCGGAGACCTTCGCGGTCGTCAAGTCCGACATCTATATGAAGTCAACCGACGGGCGCGACGCCGAGAACATCTTCTTCGGAAGCACGCTCTCGAATGACCGGCACGCCTCGCGGCAGTTCGACTATCAGATCACGAATCCTCCATACGGCAAGGACTGGAAGCGCGATGAGGATGCCGTGCGGGCCGAGAACGAGCGCGGCACGGCGGGGCGGTTCGGCCCGGGCCTCCCCCGCATCAGCGACGGCCAAGTCCTCTTCCTGCTGCATATGCTGGCCCACATGAAGGAGCCGGAGCAGGGAGGCGCGCGCGTCGCGATCATCATGAACGGCTCGCCGCTCTTTACCGGCGATGCCGGGAGTGGTGAGAGCGAGATCCGCCGCTGGATCCTCGAGAACGATTGGCTGGAGGCGCTGATCGCCCTGCCAGAGCAGCTCTTCTACAACACCGGCATCGCCACCTACGTGTGGGTGCTGACCAACCGGAAGTCTCCTGAGCGCAAAGGGAGAGTCCAGCTAATCGACGCTACGTCCTTCTGGATCCCCATGCGCAAGAGCCTCGGGGACAAGCGGCGCGAGATCCCTCGCGAGAAGGTTGAGGAGATCTTGACCCTGCTGCGGACGTTCGAGGAAAGCGAGCACGTCAAGGTCTTCCCCACGACCCACTTCGGCTTCCGAAAGATCACCGTCGAACGGCCGCTCCGGCTGAACTTCCAGGCGAGTGCAGAACGTATCGCCCGGCTTGAAAAGGAGAGGGCCTTCGAGACTCTGGCCCAGTCGAAGAAGAAAGGGGCGGCGGGGGCCAAGGAGCAGGCCGAGGGGCGGGCGCAACAAGAGGCAATCCGCGCGCTCCTTCGGACGCTTCCGGATACCCTGTATAGGGATCGGGACGCGTTCGAGAGAATCCTGACTGCGGCGACCCGCAAGGCTGGGGTCAAGCTCTCCGCGCCGATTCAGAAAGCCATTCTCTCGGCGCTGTCAGGGCGGGACGAGACAGCCGAGATTTGTCGGGACAAGGAGGGCAATCTCGAGCCAGACCCCGAGCTGCGAGATACCGAAAGCGTGCCCCTCTCCGAAAGCATCGACGTCTTTTTCGGGCGCGAGGCGAAGCCGCACGTCCCTGACCTGCCTGCGCCGCGACCCATGCCCGGGCAGTTCTGTATCTACGTCCTGAAATGTGCCGATGACTCGTTCTACATTGGACAGACCGATGACTTTCCACGACGGCTTAGCGAACATGAAGCGGGGCAGGTTAGCTGGACCGGCCCGCGATTACTGGTGGAGCCGATCCATTGGGAGACATTCAACGCACGCGAAGAGGCAGTTAAACGCGAGCACGACTTGAAGACAGGTTTTGGTCGGCAGTGGCTCAAACGTGAATATGCTGCCGGGCGACTAAAGGCCGCGTCGCGGCAGGCAGGCGCTTGGATCGATACCTCGAAGCGCGACGAGAAGGACGGGCAGGTGGGCATTATCGGCTACGAGATCAACTTCAACCGCTACTTCTACCGCTACACCCCGCCCCGCCCGCTGGAAGAGATCGAGTCCGACATCCGCGGGATCGAGCAGGACATCATGCGGATGCTGGCCGAGGTGACGGGGGGAGGCCACACCTGAGTGGCGAAGCGTCGGCACTTGCACGGATGTGCCGACGTTCTGTGCCGCTGGATATTCGGAGTAAATGTCGGCACTTGTGCGTAAGTGCCGACATCGGATACAATTCTGCCATGGACACGCCGCGCCTTACCAAGGCACGCCTCGACGCCGTAGGAGTTGGAGCATTCTTCCGGCTGCGTGACGTCCTGCCCCTCGGCGTGTCGTTTCGCCAGCTCCAGCGGCTCGTCGCCGGGGGCACGGTCGAGAAGCTGGGGGGCGGTCTCTATCGACTCTCCGAGGTCGAGCCGAACAAATTCGAGACGATCGCGATGGTAGCCTCTGCCGCGCCCAACGCCATCGTTTGCCTGCTCACGGCGCTGCGCGTCCACGAGATCGGGACGCAGTCCCCGCACGAGGTCTGGATCGCGCTCGATCGCAAGAGCCGCAAGCCCACGCGCGTTCCTGCCCGCGTGCGCATCGTCCGTTTCTCCGGCGCGATGCTCACCTACGGCGTGGTCAAGCGCTCGATGCTCGGTGTCCCGGTTTCCATCACTTCGGCCGCCCGAACGGTCGTGGACTGCTTCCGCTACCGGAACAAGGTGGGGATCGATGTCGCGATGGAGGCCCTGCGCGACGCGGTTCGCTCCCGGATCACGACCGTGGACGAGCTTTCGCGCGCGGCGGAAGTCTGTCGGATCCGCACCGTCATCGGGCCGTATCTGGAGGCGCTGTCGGCATGAGCGCGTCCGACCCTAGCGGAGAATGCTGAGGCCGTAGCCATGACGACGCCTCCGGCCCGCCCGAAGCTCTACCACATCACGCACGTGGACAACCTGCGCGCCATCGTCGCGCATGGCGGACTCCTGTCCGATGCGGACTTGATCGCGCGCGGCGGTCCAGCGCAGGCCATCGGCATGTCCGGCATCAAGCGGCGGCGCGTCGAGGATCTAGAGGTTGACTGCCACCCGGGCACGAAGGTCGGCGACTACGTTCCGTTCTACTTCTGCCCCCGATCCGTCATGCTGTTCGTGATCCACCGCGCCAATCACCCCGAGCTGACCTATCGGGGCGGACAGGGACCCATCGTGCATCTCCAAGCGGATCTGCACGCGGTCGTCGGGTGGGTGGAGGCATCCGGTGGGCGCTGGGCCTTCTCTCTTTCCAATGCGGCCGCCTACTACAGCGTGTTCCGGTCGCGGCTGGATGAGCTGGATCAGCTCGACTGGCAGGCGATTGCGGCGACGGACTTCCGCCCGGCTGAGGTGAAGGAATGCAAGCAGGCTGAGTTCCTGGTTCATGGACTTTTCCCCTTCGACCTCATCGAGCGTATCGGCGTACAATCGGCCGCCACCCAGGTGCGGGCAGCCGAAGCCCTCGCGGGCGCACGCAATCGACCGCCAGTCGAGATCTGTGAGGAATGGTACTTCTGAGGCAGGAGGCACGGCGATGATCGAGTTCAAGATGGGCGACATCCTTGCGGAAGACGCCGAAGCCCTGGTCAACACAGTCAACTGCGTGGGCATCATGGGGCGTGGTGTCGCGCTCCAGTTCAAGCAGGCCTTCCCGGAGAACTTCAAGGCCTATGAGCGCGCCTGCAAGGAAGGACACGTCGAGCCCGGGCGGATGTTCGTGTTCGACACCGGGCAGCTCACCCAGCCGCGCTACATCATCAACTTCCCGACCAAGCGGCACTGGCGCGGCAGGTCGCGCATCGAGGACATCGAGACGGGTCTCGAGGCGCTGGTCGCCGAAATCCGCTGGCACGGGATACGCTCGATTGCCATCCCGCCGTTGGGGGCCGGGCTCGGCGGGCTGGAGTGGGCCGAGGTCCGGCCCCGCATCGAGCGGGCGTTGCGCGCGTTGCCCGACGTGCGCGTGGTGGTGTTCGAGCCGCAGGCTGCGCCTGCCCCGGACCGGGCGGCCAAGGCGCGGAAGATCCCGGAGATGACGCCGGGGCGAGCTGCGCTCGTCGGCCTGATCGGCCGTTACCTTTCCGGGCTCCTGGACCCCTTCGTCACGCTGCCCGAAGTGCACAAGCTGATGTACTTCATGCAGGAGGCCGGCGAACCGTTGCGGTTGCGCTACGTCGCAGGTACCTACGGCCCCTATGCGGAGAACCTCCGTCACGTGCTGCAGGCCATCGAGGGCTACTATGTGTCGGGCTACGGGGATGGCGGCGACACACCCGACAAGACATTGCAGCTCGTGCCTGGCGGGATGGCAGATGCCAGGGCTTCGCTCGAAGCGCACCCGCACTCGCTGGCACGCTTTGAGAAGGTCGCGCGCCTCGTCGAAGGCTTCGAGTCGCCGTTCGGTCTGGAGCTGCTCGCCACCGTGCACTGGATCGCCACGCGCGAGCACCCCGTCTCCGAGGAAGACCTCATCGCGCGCACCTATGCGTGGGCCGAACGCAAGCGCCAATTCTCGTCGCAGCAGATCCGCCTTGCGAGACGTGTGCTGACGGACCGTGGGTGGCTCGCCCGCGCGAGCGCTTGAGGCGACGCGTGCAGCGGCTCGCACAGGAGGCGGCGTCGTGAGCGAGGCGATGAAGGAGCGGAGCGGGACGAGCTTGCGACGGTTCAAGCCCTATCCGGCGTACAGGGACTCCGGCGTCGATTGGCTGGGGGAGATTCCGGCGCACTGGGAGGTGATGCGCCTCGGCTTCAACGCTGACTTCATCGTGCCCATGCGGGATAAGCCCGCAGATCTCACGGGCGAGACCCCATGGATTCGCATCGAGGACTTTGGGGGGCGCTATATCAGTGGATCGAAGAGCGGCCAGGGGGTTTCCGACCGGACGATTAGAGAGATGAACCTCAAGGTCTTCCCCGCTCGCACTGTGTTGTGTTCGTGCAGCTGCAACATGGGGGCGACCGCAATCGTTGAAAAGCCTCTTATCTCGAACCAGACATTCATTGGGATAGTTCCGGGCAAGAACCTCGTTTCCGAGTACGTGTACTACCTGATGCAGGTCGCGAAGGAGCACCTGACGGCGCTAGCGACCGGTGCTATCCAACAGTACCTCTCACGAAATGAGTTCAGCAGCCTCAGGATGCCTCTACTCCCAATCGAGGAGCAACGCGGCATCGCGGCGTTCCTCGACCGCGAGACGGCGAAGATTGATGCGCTGGTGGCGAAAAAGGAGCGGCTGATCGAGCTGCTCCAAGAGAAGCGCACCGTCCTCATCACCCGTGCCGTTACCAAGGGCCTGCCTGCCGCGGCCGCGGCGCAGGCAGGCCTCGACCCGAACGTTCCAATGAAGGACTCCGGCGTCGAGTGGTTGGGCGAGATCCCCGCACACTGGCAGTGCGTGCCGCTGAGGCGCTCTGTTTTGAGCCGGGCAGGTGCCATCAAGACGGGTCCATTCGGTAGCCAACTGCTCGCTTCCGAGATGCAGGGAGGGGATGTTAAAGTCTACAACCAACGAAATGTGATAGACAGAGATTTCGCGAACGGCGAGAACTTCGTCTCGCGAGAAAAGTTCAAAGAACTTTCAGCATTCGCAGTGTGCAAGGGCGATGTCCTAGTGACGACTCGCGGTACGATAGGGCGATGTGCAATTGTCCCCGAAGATGCAGAGGAGGGAATACTGCACCCGTGCCTCATGCGAATCCAGCCTGACCCCAAGCAGCTGCTCCGAAGTTACCTGGCTCTCCTGATCCAGGATAGCATTCTTGTGCAAACACAACTTGCCCTTGCGAGTAACGCCACCACCATAGATGTCATTTACAGCGACACAATGGGCCGTATATTGGTTCCAAAGCCGCCGCTAGAGGAGCAAGCTGCGATCGTCGGATGGGTGGGTCAGCGGACATGCGAGGTTGATAGCTTAATCAAGAAGGTCTCGGACGCGAGCGACCGCCTCAAGGAACTCCGCACCGCCCTCATCTCCGCCGCGGTGACGGGGAAGATCGACGTCCGGGAGGAAGTGGTATGAGCGCCGAGGTCTCCGAACGCAGCCTCGAGGAGGCGATCGAAAACGAACTGCTCCGGCATGGGCCGGACGAATACGCCGGAAGGGTCTCCGGTGTGCAGGAGACGCCGCCACCCTACGGCGAGAACGTGCCGGGCGGCTACCGGAAGAGGTTGCCGGAGGAGTACGATCGAGCGCTCTGCCTCATCCCGCGCGACGTCGTGGACTTCATTCTCGCCACCCAGCCCAAGGAGTGGGCGAGGCTCAAGGAGCACCATGGTGCGGAGATCAGGGACCGCTTCCTGAGGCGCCTCGCGCAGGAGATCGAGCGGCGCGGCGCGCTCGAAGTGCTGCGCAACGGGATCAAGGACTCGGGATGCAAATTCAGGCTTGCATACTTCCGTCCTGCAAGCGGTCTCAACGAGGAACTTCAGCGCCTGCATGCGGCCAACCTTTTCGCCGTGGTTCGCCAGCTCCACTACAGCGACCTGCCTGCCGCGCCCGCGGCGCAGGCAGGGAAGTCTAAGAAGAGCCTCGACCTCGCACTCTTCCTGAACGGGATCCCGATCTTTACGGCCGAGCTGAAGAACCCGCTCACCGGCCAGACGGTGGAGGACGCGATCAAGCAGTACAAGACGGGCCGCGATCCCAGGGAGCCGTTCTTCGCCTACGGGCGCTGCCTGGCGCACTTCGCCGTGGACCCAGACTTGGTCTACGTCACGACGCACCTCGCCGGTCCGATGACACGCTTCCTCCCCTTCAACCAGGGGAAGTTCGGCGGGGCCGGAAACCCGCCGGTGCCCCCCACGCAGAAGGGCTATGGCACGGGCTACCTGTGGGAACGGATCTGGGCCAGGGATAGCGTCCTGGACCTGGTCCGGCAGTTCATTCACGAGGTTGAGGAGGAGGACGAGAGGGGCCGTAAGACCGGGGAGCGCTTCCTCATCTTCCCGCGCTACCAGCAGCTCGACGCGGTGCGCCGCTTGGTCGGTCACGCGCGCGACCACGGGGCAGGAGAGCGGTACCTGATCCAGCACTCGGCCGGGAGCGGGAAGAGCTTCACCATCGCCTGGCTCGCCCACCAGCTCTCGACGCTCCACGACATGGCGGACCAACGGGTCTTCGACTCGATTGTCGTGGTCACGGACCGGCGAGTCCTCGATCGGCAGCTCCAGCAAACCATGCGCCAGTTCGAGCAGACCCTCGGGGTGGTGGAGAACATCGACACAACCTCGCGGCAGCTCAAGCAGGCCCTCGAATCGGGGAAGACGATCATCGTCACCACCCTCCAGAAGTTCCCGGTGATCGCCAAGGACATCAGTGAGCTACCAGGCAAGCGCTTCGCCGTGATCGTGGACGAGGCGCACTCGTCTCAATCGGGCGAGAGCACGAAGAGTCTCAAGTCCGTGCTCGCCTCCACAAGCCTGGAGGAGGCAGAGCAGGAGGAAGCGGGGGCAGAGACGCCCGAGGAGGAGTTGGAGAACGCGATCTTGGCCGAGATGGAGAAGCGCGGCCGGCTCCCCAACCTCTCGATGTTCGCCTTCACGGCGACGCCCAAGCCGAAGACGCTGGAACTGTTCGGGACGAAGCGCGCGGACGGGAAGTTCGAGTCCTTCCATCTCTACAACATGCGCCAGGCGATCGAGGAGGGCTTCATCCTCGACGTCCTCCAGAACTATACGACCTACAAAGCGTACTGGCGGCTCCTCAAGACGATTGAGGACGACCCGCGCTATGACAAGAGCAAGGCCGCCTACCTGCTCAAGTCGTTCGTGGAGCTGCACCCCCATGCCATTAACGAGAAGGTCCGGATCATGGTCGAGCACTTCGCCGCCCAGGTGCAGGACCGGATCGGCGGCAAGGCCAAGGCCATGATCGTGACGCGTTCGCGGTTGCACGCGGTGCGCTACAAGCTCGCCGTGGACCGCTACCTTGGCGAGCGGGGTTACCCCTTCAAGGCGTTGGTGGCGTTCTCGGGGACGGTGCAGGACGGTGGCCAGTCCTACACCGAGTCAGGAATGAACTCGATTGGCAAGAAGGATAAGGTCGGGGAACGGCAGACGGCCAAGGAGTTCGAAAAACCGGAGTACCGGTTCCTGATCGTGGCCAACAAGTTCCAGACCGGCTTCGACCAGCCGCTCCTGCATACGATGTATGTGGACAAGAAGCTTGGCGGGGTGAACGCGGTGCAGAGTCTCTCGCGGCTGAATCGTACGCATCCGGAAAAGAACGAGACGACGGTCCTCGACTTTGCCAACGAGGCCGACGCCATCCGCGAGGCCTTCGAACCCTACTACGAGACGACGCTCCTCTCGGAGGCGACCGACCCGAACCTGCTTTACGGGATTCAGAACAGGCTCCGTGACTTCGGTGTTTACACCGATGCCGAGGTCGATGGTTTCGCCAGGATCTACTTCGACCGGAAGGCCACGCAGGACCAGCTTTACGCCGCGCTCGGTCCCATCAAGGAGCGCTTTGTTGGGCTCTCCGAGAACGAGCAGGTGGACTTCCGAGGCCAGCTCACAGACTACGTGCGGCTCTACGCCTTCCTAGCCCAGGTGCTCACCTTCGCCGACACGGACCTGGAGAAGCTTTACGTCTTCGCCCGCCACCTCAGGCGGCTGATCCCGGCCGAACGCGAGGAGCTACCCCGAGAGGTCCAGCAGAACATCGATATGGAGTCCTACCGCATCCAGGAGACCAGCGGTGGGAAAATCACGCTGGAGCGAAAGACTGGCCAGCTTGAGCCCACGCGGACAAAGCAGCACTACGGCATCCCGCCGGAGGAGATTGAGCCGCTTTCCCAGATCATCGCCGAGCTGAACGAGCGCTTCGGGTTGAACCTTGGACCCGAGCACCGGCTGACCCTCGGCCAGATGATGGACAGGCTCGACGCGGATGCCGCCCTCGACGCCAGCGCCCGGGCCAACACCCGCGAGAACGTGCGGCTAACCTTCGAGCAGAAGGTCGAGGATGTGATCCAGCAGATCGTGGAGTCGAACTTCGACCTCTACAAACGGATCACTGACGATCGGGCGTTTGGCGAGGCGATCAAGAACTTCCTCTTTGACCAGTATCTGAGGGCGCATCGCCAGGCCGATGAGCTCATCAAGCGCGGCGAATCCAAGACGCTTGAGTTCAAGGCCACGCTGCGCTGGAACCTCCGCGAGAACAAACAGGACGACAAGGTCATCACGCATGCCGTTCTCAAGACCATCGCCGCGTTTCTGAACACGGAGGGTGGAGACCTCCTGATCGGCGTCGCGGACAATGGTTCGATCGTGGGCATGGAACACGACCGCCTGGAGAGCGACGACAAGTTCATGCGGCACCTGGCTCAGGTTGTCCGCAACGGTCTGGGGGACCGAGCCGGCACCTGCATCGACCCGAAGACCCAGATTGTGCAGGGAAAGACCGTCTGCCTGGTGAGCTGCCAGCGCAGCCCCGAGCCCGTGTTCCTGAAATGGAAGGGCGCGGAGGAACACCCGGATGGGGATTTCTACGTACGGAGCGGACCTGGCACCGTCAAGCTCAGCCCCGAAAGCGCCGGAGAGTATATCCGAATTCGGTTTCCACACGCATCAAATGGTGCTGGAGGGTAGTGTCCTAGTTTGACTTTTGTGTCTGGAAGCTGTTTACGACGAATTCCTCAGCGGCTGAGCCGTACGTCGCCAGACTATCCGACCGTTTGTAAAGATTCTGTTGACAGTTTTCTACTTCATAGGTAGCATTGTGAATGCCTCCCGATACGGCTGCACCCTTAGAGGTCTCCAGCCGGGGGCAGAGAATTAGTCCTCACGGTCGTTCGCTGTTTTGCCGATTCCCAATGAAGCAGACTAAGTTGGGCCGGCAAGATTTGCAAATGGCCATGGAGAATGCCCCTTCCCGGGAATACCGAACGCAAGTACGTCGTGCTTCCTGCGTACACAATGAGATTGGGTCTGTCGATTGCCGGACATCTCCTTTGGCTCGGATGGCAAGGTCACCTTTCCGACGAAATATCATGGAGAGGTCACACTTTCTAAAGATAAATGGGATACCATCTGTAACCGCCCAGAACGTTACTATTATCGCCTTAATGGAGAAAAGATCCCCACAACCCTCGTTACACCAGACCTCGTGAGGCACCACAGAGACATTGAGACCCAGTTTTTTTATTACAAGAAATTTGACAAATTCACGATAGTGGAAAACGTAGAAGGCCCGGTGCCCTTTAAGTTTATGACAGTGATAATAGACACAGCGACGCAGCGAATCTGCACGATATATCCGGTGGAAAAACCGAAATCTGGCAAAGAGTACAAACCAAAGGGGTCATAACGATGAAAGTTGGCACGAAGGGGGTCATGAACATCGACTTCTCTGAAACATACGATCAAGAGGATGATGTATACTACGTCACTTTCAAGACAGGAGAGCCATCCTACTGTGTTGAGGTGGACGACGTGCTTCTTCTTGAGGTTGGTTCATTCTCACATTTGCCGACGGGATTCAGAATTCTGAACTTTCGCAAGAATCGTGTCCAAGCCGTCGGAGTTGGCGTTCAGCTCGTTAAGAAGATGACAGACGCACTGTCCAAAATGAGCCCACCTGCGACGATCAAGCAGCGGTATGCGGTGGTTGAGCGAGCCCTAGAGAAAGTCCTAGCCTAGTGATCATCGGCGCTCCAGTGGCCTATACGTGCGCCGCTTCCGCACGCCTTCCTTTACATCCCACCAAGTAAGACCCCAGTGTTTCTTTGCTCACATCAGCAGTTCCTGTAGTTCCCACACCCGATCCGTAACCCCCGCCGCCATCGCAGTAAAGTGGGACGCCCTTAAGAAAGTAAGAAACGCCGCCCAGTGTAATGGGGGACGTTGCCACTTTCGTCACCTTGTGATCTGGTACCTCTGCCATGCCCCGGCGGCTCCGCCTCGATGCTCCCAAAATCGGGACGTAGCGCGGTTATCGCGGCTATGAGGAATCGGGGACGTCGCGGCTCTAGTGGCTTTATGCCGAAGGAAACCGCGGTCGGAAAATGAGGCGACGT
>Ga0315280_10008028_pt1 | contig 13961 bp, 7 predicted proteins | sample YL17G06_40_MG_FD_203697 | JGI IMG/M metagenome (GOLD analysis project Ga0315280, IMG submission 203697) | Sediment microbial communities from Yellowstone Lake, YNP, Wyoming, USA - YL17G06_40 | ecosystem: Environmental > Aquatic > Freshwater > Lake > Sediment | place: USA: Wyoming | collected...
GGCTAAACGAAACGGCGCCGCGCCGCAGGCCGTCCGCATCACCGGCCCGTGCAACGCGCCGTACCTCGCCCAGGCCCTGGCGATGCCCGACGGGTCGAATGCCCGTTACACCACGGTCATCGGCGACTGGACCGTCTGCCGCGTCCGCGACGTTTACGTGACGCCGACGCGCACTACCCCCGGTAGTGCCGACTGGGCAGAGATGAAGCGGGCGGACCTGCGGGGCTACAAATTCATCGTGGGGGCGCTGAACTGGTCGAGCGCGTTCGCCAAGGATCCCAACGTGCTGTTCAAGGCCAAGGTGAAGCATCGCCAGCGGGTGATTGTGGATTTCGATGGAACGCCGCCGGGCGGTTCCCTCGACACGATGGTCCTGGCGGCGTGGGAGCGTGCGGCCGCGCCCGACATTCCCGCCGATGGCCGTGTCGAAGCCTTCGATATGGTGAAGCAGCGCGGCGTAACGTGGGCGGCCGCCACCGAGTGGCTCCGCAGCGTCTTCTGCGGACGCGGGGCCGAAGGGCTCTTCCGGCCCGGCGAAGGCCTCGTCACTTACTCGCCCGGCACGCGGCCGAAGTTCGACCAGCAGTACTCCTGGTACTGGTGGCCGCAGTGGGCCGGCCACTTCCATTACCGCGCCCTGTTACTGAATGACCGCGAGTTGGCCATGGCGTGCGACCGGTACGATGCCGCGTTTGCCGCGAGGGCGGGGGACTTCTATTATCACGGGCCGACCATCGCCGTCTCGATCTCGGCGCTGCCCAGTTTGTGGTGGATGTACGGTTGCGGCGGCGCCGGGCCGCTCGTCGAGGCATTCCGCAACATCATGGCCGGGGCCCTCGAAGGTTCGCGGGCCGAGAATGGCAAAGAGCGGCGCATGGATTACGGCTTCCAGGCCGTAGCGGCCGAGGCGCTGCTCCTGGGCGCGAAGATCTTCGGCGATCCCGCCCAGGCCGAGCAGGCGCACGTCCTCCTGGGGGAGATCAACGCCCAACTCGACGGCGATTTCTGGGAGTTCAACGTTGCCGAGCGGGCCAGCGTGATGCACGGGGGCCAGATACGCCCCATGGGCCACGGCCACGCCGCCCTCGCCAACTACCTGGCCCACCGGGCGACCGGTCGGCCGGAGTACCTGGCAGCCGCCAGGCGCTTTGCGCGGTACCTCGTGGCCATCCAGTACGCCTCGCATAACAACTCCGCCGACCCGGAGTTCGACTGGCGCGGCTGGGCCAACGGCACCAACGGGGGCCGCGACCAGTACGCCGAGTTCCCCCCGTGGGAAACCTCGAACAGCCTCATCGCCGTGGCCGCGATGCTTGAGGACCAGGACCTTGAAGCGGGCTTCCATCAGTGCCTGTGGTACTTCGCGCGGACGGGCCTCGCGCAGTTCCCGGCGGCCCGCACCCTCAAGCGCATCCTCGACGAGTCGATGCAGGTCCACTACGTGCCGCGAGACTCTATTGCCAGCGAACGCGGATACTACGATACGTTGCCATACCTGGCGTACGAGAATCCGCACGACCAGACGCTCCTGGCCTCGTACCAGGGGACGGACTGCCTGCTGGGCGAACTGGTGTTCGGCGGGCGGCTGGCGGCGGCGTCCGACGAGCGGTTGAGCGTCATCGTCCCCCGCGCGGCCATGATGGACGCCCGCGAACTCCAGGAGCGCCTGGTCTACGCGTGGAACCCGCTTGCCGAGGCCGCCAGCGCGACCATCACGGCCCGCTGGGCCGACGGCACGAGCACCGCGCAGCCCGTCCAGGTTCCCCCCAGCGGGGGCGTGCGGGTGGCGTTCACGAGATAGCGGGGCGGCATGGCCGCCGCCGGCCCGCCGCGGTCCGGCTTCAGCCGCCCAAGCACCGTGCCGAGGCGGCTCTTGTAGAAGACGTTCAGACGGCGTTTCGGCACGTAGGACGCCCGCTTCGGTCGCGGGAGTCCCGGGACGATCTCGGCTTCCCACGTCCCCGCGACGCACTGCGGGCCGAACTGCTTGAACTCGGGTCGTTCGGGATGTGGCTGTCGCAGACGAAGATCACGGGGTCGCCCGCGACCTGTTTCTCGCCGCCTATCGGAACTTCAGGTTCGCCTTCTCGGCGACCGAGCGGATGTGGGCGGCGGCCTGGGTGTATTCCTGCTCGTTCGGCAGGTGCTCGAGCATGATCGGCGTGTCGGGGTCAAGGCGCGCCAGTTCCTCCAGGAGCGTCCGGTAGTCGAGGTTCCCCAGGCCCGGCCGCACCTCGCCCAGGTGAACGGTCAGTTCGTCCGACAGTCTGATGTCCTTGGCGTGGCAACTGCGGATTTGGGCCCCCAGTTTGGCCACGAAGTCGCGGATGACCTGGCCCGTCTGGTAGTACCGCATGGGGCTCCAGATGAGATTGACGGGGTCGAAGTGCACGGCGAACTGCTTGCGGTCGATGGCCTTCGCCAGGTCCGCGTAATTGTCGGCGGTGTACGGCGGCGTCCACTCCATGCATTCGAGCGTGTAAAACGTCTGCGTCGGCTTCACGGCGTCGATGATGCCGCGCACCGTCTCGACGATGAGGTCGAACGTCGCCTTCGAGAAGTTGTCGGCATCGGGGCCGGCCCACGACTTGGGGCTGCGCGAGCCGGCGATGTTGACGCAGCATCGTGCGCCGATGCGGTCGGCCAGGGCCAGGCGGGCCTTGTTCATCTCGATGGCCCCCTGGCGCTGGCCCGCGTCGGGGCTGATGGGGTTCGACCAGGCGCCGACCTCGGCGATGACGATGTCGGCCCCCTTGGCCGCGCGGGCGTAGGCCTGCACCAGGGCGTCGTCGGCCTTCTCGTCGAGCGGGCAGTAGGCCGCGCCGTAGCCGAGCCGCTTCACCGCCGCCGCCCAGGCGCCGGGGTCAGGGCACTTCTCGAAGACGTGTCCGCCGAGTCGCATGATAGGTTCCTTCCTTGTTGGCCGCGGCCGGCACCTGCCTGCCGGCACGCGGCCGCGAATCATGTTCGTCGCCGTACCGGCGACGGCTAAACGTGCTGGATAACGACCCAGTATAAACGGGCGCCGGTGCCCGCGTCAAACGCTTGCCCGCGAAGCGCCTGGCCGGGTACACTCGCGGCCGTCCGGCGACAAAGGGGCCTGCATGGCGAAGAACGTGAAGAGCCTGCTCGGCCGCGTTTGAGGCATGATCAACAAGTTCCTCGCGCCGCTCGCGGAGGCCGGGTGCGACGTCATCAACATGCAGCAGCCGCGCACCAACGGCATCGAGGAGGTGGGCCGGCGGTTCGCGGGCCGCCTCTGCTTCGAGTCGCTCTGCGATATCCAGAAGACGCTGCCGGTCGGCAACCGCCGCGAGATTGAAAAGGAGGCCCGGCGGCTGATGCAGTGGTGGGGCACCCCTGCGGGCGGGTTCGTCCTCGGCGACTACGGCGACCATGCCGCCATCGGCGCCGACCCGCAGGTTAAGCAGTACATGCTCGAGACCTTCAAGCAACTCGATCCCTGGAAACGTCGCGGCGCGAAGCAGCGAAGGCGCTGACCATTCTCGGGCGCCAGCAAGCGTGCTACCCGCGCTTGGCTCGTACTTCCTCCTTGATGCGTTGGATGTGCCCGCGGCCGAGGGCCTTGACCTCGCACCCGAGTTCGAAGTACCGGCGGATCTGGTCGTCCGAGAGGATGCCGAAGCAATCGACGACGGCCAGCGGGCCCCCGGCCCACTTCACGACGTCGTCGGGCGCAAGCGCCAGGTACGGCTTGTGCCGCACGGCCAGCACCAGCGCCTCGGCCCCCCGGAGCGCACGCGCCAGGTCTTTCTCGACGCGGAGGTTCACCAGGTCGTCCTGGCTCCGGAAGAACCGTTTCCAGGAGTGTCCGGGGGCGGGGTAGGTGTCCTGGCTTTCCAGTTCGTACCAGTGATCGACGTAGGGGTCGTGGACGCGGATCTCGGCGCCCATCTCGGTGAGTTTGCGGACCACGAGTTCGGAGCCGGAGTATCGCGTGTCGCCGACGTCCTCGCGGTAACTGGCCCCCGCCAGGAGCACCCTTGCCCCCGCGATGTAGCGGCCCATGTTCCGCAGGGCGTCGCGGACGAGTTCCGCAACGTGCAGGCCGCGCGTATCGTTCACGTCGATGGCGGTCGGCGTGATCTTGAAGAGGGCGTCCTGATCTTCAAATCCGAGGATATGTTTATACGCCCAGTAGCCCAGGCCGCCGTCCTTCGGCAGGCAGTACCCGCCGATGCCCGGGCCGGGGAAGATCATGTTCGAGTGAGTCGGCCGGACCTTGATGGCCTGGATGACCTTGACGAGGTCCACGCCGTTGCGCTCGGCAAACAGGCTCCACTCGTTCAGGAACGCCAGGATCGTCGCACGGTACGAGTTCTCGACGATCTTGGCGGTCTCGGACTCGATCGGGCGGTCCATGACCGTCAGGGGGAACTCCTCGGTGTTCAGGACCTCGGTGAGGAACTTGACGACGCGGCGGCGGGCCTCGTCGCTACAGCCCGAGCAGACCCGCCAGAAGTCGCGGATGCTCCGCACGTACTCGCGGCCCGGCATGACGCGCTCGAACGAGTGGGCCAGCAGCGGTGGCGCCTCGATCCCCCGAGCCGCAAACGCCTTCCTCATGATGGGCTGCGCCACGAACTCCGTGGTGCCCGGCGCCACGGTGGTCTCGATGAGGACCAGGCACTCGGGCCGGACGCGCTCGCCGATGACCTTCATCGTGGCTTCGAGGGCCGCCATGTCGGCCTCGCCGGTCCTGGAGTTCCCGAGGTCGTGTTTCAGGTAATCGCACTGGACGTCGACGACGACGGCGTCGGCCAGTTTCAGGCAGTCGCTTGCGAACGTGGCCGTGAGGGTCTTCTTCTTGAGGACGCACCGCGCGATCATCGGCTCGACTTCGGGGTCCTCGGCCTTGACGGGCGACTGGCCGCGGTTCAGCAGCGGTATCTTCCAGTAACTCCGCGGGCTCGGCCGCTGGCACCCGATGACGAACTTCGAGGGTTTCCTGGTCTTCTTGTCGACCGTGTCGGCGATGATGGCGGCCATGACGGCCCCCACGAAGCCGACGCCCATGACGACCACGATCTCCTTGTTCTCGGCCCGGGCCTTCTTCGCGAGGCCCTCCAGCCGCTTCATCTCGGCCGCAAAGTCTTTTTTCTGCGGCAGCGCGAAGACTTCACCTGAGGGACTTACGGAATGGTCTGCCATGGTTTCTCCTCGGAAAAGCGAAAAGTCGTCCACCCATGCGAATCGTCCAGAGTAGTGTATCGGCCAGACTCGGTTTTGACCATGAGAAGAGTCGCGGCGGGCGCTGCTGCGCGGCCATGCAGCCGACAGGCGCATCAGGAACATGGCCGCGCAACGGCGCGTGACCGTGCCGCCCCGGACAAGCAGCGACCTTACCGTGTGCGCAGACCGGGCGAATCGGTATAATGAAGCCGCTCATCGTCCTTCGCAAAAGGAGGCCGGTCATGGTGTGGCGTGCTTTGATGGTTTGCGTGGTCAGTGCGCTTGCGTGGGTCCCGTGTCTGGCGGCGGCCGAGCCGGCGGCCTCCGACAAGGTCCCGTTCGTCAAGCCCAAGGCCGACTGGGACCGGTTCCTCATTCTCGTATGGCAATACCAGACCGATGCCCGCAAGGACCTGGACCTCTACAAGCAAGCGGGGTTCCACGGGTTCCACATCGACCGCGGGGCCGGCGACCAGGCGGCGGTCGATTTCGCCCGCTCGCAGGGCTTTCCGTACTACGTCGACCACGCCGCCGACAAGGGATACCTGCACCTGACTGACCGGACCGGCCGCGGCGCGGTCCTGCGAAAGAAAGCGGTGGTGCCCCGCCCGTACAGCCTGGCCGACCCCAGGACCATCGAGATCATGAAGGGCCACCTCTCGAAGAACGTCGCGGTCACGAAGGGCGGCCCGGTCGTCGCCTACGCGTTCGACGACGAGGTCAGCCTGGGCGTCTTCAACTCGCCGTGCGAGGTCGACGGCTCGGACCTCTCCGTGGCCGGCTACCGCGAGTGGCTGAAGAAGACCTATGGCACGATCGAGAAACTCAATGCCGAGTGGGGCGCCACGTACCAGGACTTCGCCGAGGCGCGGCCGGTCTCGTTCGAGGATGTCCGCGGGGCGCATGTTGCCCCGCCGCTGGCCAAGTGGAACCTGGCGCGGTGGATGGACTGGCGCTCGTACATGGACACCCAGTTCGCCGATTGCCTGGCGACGCTGGCGCGGTTCACCAACACGCTCGACCCGTCGGCCCCGGCGGGGTTCGTCGGCGGCCAGCAGGCGGCGCCCTACGGCGGGTACGATTACGCCAAGATCTCGCGGGCCGTCCAGTGGATCGAGGCGTACGACATCGGCGGCACGTGCGAGATCCTCCGGTCGCTCTGGAAATGGCCCGAACGCCGCCCGTACGTCCAGACGTGGTTCTCCGCGGGCGATGCCAAGCGCGACGCCCACTTCCTCTGGTACTACCTCGTGCACGGCAACCGCGGCATGATCGCGTGGCCCGACCGCGGCGGTTCGTGGTTCCACTTCAAGGGCGGGGGCCTCGCCCCGTTCATCGCCGACAACGCCGAGACCATCCGCGAGGTACAGGGCGACGTCTCGAAGTTCATCCTCGACCCCGACACCCGCTTCGACGCCGACCCCATCGCCCTGTACTACTCGCACCCCAGCATCCAGGCCTCTTGGGCGATGGACGTGGTGCCGCACGGCTCATCGTGGCCAAACCGCTCCAGCAGCCTCGACAACGATAACCAGAGCGCCGCCCGCGACCGCGTGGCGTGGATGAGACTCCTGGAGGACTGCGGCTACCAGTACAACGTGGTCACTAGCGACCAGGTGCTGGCCGGCGTGCTCGTGACGGAGCGCTACCGGGCGCTGATCCTCGATCGCACGATCGCCATGTCCGACGCCGAGGCGGCGGCCATCCGCAAGTTTGTCGATCAGGGCGGCATTGTCATCGCCGACTGCCTGACGGGCGTTCTCGACGAGCACGGCAAGGGCCGGCCGAACGGCGGCGTACTGGACGACCTCTTTGGAATCAAGCGCGACGAGTCCAAGGGCTACTTCGACGGCAAGGGCATCACCGAGATCAACGGCGAACTCTACCAGAGACCGTTCATGCAGCGGCTGAGATATGACGGCGCCCTGCGGTACGATGGGCTCGTCGTCTGCGAGCGCGGCACAACGGCTGTCGCGCCGGCGTCGACGGCCCCGGGGTCCGCGGCCTCGACCGCCGCCACCAAGGCGGCGGCCCGTGTCGAGGGGGCGGACGTGGTCATCGCCGGCAAGACCGGCCGCGGGCAGACCGTGTGCCTGAACCTGACGCCGGTGGCCTACAACGACCTGGGGCAGCGCGTGGGCGCATTCGGCGAGCGGTGGCGGACGCTCGTCGCCGGCCTCATCCAGCAGGCCGGCCTGAAGCCGGGGGCGAAGGTCCTGGCGGCAGGCAAAACTGTGCCGCAAGCCGAGACGCTCTTTTGGCGCAAGGGCGAGACGCTCGTCTTGGCGGTCATCCGCAACCTGCCGCGCGACGCCTCGACCGACGATGCCGGCGTGATGCAGGGCATGTTCGGGGAACCGATGGACGTCGAAATCTCGCTGGCCAAACCCGCGACGGCCATCCGGGACCTTCGGACAGGCGAGCGGTTGCCCGACGGCCCCGCCATTCGCGCAAAGTGGAAGCCGTGGGAGGCACTCCTGTTCGAGATGGCCGCGCCGTGACAACCGGGCAATCCAGCCCCGCCAGTGGACACACCGGGGGCGATCGCGCGGCCCGGCGTGTATTCACGGGGGCTCAGAGCCTATCCGAAAAACCGTGGGTCAGGCATATTTATTGAAGCAAACGCGCCTTTGCGTTTGCTTGAAGAAGGTCCTTACCCTACTGTAACCACCGGGCTGCACGAATATGCCAACCAAAGCCCAACGGCGGGCTTTGGTGGCATATATGCCTGACCCACGGTTTTCCGGATAGGTTCTGAGTAACCGCGCCAGCCAACGTCGTTGCATCTTCCCTCATGGGCGGCTAGGATGGCCCCGCCTGCCACCTGAAAGGGACGGAATGTGGACAAGATCATCCTCGGCCGCAAGACGTTTCGCGACAAGGTCTTTGCCTGCTGGCTCGGCAAGAACATCGGCGGGACGCTTGGCGCCCCGCACGAGGGTAAGCGGTTCGCCCTGGCGCTGGATTACTACGATCCCGTCCCGTCCGGGGCGGCCGCCAACGACGATCTGGACCTGCAACTGGTCTGGCTGAAGTGCCTGGAAGAGGTGGGCACGGACCCGTCGGCGGCGCACCTGGCCGAGTACTGGAGCCGCTACGCCTGTTCGTACCCGTGGAACGAGTACGGCTTCTTCATGCGGAACTGGTCTCAGGGCCTGCGGCCGCCGGTGGCCGGGTGCTTCGAGAACTATTTCGTCGACGAGATGGGGTCGCCCATCCGGAGCGAGATATGGGCATGCTTGCACGCCGGCGACCCGCAGGCGGCGTCGCGCATGGCGTGGAAGGACTCGGCCCTCGACCACGCGGGCGGCGAGGGGATGTGGGGCGAGATGTTCTGGGCCGCCGCCGAGGCCGCCGCCTTCGTCGAGTCCGACCCGATGGTCCTCATCGGCCTCGGCCTCGGCATGATCCCGCTTTCGAGCCACGTGGCCCGCTCCATCCGCGAGGCCGTCTGGTGCCGCGAGAACCGCGTGCCGCTGGGCGACGCCCGCGAGCGCATCGCCGGCCGCTTCGGGCACCTTCAACCGTGCAACGCCGTCCCGAACCACGGCTTCACGATCCTGGGATGGCTGTATGGGCGCGACTTCGGCGACCGCCTGTGCAAGGCCGTGAACTGCGGTTACGACACGGACTGCACCGGGGCGACGCTTGGGTCGCTCCTGGGTATCCTCGGAGGGTCGGCGGGCATCCCGGCGAAGTGGCTTGCGCCGATCGGCACCCGGATCGTCCTGCACAAGTTCACGCGCGGGTTTAAGGCGCCCGCCACGATCGAGGAACTTACCGACCGCACGGTCGCGCTGGCCGAGAAGGCGGCCGCCGCGAAACACGAGATCGCCTTCGGCGCGAAGACCCGCCTGCCCGAGGACGTTCTCACGCGCCTCTTCCGCAATGACCTCGCCATCGAGGCCCGAGCCCAGGACATCCACATGGGCGTTGAGGTCTGCGGGGGCAGGCAGGTCGCACTGCATTACGGCGGCGAGCCGGTCCTCAGGCCAGGCATCGGCAAGGTCGTCAGCGTGACGCTCGATGGCCGCGAGGAGCACGTGGAATTGACCGGTCCCGCCGGGTGGACCGCCGAGCGTCTCGGCCCGGCCCGGTTCCGCCTTTGGACCGCGGGCCCCGTGGCGGACCGTAACCAGGTGACCGTGAGCGCCGCGGGCGTCGGGGCGGTGCCCTTTACGGTTCTCGGCCCGGGCGCGGCCAAGGGCTTTCCGGCGGGAGCCAATGTTCCGTCGTGCCCGAAGTGCGGCGCCCGCGTTGAGGCGTGCATCTGCGGCAAGTGAGGGCGGCGCGCAAGAGCAAGGTCGGCGTCGGGAAGCAATGCGAGGCGGATTTGCCGACCCGCCGCGCCAGTTATTTGGGCTTGCTCGAATCCTCGGGCTTCTTCTTGCCGCCGAAGAGATCCTGGAAGGCCTCGCCGATTCCCTTCTTGCCTGGCTCCTTGGACTGGTCATCGTGCGGTATCAGCCCCTGGAAGAGTTTACCGATGCCGCCGCTGACCTGGTTCACCAGGGCCGACGCGCCCCTGCCGAACGATTCCGCGACCGAGGCGATTTCGCCGCTGAGTTTCTTGAAGTCCGTATCCGGCATGGCGCCCTTGCCCTTGTCGACCACGGCGGCCAGGATGGCCGGGAATATCCGGCGCATCAGTTCCGGCACGGCCACGCCGGCCGCGTTGTCCTGGGTCACATTGTCCATCGTGATCTCGGGGACCTTGATGTCGAGGGTGGCGGCCTTGCCGCCGATGGGGAGCACCTGGGTGTGGGCGACGATGTCGCGAACGACGACGCGCTGGACGTTGACCTTGCGGCCGCCCGCCTGTTTGGGTTCCTCCTTCTGGCCGCCGGTCTTCGCCTTGATATTATTGAGAAGGGCCGATACGTTGCTGGAGCCCACCTTCTGCTCGATATTCATGTCGAGCCCCCGGATCTCGAAGCGGTTGACCTCGACGGTGTCCCCCAGGAGGCTGCCCAGGCGCAGGCCGACCTCGATGCGCCAGGCCTTCATGAGATGGGGCGTCTTCCAGCCTTCGGGGTTGGCGACCGTCAGGCCGTCGATCCGCATTTCGCCCGCCAGGAGGCTCAGGCTCACGGAATCCACTTTGGTGTCGACGCCCAGGGCATAGGCGCCGCCGCGCTCGATCCCCGCCTTGACGATGGAATCAATGGCCAGCCACAGGGCCGCCAGCAGCGAGACCAGCACCAGCACGGCGATGCCTGCAATCTTCAGGAGGCGTTTCATGTCATTGACCTTTCTTCACATTTGGCGCGGCAGTTCGCCCGGCCCGCTGTTTTTCGGACAGGCCTCGGCGCCTACAATTGGCGAAGCCGCGCTGTAGTGCCAACTGCCTAAACCCCGCTTCGCGGGGAAGCCCGCCGAGGCGGGCCCTTGGGTTCGCCGCATCCCTCAGACCCGGTGAAACCGGTAGCGCATCCGTCGGCCCTACTTGCCGGCCACGGCCTTGGCGGCCTCCGCGGCGGCATTGTACAGCGCCGCCGTGCGGGCCTGCCACCCGGTATAGGGCCACGCGATGAACGTCTCCGGCATCCGTTCGAGGACCTGCACGCGGTGCCACCGCGTCCGCTCGTCGAGGACGTCCTGGATCTTCCGGGCCAGGTCGGGCGCTACGCGCGGCGGCGACTGGGCGAGGAGTTTCTCCAGCAAGATCCGGGCCTCGCACTCCTGGATGTTCTCGCGCATCATCTGGTACCGGACCGACGGGACGGGGCCGTCCGGCCCGGCGTAGAGCAACTGCCCGGAGTAGATGCCGAGGTTCCCTTCGCTGGTGGCGGGGAACCGGCCGACCATCGTGACGGCGAGTTTGCCGTCCTCGCCCTTGACGGGCCAGAAGTCGGCCCCGATCTGGCCCAGTCCGCGCCGCTCGGCCAGCAGCGCCTGCTCGCACGCCGCGCGGAACTGCGAGATCGGCGACGCATCGAACAGGCCCCTGTCGAGCCACGTTCGCAGGCTCGGATCGGCCGGGTGCTTCCAGCCGCAGACCCGCCGCGTGGCGGGATCCCAGTTGTCCCATCCGCCCCACACGTTGGTCTGGTACCGGATGGGCACGGTCCCGCCGTCGCAGGCCAGGCGATCGTTGCGGTTGGGCGGATGGCGCGTGGCCTGCCAGGCCGTCTCGGGCAGGATCCTGTGAAAGACGCCCACGGTGGCCTTGTCGGGTTCGCGGTCGGCGCAGAATCCCAGCAGGAGGGCGTCTGCCAGGCCGCGCCTGGCCAGGACCTCTTTGAGGCCCGCGAGAACCGGCTGCCAGAACGCCAGGCTCTCTTCGGAGCCGTGCCGCGGGCCGTCGGCCGTCGAGACCTTGCCCGTCGCCGGGTCGAGGACCGAAAACCGCGGGAAGTCGCGCCGCAGTTCCTTGGGGGCCGAAACGTGACTGCACGAGTCCCACACGCCCGCCACTACGAATCGCGGTTTGCCCATGTGTTTCAGGGCGAGGTCCAGGTACTTCTCGATGCGGCTGAAATCATGTGTATATTTGCCGTCGGCGCCCCTGACCCACAGCGCCATCGACTGGGCGTTGCCGTACTGGCTCTCGGCGCCCAGCGGCAGGTACAGCACCTTCGGCCCCAACTTGCCGACCCACGCAAGACTGCGGGCGACGAGTTCGCAGTGCTTCTCGGACCATAGCGGCACATCGTACGCAAGGGCCACGGCCTCGGGCGACTCGATCATGCCCATCCAGAACGCAAAGTCGCCCGGGTCGGGCAGGGCCCAGTCGATGACCTTGAGCAGCACCGGCACGTCGGCGGGCGGGCGGCCGTCGAGCGTGATGGTGAGCGTGCCGCGATACTCGCCGGCGGCCGAACCTCCCGGATCACCTTCATCGCCACGCCGGCGTCCGGACGGAATACTTCCACTTCCATCGCCCGGTCCTCCCGAATCGCCGGAAGCGCCGCGGCCTGAAGCGCCACGTTCGCCTTGAAGTCGGTACCGAAGGGCGATGAACAGCAAGAACGGCCCGCACATTCGCGGGGAACTCAAGCGATTCTACTTCTCCTGCCCACTATTTCTTTCGTTGCGGCCAGGCCCAACCTATATAGTCGGCCCCCGGAACATCATCGTAATTGTCCTTGCGAACGGTGGCGACTTTCTTCGCCATGTTTGTGCTCGCATGGATGACAAAACCATCGCCAACCGCGAGTGCCACATGACCTCGGGGATCGGTCTTGCAGGTGTAGAAAACCCAACTTCCTCTGGGATGCGTCTTGCCTTTGTTCATCTCGGCATTAAGTCTTCGCGCTCCTTCAGCAGCAGTGGCGTAGGAATAAAACGGACATGGTTCGCCGTAGGCGTTGGCAACGAATTTCTGGCACCCAGCGTAGTATTCCCATTCCGGGCCGTAGATTCTATCATCCAGTTGCTTTTGTGCCCATTCCACTGCCTTCTGAATTTCTTGATCCTGTGGCGGCGGGTATTCCATATGTGACCAAGAGTCACAATAGAAGAATTGTCCTTTCGGAGCATTTTCCAGCAATTTTCTTATTGTTCCTTTAGTGCAGGAGTAGAGGGCTTTGTCGCTACCCTGGAATAGGAATGTTTCATCCGAGACCCAATGAATCCTATTGCCTTTAATCCCTCGAGCAAAAGGTGTGGTTTTTACCGGAAACGCGGCATTAACTGATCTGGCATCGAAAACAGGAGGAGTGTCGGCTGGATAGCGGAATTGCATCCCACCTGCATTTATAACCTCAGGATATCTAAATTCACGAGTAATGACAGCACTTTTTTTAATTCCATCTTGAATCTGTGCTTTGTCTATCACAAACACGCGATCGCCGGATAAATAGTTAAGCGAGCCGTCTGGCCTCCAGGCCAAACCGGCGCAATTATTCATTGTTACTAATAATCGCCAAAAATGGGGCTTCTTTGAGGGGTTATTATACATTTTCCCATCCTTACCGATCAGACAATCTGGCCCGTCAACCGACACCTCGCCGAATCTCGAAGCACGGCAACGCCGTATTTCAATCGGGCCCCATCCTCCCTCTGTTTTATAGATAATGGCAAGCATTCCTTCGCCTTTTTGGAAAGACGATGCCTTTTGCCAGGCTGGGAAATGGGAATTGCGTTTCACCAAAAACTGGGGAGGAACTTCTGTTCCTGGATCCCCTCTTATCCCGTCGTCTGGGAAGCCATCCGGGTCCCCCGCGGGCATAGCTCCAACAGCAGATATTTTATTCTTTTCGAATTCTAACAAACGAGGAGATTTCGAGGGATACCAGCCAGCGGTATTTCCGTAACACACAGTAAGTTTGTTCTCTATATCTATGCGAACAATTCCATTAAAGGTATCGGGCACTTGTTTGTAAAAGGGCCATTGTGACGTGGGCGAACTCGTGTAAAGGGATTGGCTGTCCTTATCTAGCAGCAAGACGTCGGCACGGCTGAGTTTTGTTTGCAGAAATGATATACCTTGGATTACAGATTCATATGCAATCTGAAGATGGCGACCACCAGGCGAGATAGCCAGGTTGTTAATAGTGGCGGCTTGGGGTAAATAGTTAATATTCCCCAGACCCACACAAGAAGTTTCAACATCTACCCTGAGATCGTTCTTGGCGAGAAGATCTCTTACTAAAAACTTTCCGTCGCCAAGCCAACACAGCCATCGTCCGTTTTCAGAAACTGCCCACGGCCCCTTGGGTTGGAATTCTGGAATTTCGGCAGTCAGGTTTGTCTTTTGGCCAGTTGCGAAATCTTGGTAGACAGCATTCCCGGCTTCCAAATAAACAATTCCGCCGGGGATATCC
>Ga0315280_10008029_pt1 | contig 13960 bp, 11 predicted proteins | sample YL17G06_40_MG_FD_203697 | JGI IMG/M metagenome (GOLD analysis project Ga0315280, IMG submission 203697) | Sediment microbial communities from Yellowstone Lake, YNP, Wyoming, USA - YL17G06_40 | ecosystem: Environmental > Aquatic > Freshwater > Lake > Sediment | place: USA: Wyoming | collected...
GCCACCAGATTTTCCCAGGGCAGCACCGGAGGCGTTCCCAGAATCACCGGCCGCTGCCAACTGGAATCGTTGAACCCCGCCTCCTGCCATCCCCGCGGCTCCTTACGCGCGTCGTAGATCTCCTGCCACATCACGGCAGTGCACGTTTTCGGACTCTCCCGGTCCCACGAAGGTGCCGGCAGCAGCCGCCAACTCGCATCGCTGTCGAGCCGTACGCTCCGACCGCCCTGCTCGCGCACTTCCCCCTGCAACAAGAATCCCCCGCGCCCCAAGGTGTAACTGTGCGACGGCGCCCCATACTGGTGCACGATCGCTGAAACCACGTTCTCGCCACGGCGCAGGAAGGGACGGAGGTCATAGGTGTCATAGTATTGCCAGCGCTGGTCGCAGCGTACTGGTCCCCGCCCCAGAAACTTGCCGTTTACAAACAGCTTGTAGCGGCTGTCCGCCGTCACATCGATGGTGGCTTCCGCGGCCTTTCCCTCCAGCGTAAAGGATTTCCGGCAGTACAGGTAGAAGTTCTGCGGGACCGGCTCACCGTCGCACCAAATCCACTTGGCGACCCACTTCTTGGCTTCCGTCGCCGGCGGTGCCGGCACCCCCACGGCGGCACGCATCAGTTCTCCGCCTGCCAGCGGCCCGAGTACCCAGCCCGCCACGCCCGGCGGCAACAGCTTCAGCAAATCCCGCCTGCCTAGGGACCAAATCGATTTCCTGTGACCCATGACATACCTCCTTCCTCAGTCATGGCGCCGCGCCCGGAGCGAGGCCTAAAAGGTCTCGAAAAATCCGCGTTCCAGCAGGTTCCGCGGCGTGCCGGGTTACATATCCTGCGGCCTGCCAAACCCCAGCAGGTCGATAGTATCGGCCCGCCGCCTCTCAGCACGACCTGTCAGCGGCTGACGACCTCCAGGATGGTCTTCTGCAAATCCACCGAGTTACCGCCCACCATGACGTCGAACAGTCCCGGCTCGACCACCCGCTGCATCTCCTCGTTATAGAAGGCCAGCGCGTCCGGCCCGAGCGTGAATTCGACAGTCTTCGTCGCGCCCGGTGCGAGCGTGATTCTCCGAAAACCTTTCAGCTCCTTGACCGGCCGGGTGACTGAGCTAACCTGGTCCCGGATGTACATCTGGACGACCTCGTCGCCGGCAACTTTCTCCGTGTTCGTGACATCCACGCGGACGGTGGTCTGCCCCTGCGGCCCGATCTTCGCTGGCTCCAGGCGCAGGTTGTCGTACTTGAACGTCGTGTAGCTCAATCCATAGCCGAAGGGAAACAGGGGCTTGTTGACGCTGAGCAGATATGGCCGGCTCGCCGACGGCTTGAGGTTGTAATAGGACGGAAGCTGACCGACGTTCTGTGGGAATGTCATAGGAAGTTTCCCGCCGGGGTTGTAATCGCCGAACAGGACATCCGCCACCGCGTTGCCGGTTTCCTGTCCCAGCGACCAACTTCCCAGAATGGCGGGAACGTTCTCCGCGACGTAGCGAATCGAGGCGGGGCGGCCGGCAATCAGAACCACGATGGTGGGCTTGCCGGTCTCGACGATGGCTTTGACCAAATCATCTTGGCGTCCGACCAAGTCGAGGCTGTCACGGTCGCCCAACATGTCCTCGCCGCCGGCTTCCCGTGCCGTCTGCTCATTGTCACCCACGGCCACGACTACCACATCCGCCGTCTTGGCAATGGCCACCGCCTCTGCTATCCGCTGGGCATCGAGTTTCGGATCGGGGGGGACGATTTTCGCATCAAACCAAGTCTGCGTTCCTTCGGTGATTGCGCAACCCAAGGCGTAATCCACCTTGACGCTGGCGCCGAGCTTCTTCTTGATCCCATCCAGAATGCTCACGGTATAGGCGGGAGTGCTGGTATATCCACCCAGACGCACCGTAGCGGCGTTGGGGCCGATCACGGCAATGGACTTGAGCTTCGTGCGGGCGAGGGGCAGGAGGCTGTCCTGATTCTTCAGCAGAATGATGGCCTCATGCGCCGCCTTGAGCGCCAGTTCGCGGTGCGCGGGCAGACGACAAATTGCGTCCGCATAATCGGGATCGACGTAGGGGTCTTCGAAGAGGCCTAGCAGAAACTTCGCGCGTAGGACCCGGGCTACCGCGCGATCGAGCGTGGCCTCGGCGACGCGGCCATCACGCACTTGCTGGACGAGGGTGCCGTAGCATCTACCTATGGAGATTTCGACATCGACACCTGCTTCGAGCGCTTTTTTGGCGGCCTCCGCCGGATCGGCAGCCAGATGGTGGTCACTTATCAGGCGCTCGACGCCGAAGGCGTCAGATATCACATAACCCGGGAACCCCCACTCCTCGCGCAAGACCTTCTGCAACAGCCACCGGTTGGCGTGCGAGGGGATGCCATCAATCTCATTGTAGGAAGGCATCACGCCCAGCGCCCCGCCTTCCACGATGCCGGCACGGAAAGAGGACAAAAGGAATTCTCGGAAAGCTCGTTCCGAGATGTTGGCCGGGGCTATGTTCCTTCCGCCCTCCGGCTGCCCGTAGCCGGCGAAGTGCTTAACCGCCGCGATGACATGTTGCTTGTCAATCGTCGGCCCTGGACCCTGAAAGGCTTTGATGGCCGTCACCCCCATGCGCGCGACTAGATACGGGTCCTCGCCATAAGTCTCCTCCGTCCGACCCCAGCGGGGATCGCGCGCCACATCGAGCAGCGGTGTGTTGAAATGATGGTGGCCGCGCGCGCGCGCCTCCGCGGCGGTGACGCTAAAGACATCATGCACCAAGTCCAGATCCCAAGTGCTGGCCATCGCGATGGCCTGGGGGAAACTCGTAGCGTCCGGCGCCAGGTAGCCATGCAGACCCTCGCCCACCATCATGGTCGGAATCCCCAAGCGGGTCTGCTCGCGCAGGAATTTTTGCACGGCGTTGGCGAAGCGCGCGGTTGCCACCGGCTTCACGCCCGGATACGTAAACCCGGCGATGGCCAGTATCTGGCCCATGCCGTTCTTGAGGAGCTCGCGGGCCTTCTCCTCCGAGAAATTGCCCTGGTCGTCTCTTAAGGTGCGCTCGAGCTGCACCAGGCACAACGTTTGCGCCACCTTTTCTTCCAGCGTCATGCGGCTGAGCAGGTCGGCCACGCGTTGCTCGACGGGCAGCTTGGGGTTGCGGTAGGGCGGCTGATCATTCGCCGCCTGCGACAGTACCCTTTCAGAGAAACCGAGGAATACGATGATGGCCAGGCTGATGAGGCCCGGAACCAAGCGTTTTTTCACTCTCACGCAAGCACCTCCTGATGTCGGCAAAAACAAACTTCCTTGTTCGGTTCACAATGGGCGTCCCGACAACTGACATAGCTTGACTCGTAGATCCTTTGGCGCCCTTATGTTGTGCCTACACATACAAGCGGGTGAGGAATCAGACAGAGAATAGAGATGCTAACCCATGCCGAAAATGGGTCCCTTTACGGAGCAACCCTTCCTAATGTCCCGTCGCTGTTAGAAAGTTTCCTACCTCCACCAGCAATTCCTCCCGTCAGGGGGCGGACAGCCAGTCGTCGGCGTTTCGGGTCTCCTTAAGTTTGAAGATCAAAGTACATCCCGTACGAAGTCCCCATCCCGACGCGATAAAAGGGCACAAACGGTCGCGTCGGCTTCGACGGGACGCGGTACTCGAGTGGCTGTCCCGAAGGGAGCATCCATTTCGAGGGATCTCGACCCGCAGCGGCCATCATCGAATCTTGTTCCTGGACAAGAACCACCGGACCGACCACCACCGCGACGCGGTCCGGGTGCTGCTTGTCAATTGGTACGAGCCTTGGACTCATGGGAAGGCGTACTTTGACAAGGTCTCCCGCGTTCCATCTCCGCCCGAGCGTTGCCCAGGTGCCGGGCTTACAGACAACTTCTTGCTTCGAACCGTTGATCTCGACCGACGCTCCCTGGGACCATGCCGGTACCCGGAACTTCAGGTTAAAGACCGCGCTCGCGGTTGGCGTGACATGAAGCGTGGTCGTATCTGCCTCGGGGTAACTCGTATCTTGCTCGACCTTAATCTCATTGCCCTCGTGGCCCCAAGTGACCTGCGATGGAACGAACAAGTTCACGAACAAGCTCGACGAGTCCTTGAAGTAAATGAGGTCGTGATAGTCCACGACCGCCTGCGGAAAGGTTCCAGCGCAGCAGGGGAAGGGGGTATCAGCGTATACTTTGCGAGCAGCCCCGAGAGCATAGTCGGAATAGTAGAAGGTCTGCCCGCGGCCCGACATCGGCAGCGCCGCCCCGATGCCGTTGTAGACCAGCTTCTCAATCCAGTCGCCATATCGGGCTTCGCCCGTGAATTGCATCAGGTACTTTGCCAGTTTGAACCCGGCCCAGGAACCGCAAGGAGTTTCGAAGCTTGCGTGGGTTGTTTCGAGCGACTTCCCCAGCATGCCGTCGGGCGGCTGCAACAGCTCCCACGGGCCGTATCCGCCGGTTGCGTAGAATTGGGTCCGCTCGAGCCAATCGTAGGCATTGACGATCGTCTTCAAATACTTGGGCTCACCCGTGACCGCATAGGCCATGGCCGCGCCGCTCAGGCTAAGGCAATGGCTGTAAGCGTGGAAGCGGTAGGGTGGTGTGGGTTCCCCGCCGCTGGTGAACATGTCCCAATAGTTTGGGTAGCACCACACGTCGCCGAAGGTCTTGTACTTGGAGTTGCCCGTCAGCTGGTACGCCCGATAGAGGTTCTCAGCTGTGGTGTACCACTCGAGGGGCGCCAGGCGGTTCTCCTCCTTGAATTGGGGCCCGGCCCCGCCCGGATCATTTGGGGTGGCATTCGGGCGGCTGCGGTCAAGATTCTGGATCGCCCAATCGGTGATCTTTTCCAGCAACGGAAGCGCCTCTTTCTGATCACCGTAGTGATAAAGGTCGACGAGGCTACAGACGGCCTTGTCGTACGTGTAATGCCGGGGGAACGGCCTTCGCGAGTAGTAGAAATAGCCATCGGGTTCGATGGTCTTTGCCCACTCGCTCATAAGGTACGTGGCCTTTTCGAGAATGGGCTTATCTCCTGCGGCCTTATACATGCGCGCCATCGCGCTCAGCCACTGCCCAAGGGCGTTGCCGACGTCTCGGGAGTAACCCGGTAGTTCGTTGCCGGGCGCGGGTAGGCCCGCCCGCTTCCGGAAGCCCAGGAGCATGTCATCGTTTGGAAGGTTGAAAAAGAAATCCCGCGTGGCCTGGTATTGTTTCTTGAGCATGCCGTCGAGGAGGCGAACCCCGCTGTAGTCGAAGGGCTCGAGAAAGACATGACCTCCCGAGGAGTCCTGACCTGGATCTCCCGGTAGGGGTGTGGCAGTCCCGCTTAGCAGAAACGGAGCGATCGAAGCACTTGCAACCGATTTCACGAATTCGCGTCGATTAACGAAATGATTTGTCTTCCTCATAGTTTTTCTCCTCCTTCTTTCCTAGGAGACCCCGTCCCGACAGAAGGTGTCTCAGTTGTCGTTGGAGGTGAGCGGCGGCTCCGATCATTCTACGCCACCTCCTGTTGAACAAGAACTTTGTTCTGATCCAAAGCGGCTTTCAGCATCCACAGATCCCGGTAACCCATAATCCTGCGGAAGTTTTGTTCGGTCATGAGCAGCGCTGCGGCAGCCCAGCGCAGGACCATCTTGCCATCTCGCCAACGGCAGATCTTCCGTGTCCGCAGTCGTACTCCACTGTGCGGGCTCTCGATCATCCCGCAGGGCGGGATCGAGACCAAGCAACGCGCCAGGCTCGGGGACAAGCCCAAGCGATTCACGGTGAACATCTCCGCCAACCCTTCCCGCAAACTTGCCGCCGCGTCGGGATGTTCCCGCTCCAGCCATTCGGCCTGCTTCTCCAGCCGCGCCATGCCTTCTTGCCCGGCAGAACACCTGAGCCTAGCTGGCAAGACGGAGGCACGTAAGCGAGTGCGCCTCAATTTCCACAGTGAAGCCGTCCTTAGTTCGCCTAACGTTAGTCCGTGCCGTGCCGGGTAAAGTCACCACCGGTTCTAGACTCGAGCCAACTTCGGACCTTAGCCCCATGGTAACCGGATGGTCATTGAAATTATGCAGCGCGACATACTCTCTTCCCAAAGGGTGCAGGCTGACCCGGAGGGGGCCGCGAAGGGCAAGCCCAAACGGCTTTAAGAGTTGCTCCCGGAGAGATTCGAGACAGGTCGGGCCGGGCCAGCGTTTCCGAAATTGTTCGGGAGCATCCAGAGTGATGCTGAACACCTTCGCTGCCATTTGGGAATCGGCCATATAACGCATCGAAACATCCCACCCTGTATCGTCGGCGAGGGCGGCCCAGGCCTTTTCTCTTGGTATCGGACGGAGCCGTATGGCCATATCGTAGGGATCGGTATAGGCGCGATAGTCATACAAAGTCGGCGCGGGGACACTCGCTTCGATCACTTGAACATTGGGCCTTTGGAGGAACGCTGTGTCGAGCAGAGAGGCTAGACCATCCGTTACCAGGATCGGGGCGCGACTGTTAGCAAGGCTTCGGATCTTCTTCTCGTAATCGGGAAGGGAACGAGTGTGCAGGGACAGAAAATACCCCTCGGCGTGGTCAGGGAGGTCGCGCATCGGGAGGAGAGGGATACCGAGCTGACCAATGTAATCGAAGACATTGGCATCATACGCTTTGCCGAAGTCCCAAGGCTCAGCCCGCGCTGGCCGGGCCGTGGCAAGGCCCCGCGGCGGATTGTCCTTCACGATGGCAGCCAATTTGAACAGCGCGGGGGCATCCGCCAGCAGACTGGGATACTGGCCCTTGCCGCCAGGAGGGAACCAGTGGTAGTTGGGGCTGATCCCTCCATAAGGATGTAAGATCAGTTCGGGCGGCCCGGCGAGAACGCTCTGATACGCGGTGTCTCTCAAATGGCCGGAATCTTGCAGGGGCATGATCCACGCGCCGCCGGTCTTCTCCCCCCCCATTTCCAACATCCAGCGCATGTAGAAGAAAGCGCGGTAGGGCCCCTGCGAGCGCAGCATATTTTGGGGCGATTCGCCAAAAGGCCCAATCTCCGTACCAACCCAGATGCCATCGAAATCTTGCAGCATGAAATCGATGTCCTGTCCCTGATGCGCAAGCTCCTCGTACATGGCCGGGAATTTGTAAATCAACCGGACGTTAGGATTCACGGCGCGCGCGGGGGCGATCACGAAGTCGCGGCACACCTGGCGGAGCTGAACGCAGCGAAACTCGGTCCAGGTGCGGTTTCCTTTCGCGGCCTGGCACCGGTCACACGTACAATGGGACCAAATGTATTCGTCAATCAGGATGGTATCGAACAGGCCGGCCGCGAAGCGGAACATTTTCTCCAAGTCTATTTGTGTCTGCTCATGGGTCAGGCAGGCGTAGCCGGTAAGAACGTTTCCCGGCACTCCATACTTGACCGTGCAGATTACTCCCGCCACGTCGAAACCGGCCGTGCGGAAGCGGTCCCGCACGTGAGCGACCACCGCCCGGTCCGGTTGAAATCCGTCCCGAAAGCTTTCCAGGTAGATGCGCGGAATCCCGTATCCCTTGCAAACACGGATCGCTTCGTCGATGGCATCTTCCGTCTTGAGATAGCGCTCAAACTCGTCGGCCATGAAGTAGGTCGAGAGGCGGAGCGCTGGTGTCGCCTCGGCGGCGCGCGCCGGTTTTTCCGGCACCGACGATGCCAGGGCCGAACCCGCCACACTCAGCGGCAACAGCTTCAGCAGGTCCCGCCTACCTAGAGACCAGAATGACTTCTCGTCACCCATTGCCTACCTCCCTCATCAGCCGCGTCACCCCAGAATGGCGACAGCCAACCGGCTTCAAAGAATCCAGCTGCTCCCGGAATTGAATTCGGCCCAGAGGCGCTCGTTACTCTTCCTCGATCTCTCCCTCCCACTCAATGGCAAAGCCCCGGCGGATACTTTGCGAAACCGCGCAATTCTTTTCATGATGATCGACAGCCCTTTGGGCCGCGGCTTTTTTGCCTTTCGGAACTTTAATATGATACTTCACGTGGATGCGGGTGATGAGCGGTTTGCCGTCCACGTTTTCGATATAGCCTTCGACCTCCGCATACAGCTTATCCGGTGGACTCGGAATCGCCCGTGCTTCGAGCGCGCCGGCCAGGGTGCCCGTTAAGCAACAGCCGACGGCGGCCACCACATGGTCCAGAGTGGCAGGCAACTCCTCCTCTGGTTCCACGCCGTAGAATGTCTTGATTCCCCCATGCACCCCCATGCGAATCGGTGCGGGGAAGCCTTCGATGTATGCCTGCTTCACTTTCCCTTTCCCAGGCTCCTTGTAAACCTTGACCCTGGAAATGTGCACCAGTTCACCCATTGTCCTCTCCTTCTGTGGCAGTTAATCCGGGGTTCCCGGATTGCCGGACCGTAAATCATTCCCCTTCGGGCCCCATCGTCCTTGCTCCAGCGGACCGGAGTCGTGTCCTAGCCAGACCGCTAGCGTGATTCCTTTCCTATGTCCGTCTCCGGCGATCCGCACGCCCTTCCTCGACAGCATCCGGAGAAGAGCAATGCTAAGAAAGTATTTTACTTCTGTCAATTTGTATCACGAAAATAGTCTTGATTATTGGCGTAGCTGAACTGAGCCGTCGAGGGGGTAGTCTCACCCGTTCCTCTACAGGGGACAGGGCCACCCCTGCGGCATGCACTGGCTCGGGAAGGGGCGCTTAGCGGCAAAGGAGACCCGTCTAGGAACGGGACAGCAGGCACTGGTCGGCACAACGGCGTTCGCGGTGGACGCGACGGGAACTAGTTGAGCCGCGGCATATTGTTTTCGCAGGCGTCTGTAATAATGCTCGCTATTTTTCTTGCGCTGACCCAGGGCGAGTGATAGCGTATTGGGGAATTAAAATTGGGTTTGTCTGCTCATGAGCCCCGACGGCTCCGGGTGATACCAGGAGGAATGAGCAGGGATTGGGGAGGCGGGAATGAGCAAAGTACTGATTGTCACCGGTGATGGGGCGGAATCGCTGGAAGTGATGTATCCCTTTCAGCGGTTGCTCGAGGAAGGCATTCAGGTCGACCTCGCCTCACCGACTAAGAAAGTTTTGCAATCCGTAGTTCACGATTTTGAGCCCGGGTGGGAAACCAACACGGAGAAACTCGGCTATCGTATTCAGTCGAACCTGGCTTTTTCGGAGGTTCGGCCAGACGCGTACGAGGGTTTGGTTATTCCTGGGGGCCGAGCGCCAGAATATATCCGATACAACGAAGATCTCCAACGTATCGTTCAGGCGTTCTTTCGCGCCAACAAACCGGTGGCGGCCATCTGCCACGCCGCGCAGGTGCTGGCCGTCGCCGGCGTCCTGAAGAATCGACGCATGACTTGCTATCACTTAGTGCGCTCCGAAGCTATGGCGGCCGGCGGGAACTACGTTGATCAGGAAGTCGTCGTCGATGGGAATCTGGTGACCTCGCGGGCTTGGCCCGATCATCCGGCTTTTATGCGAGAATTCCTGCGAATCCTGAAAGCAAAATCGCAGAAGGGCAAGAAGAGTGGCGCCTAACGTCGTGCCGGGCGCCAGCGGTAATAAGGGTATGCAGCCCCACCTCTAGGCGGGGCTGAACCTGGGCGACACGCCCGGTGGACTCAGCGCCGGGAAGTTTCCTGTAGAAAAGTCCCTGGGCTGCACCCGCGGGAACTTTCTGGTTTAGCTGGGGGGCGGCTGCCTGTCGCGACCAGCCGTCGGGGGGAAACAAAGTTTTTCCGGCGTTCAGAATGGCCGATGCATAAGGACGCCTTCAAGCTCCGTTCCCGTTCGCAGGGCGTCCCCTTCTCGGCTCGGGGCAAACGGACAGACACCGGCCGCAATATGGAAGCAACCCAGCGAAATGAATGACTCTGTCTTGCCACGGGTCCATCATCCCCTTGTAGGTCAGTAGACTTTCCTCAGACGGTTCTTCGTCGGGCATGGGTATGTCTCTGTACCCGCCTGTGCACTTCAGCATGCCGCTGCAGCCCCAGCGGCAGCGCCAGCCCACGATCTTGGCGTACTCGGCTTGGGTTCCTCCGATATTGATGGAGACCTTATCTTCGATCCGCTGGGGCAGGGCCTCCGTTGGGCACGCCCGCGCGCAGAGGAACCCACACTTCTCCGGATCGCAAAGCTTCTCTTCAATCATGGGATCCGGAACCAGCGACGCATTGGTGGTTATGCTGATCAGCTTCTGCCGGCTCCCGAATCGTGGAGTGATGAGCATATTGTGCCAGCCAAACTCGCCGAGACCACAAGCCACCGCAATATGCTTGTGGGAGACATCCCCAGGGCCGGCGGGGTATCCCGGCGATGGTTTTAACACGCGCGGTACATTCGCCGGAAATGGGTACGCCCTGTATCCCCGAGATTCTAAGAATTTTGCGCCAAAATAAGCTATCTCTTCCAACTGAGCATTGATTTGCGCCAGCGTAAACAACTGGAACGAGTGATAGGACGGTGGTGTTTCCTCTTTCCAGGTACATCGGGTGATCATGTCACAGACCGCTTCATTGATGTGCAATCCGATGGAGATCAAGCTAACCGCGTCCGGCAGATACCGTTGCGGCCTATGGATTTCGGGACTGCCAGCTAACCGCTCAATCGGCCCAAAACCGACAAGGTCCGCTCCTCTCGCCAATAGGAAAGCCCTAAGTTCCTCGGTCAAGTTCTTGTCAGGAGTAGGATTCCCACCTGAAACAGCGCTCGCCCCGCACTTCTTAAGTGACTCCGTTAGGCACGTAGATGTCGTCGGTCCCTTCGTTTCCATCGCGGACCCTCCTTGAAGTAATCAAATTTGTATATTCAATTCCGTTCCTGGCGACTCGTCTCCGCAGCGCTTGCCTGCAGCGTGGGTATGGTAGGAAACGACCTCGCCGCCACCCCCACGAATTATACAGGTGTGTGGTAGCACGCTAACAGGGCGTAACTTCATCGCACCTCTGCGCCTGACTTGCAGCGCCACGCAACTCGTCACCGCAGAGGAGAGACTGATCAGTGCTGAACAAGTCTCTAGATCTCCTCCGAAGTGATCCGTGTCTGCCAGGATACAAACAGCCGAACAGCTATTGAATACGAAAATTATCTTCATTTGTCAAGATAACTCTGCAAGTGACATTCCCAAAGCGCATCGTATCCTCGGCGCGGTTGAAGCGCTAGGCCGAGGCCTGGCGACAGGAGATGACTGCCGTGCCGGGGAGAGAGCAAGGCAGGCGCCGCCGGCCAGCACGGGGCGGACTCGGGAGATAGCCCCGCAGAAAGCCCCGTTTCCGGATTCCTGAGAGACCTTGCTGAAGCGACGTTCAAACCTTGGGGGATGGAGGAGGCAAAAGATACTTGACAAGGGACGGCTTCTGAAGTATTTGAGAACATTTTAAGAACGCGCTCGGATTTACTGGGTGGGCAAGGGAAGGGGTCGTGGGCTGGCGGCGCGCGTCGTCGCCTTACCCTTTTACAAGCGCCTGAAGTGTGAACTGAAATCGTATTTCGCTGGGCACAGTGCGGCGCAACCCGCCCCACGGAGCGAGCAAGTCCATTTCAGTAGGAGCAAACACTCTCATGTACCCCCAAGAATTTCTCTACACGAAGGAGCATCAATGGATCCGGGTCGACGAGTCCCTGGGGACCATCGGCATCACCGAGCATGCGCAGACGGAGCTCGGCGACATCATACACGTGGAATTGCCGAAGGTGGGTGATCGCGTCACGGCGGGCGAGCCCCTGGGAACCGTCGAGTCGGACAAGGCAGCTTCGGAGATCTTCTCACCGGTCACGGGAGAGGTGATGGCCGTCAACCCGCTTCTGGCAAGCAGTTCGGAAATGCTCACCGCCGACCCCCACGGGGAGGGATGGCTGGTGCGAGTGCGGCTGTCGGACCGCAGCGAAACTGAGAAGCTGATGACGGCGGATGAATACGAGACGTTCTTGCAGCAAGAGAAGGCGGACTAATGCGTTACCTGCCCAATTCCCCCGCCGAGCGAGCGGCCATGATCGAGAAGCGCCGGACCACTGATCACTCCACCCTTCTGCTCCACCGGGTATGTTTTTCCGCATCCTGCTGAAGGGCTGTCGAGCGTTTTGTTCTATGTGGCACTTCCGCCTCGATGAAGAGTTCTCCCTTCGGACATCGATTACGGAGGCGAGGTAGACACGTGCCCAGCGCCCGGCCCACGGTACTCAGCAAGGACCACCCATGCCCACATACTCTGGCAGACGGAGGCCCCTTATCTGCTGCTGATAAACGGACCCTCGTGCGCGTTCATCCCCGTGTCGGACGATTTCCGCCCACGGCCAGATGCCCGACACGAACTCCCGAGAATCTACGCTGCCTTCCCGATGTCCAAAGTGACCGGCGCTTAAGGTGGTCCTCACGCTCCGTTTCCACGGCGTCCGTTTCTCGGCTCCGGGCAAGCGGACAGACACCTGCCACAGTACGGAAGCAACCCAGCGAGATTAGTGACTCTATTCTGCCACGGGTCAATCTTCGCCTTGTACCTCATTAGAACATCGTCGGATGGTTCTTCGTCCGGCATGGGTATGTCTCTGAGGCCGCCTGTGCACTTCAGCATGCCGCTGCAGCCCCAGCGGCAGCGCCAGCCCACCAGCTTGGCGTACTCAACTGGTTGGTCTCCGATCGTGATGGATTCCTTCTCTTCGATCTGTTGAGGAATGGCGTCCGTCGGACAGGCCCGGGCACACAGAAACCCACACTTCTCCGGGTTGCAAAGCTTCCCCTCAATCATGGAATCCGGAACCAGCGGCGCATTGGTGGCTATGCTGGTGAGCTTCTGCCGGGTCCCGAATCGTGGGGTGAGGAGCATATTGTGCCAGCCAAACTGACCGAGGCCACAAGCCACGGCAATATGCTTGTGAGAGACATCCGCGGTGCCGCCAGGGTATCCCGGCGATGGTTTTAATACGTGCGGCTGATTCGCCGGAAATGGGTACGCCTTGTATCCCCAATCCTCCAAGAATTTTGCGCCTTCGTAAGCTATGTCGTCTAACTTAGGATTAATGGCCGCCAGCGTAAACAACTGAAAAGCATTATAGGAAGGCGGGTCCTCCCCTTTCCAGGTACACCGCGCGATCATATCGCAGACTGCCTCCGTGACCCGCACTCCGATGGAGATCAAGCTTACCGTGCTCGGCAGGTACCGCTGCGGCCTAAGGATTTCGGGAGTGCCATCTAATCGTTCAATCGACCCAAAACCGACGAGATCCGCTCCCTTTTTCAAAAGGTGAGCCCTAAGTTCTTCCGTCAAGTTCTCGTCCGGAGCGGGACGCCGACCTGCAACAGAGTTCGGCTTGTTATTAAGTGAATCGCCTGGGTACGTAGCCGTTGTCTGGACCTTTGTTCCCATCGTGCAACCTCCTGGTGTCTATTTAGGCTTGCTTCTAGTGACAAGCGTTTGCCAGGCTACCTGGCAGCAAACAGCTATATTATTATGAAAACGACTTTCATCTGTCAAGAGGATTCTGCAATTTACATTCTAAGGCCACAACCCATCTCTCCGGGCGGTGGAAAAGCTTGGGGGAGACCCGGAGACGGGAGATGGCTGGCTTGCCGGGGTCAAAGCAAGGTCGCCGCCGGCTTAGACTGGCGGCCCCATTCCGTCCGGCCCGCTATTTCAACCTGATTCACGAGATGCGGAACCTTTTTAAGCATCGCCCCAGTTTAGTCACCGCCGCCCGCCAGCTGGCCAGCACCGGGCGGGCCGGGAGATAATCCCGCAGAAAGCCCCGTTTCCGGATTGCTGAGAGACCTTGCTGAAGCGACGATCAAACCCTAGGGGGTTGCTGAAAAACGTTCCCAGCATGTCATCCTGAGCGGAGCGAAGGATCTGCTTTTCTGTGATATCAACAACTTGGGAGATTCTTCGTCGCCTTCGGCTCCTCAGAATGACAGCCATCGGGAGTTTTTCAGCAACCTGCTAGGGGATGAGGAGGCAAAAGATACCTGACAAGGGACGGGTTCTGAAGTATTAGACAAG
>Ga0315280_10008030_pt1 | contig 13959 bp, 10 predicted proteins | sample YL17G06_40_MG_FD_203697 | JGI IMG/M metagenome (GOLD analysis project Ga0315280, IMG submission 203697) | Sediment microbial communities from Yellowstone Lake, YNP, Wyoming, USA - YL17G06_40 | ecosystem: Environmental > Aquatic > Freshwater > Lake > Sediment | place: USA: Wyoming | collected...
CGAGCAGGGGTTTGAAGCCTTCCTGGTGGAGAAGGAAGGGGAGCTCGGCGGCAACCTGCGCCATCTTTATAGCACGCTGGAAGGGAAGGATGTCCAAAAGTACCTGGAAGAACTGAAAGCCCGCGTGGTGAAACATCCCCGGATCCAGGTTTTTACGAATGCGGTCGTCACAGACTTCTCGGGCTACGTGGGCAACTTTAAAACCAGCCTGATGGTCGGGCCGAGGATGTTCCCCCGGGAGCTGGAACATGGTGTGACCATCCTGGCCACGGGGGGGGAAGAGCTCAAGCCCAAGGAATACCTCTACGGAGAGGACAAAAGAATTCTGACCCAACTGGAACTGGAGAAAGATCTGGCCACGGATGGAAAAAAGGCCGGCGAACTGAAAGAAGTGGTCATGATCCAATGTGTGGGGTCGCGGGACGAAGAACGGCCTTACTGCAGCCGAGTGTGTTGCGCCGAAGCCGTGAAAAACGCTCTCAGGATCAAAGAACTCAATCCCCATGCCCTGATCTATATCCTTTATCGGGATATACGGACTTATGGCCTTTTAGAATCTTACTACGCTAAGGCCCGAAATGAAGGGATCCTGTTCATCAAATACGAGCCCGATGAAAAACCGCAGGTCAAAAAGGAGGGCGAAAGTCTCTCTGTTTCTTTCATGGACCGAATCTTAAAGGAACGGGTCGAAGTGAAACCCGACCTCTTAGTCTTATCGGCAGCCACCGTTCCTTCGGACACCTCAGAATTGGCCCGCATGCTTAAAGTGCCGCGGACCGCCGACGGCTTTTTCTTGGAAGCCCACATGAAGCTTCGGCCGGTGGACTTTGCTTCGGAAGGGATTTACCTTTGCGGAATGGCTCACTCGCCGAAGATGATCGCTGAGAGCCTTTCCCAGGCCTCGGCCGCTGTGGCCCGAGCCTGCACAGTCTTGGCCAAGGACCAGATCCAGGTGGGCGGGGTGGTCTCGGTGGTAGATCCGGAGAAGTGCGCGGCCTGTCTAACCTGCGTGCGGGTTTGCCCTTACAATGTGCCATTGATCAACGCCGACGGTGTGGCTGAGATCGAAATGGCCAAGTGCCAGGGCTGCGGCAGTTGTGTGGCGGAGTGCCCGGCGAGGGCGATTGAACTGATGCATTTTCAGGAAGCTCAGCTTGAGGCCAAGTGTCGGGCCTTGGTGATGGAGGTATGAAAAAAAAGAGATGGGAAGATATGGGGATGGGGAGGATGGAGGAGTAAATCCCCATATGCACCCGATCGTGGGTTAGGATGTGGAAATAGGGAAGAATGGATTTGGGTCTTAACCCGGGTCACAGACACGGAGGGGAGATGGGTGAAGGGGGTCATAACGGGTTTGAGCCAGAGGTTTTGGCTTTCTGTTGTGAGCATTGAGCTTACAGTGCGGCGGACCTGGCAGGTTCGATGAGGCTTAACTATCCCCCGAATGTGAAGATCGTGAAAGTGCCCTGTACGGGGAGAGTGGATGTCCTTCTCATCCTTAGGGCCTTTGAGTCTGGGGTGGATGGGATTTATTTGGCGGGGTGTATGGAGGGAGACTGCCATTTTCTCACGGGAAACCTGCGAGCCAAGAAGCGCGTGGCTTTCGCCAAGCGTATTTTGCAGGATGCAGGAATCGGGAAGGATCGGCTGGAGATGTACAACATGTCAGCGGCCATGGGCCCGCGGTTTGCGGAAGTGGCTCGGGAGATGACCGAGCGGATCAGGAAGCTGGGCCCCAGCCCTGTCAAAAGAGGGAAAACCGTTGCTCGGAGTGACAAGCAAGCTTTGCCAGTTCGGAGTTCGGAGTAATGTAGTTCAGAGCAAAGGCATTCGGCTCCGAACTCCGAACTAAATTACTCCGAACTGAAGGAGTAAAGAATGATTATCGCCGAAGGGAAACCCATTAAAGAAATCCTGGCCATGATTGCTCCTTACGACAAGATTTTGGTTGTCGGTTGCAAAGGCTGCGTGACGGTCTGTTCGACCGGAGGGGAAAAGGAGGTAGGAATTCTCTCCTCGGCCCTGCGCCTCGCTCGCCAGGCTCAAGGGAAACCTTTGGAAATTAAAGAAACGACCTTGGAACGGCAGTGCGATAAAGAATATTTAGAACCGATGCGGGCCTATGCCGATGGCTATCAGGCGATTCTCTCCCTGGCCTGCGGCGCGGGCATCCAGTTCGTGGCCGAGAAGTTCCATACCCATCCGGTTCTGCCGGGCGTGGACACCAAGTTCATTGGCGTCGCCGAGGAACAGGGGGTCTGGAGCGAGCGCTGCCAGGCCTGCGGCAACTGTGTCCTGGACCGGACCGGGGGCATCTGTCCTGTGGCCCGGTGTTCCAAGAGCCTTTTCAACGGGCCCTGCGGCGGATCGAAGCGGGGGAAGTGCGAGATTGACCCGGAAGTCGACTGCGGGTGGCAGTTGATCTATGACCGCCTGAAGGATTTAGGCCAGCTGGATAAGTTGGAAATCATCCTTCCGGTTAAGGATTGGTCCACCGGCCGCGACGGGGGACCGCGGAAGCGCGTCCGGGAGGATTTGAAATTATGAAGGCCGGGAGCAACCTGGAAAAAATTCTCTCTGGCGGCGGGTTCGCTGTTACCGGGGAGCTCGGGCCGCCCAAGGGGGCGGATACTTCCGTGATTGAGCGGAAAGCCAGCCTGCTCAGGGGAAACGTAGATGCCATCAACATCACAGACAACCAGACGGCCATCGTGCGCATGTCCTCCATCGCTGTGGGAGCAATCCTCCACCGCCTGGGGCTGGAGCCGACCATGCAGATGGTCGTCCGGGACCGCAACCGCATTGCCATCCAGAGCGACATTTTTGGGGCCTATGCCCTGGGTATCCGGAATATCCTCTGCCTGTCGGGAGACCATCAAAAATTCGGGAACCACCCGACGGCCAAGAACGTCTTCGACCTGGATTCGATGCAGCTCATCCAGACTGTGAAGCAGATGCGCGATGAACACAAGGTCCTGGGGGGCGATGAGATCGAGGGTCCGCCGGCGATGTTCATCGGAGCCGCGGCTAACCCCTTCGCTGACCCTTTCGAATACCGGGTCATTCGCTTGGCCAAGAAGGTGGCCGCCGGGGCGGATTTCATCCAGACGCAGTGCATTTACGATCTGGACAAGTTTGAGCGCTTCATGCAGATGGTCCGGGACCGGGGGCTCCACGAGAAGGTGCATATCCTGGCCGGAGTGACGCCCTTGAAATCTGTGGGCATGGCCAGGTACATGAAGGAGAAGGTCGCCGGGATGGAGGTTCCCGATGAGATCATCAGCCGGATGAAAAGTGCTGGCAAGGAAAAAGCCAAAGAGGAGGGGATCAACATCTGCGGGGAACAGATCCAGCGGCTGCGCCAGATCCCGGGCGTGCACGGGATTCATCTCATGGCCATCGAATGGGAAGAGATGGTGCACACGATCGTGGAGCGGGCGGGGCTGCTTCCCCGGCCCAAGGTATGAGTTGGGGCAGCGTTGTGGCCGAGGAAAAAGTCGTTCAATTTCAGCCCCATCAACGCGAGATTCGGGTGGCCAAAGGGGGAAACCTGCTGCAGGCGGCCATGGAGGCAGGGGTGTACATCACCGCCTCCTGTGGGGGCGAGGGAGTTTGCGGCAAGTGTAAGGTGTTGATCGAGAGGGGAGAGGTGGAAAGCGCGGGGAGCTCGAAGATCTCCGAAAAAGAATACCGGGAAGGCTACCGTCAGGCCTGTCAAACGCGGGTGCTCAGCGACCTGAAAGTACGTATCCCGGTGGAGTCGGAGCTGGATCGGCGGGCGCTCGCCCGGACACGGGAGCGGGTTGCCGGTGGACGAAAAGTTTCCCACCAAGAATTAGAGTCTTTGGTCTTGGGGTGGTGTTTCAACCCCGCCCTGCGCAAGCACTACGTGGAGATGGAGCCGCCGACGATCAAAGACAACCGGTCCGATCTCTCCCGGCTGCTCCTGGCCATGAAGAAGTTTCATGGACTGGAAAGTATTTCTGTGGATTCCCGCCTTCTGAAACGATTGCCTTTTGTCCTGAGAGAGGCTGGCTGGCGGGTAACCATAACCCTGGCCCAGACCCGGATGGAATCACAGTTAGGGGAGTATCAACTTCGGGGGTCGAGGCGGCCGAAGCTGATCCAGGTGGAACCGGGAAATACTACGCAGGAGCACTATTCCATCGTGATCGACGTGGGAACGACCAGCGTCTGGGGACAACTCTTGGATTTGAACAAGAGGAAAACCCTGGCCGAAGCCTCGGATTACAACGCCCAGGTCAGTTACGGGGACGATGTCATCAGCCGGATCGTCTATACCCAAAGGCCGGAGGGACTGAAGAAGCTGCAGCAAATGGTGGTGGGAACGATCAACGGGATCGTCCGGGAACTGATTGCTAAATCAGGAATCGATTTGGCCCGGGTTTCACACATGACCGCCGCCGGCAATACCACCATGACCCATATCCTTTTAGGTCTGGACCCCAAGTATATTCGGGAATCCCCTTATATTCCCGTGGCCAATTTTGTTCCGCCGGTCCGGGCCGCAGAATTAGGGCTGGAAGTGGGGGAACACGTTTTCCTCTACACCTTTCCCTCGGTGGCCAGCTACGTGGGGGGAGACATTGTTTCTGGGGTCTTGGGCTCGGGGCTCTACCAGCGCAAACCCCTCACCCTGTACATCGACATCGGAACCAACGGGGAGATCGTCATCGGGAATTCGGAATGGATGGCCACCGCGGCCTGTTCTGCGGGTCCGGCCTTCGAAGGGGGTGGGGTGAAACATGGCATGCGGGCCACCCTGGGGGCGATCGAAGATTTTCGCATCCATCCTACCACTTATGAGCCCATGCTCCTGACCATCGGAATGGTCAAGCCCAAGGGCATCTGCGGGTCCGGGTTGATCAACATCGTGGCCGAGCTCCTGGAGGCAGAGGTGGTCGCCCAAAACGGGAAATTCAACACCGACCTGCCCACGAAACATATTCGACCCGGGCCAGATGGAGTGGAGTATGTGCTGGCCTATGCCCGAGACACGGCCACTGGCTGCGACATCGTCATCACCGAAGTGGACATCGACAACCTCATCCGGGCCAAGGCGGCCATGTACGCCGGCTATGCCACCCTTTTGCAATCCGTGGGGCTTTCGATCTCCAATCTAAAACAGGTGATCATTGCCGGCGCTTTCGGCTCCTTTATTGATGTCCAACGGGCCATCACCATCGGTCTTTTGCCGGAGTTGCCATTGGACCGATTTCTCTTCATCGGCAACGGCTCTTTGCTCGGAGCGCGGCTGATTTCCTTCTGCAACGAGATGGTCGACGATTGTGAACGGATTGCCCGGATGATGACCAACTTCGAATTAAGCGAAAGTCCCACTTTCATGGACAATTACGTGGCGGCCATGTTTTTGCCTCATACGAACGCGAATGAATTTCCCGGGGTGAGCCAGCGTTTGGCAGCTCGTAAATTATTCGCCACAGAGGTCACAGCGCGGCATAGCCGCAACCAAAAAAAATCACCCCCTCCCTACCCTCCCCCCTCAGAGGGGGAGGGAGAGGGTGGGGGGGATGCTTAATAAAATTTAAAGAATTTGAACGTTAGTAGTACAGAGGACACTGAGGTAAATAAAATTTGAAGCCAAATAGAAAAAATCCAATTTTGGGTATGGATTTTCCCTTTGGATTTTGAAGATTTGTATTTTTTAGATTTATCTCGGTGATCTCTGTGTCCTCTGTGGCGAGAAATAAAAAGAGGGAATTTTGGGTACGGTAATCGCGATGGCCGGGAAAGGGGGAACGGGGAAGACAACCCTTTCTGCCTTGATCATCCGCTATCTCAAAAGAAAAGGCCAAGGGCCGATTTTAGCCGTGGACGCCGACCCCAATGCCAATCTGGCAGAGGCTCTGGGCTTGAATATTCGTAAAAGCGTGGGAGCGGCCCGGGAGGAGTTCTTCGAATCCAAGATGAACCTGCCTGCGGGGATGTCGAAAGAGATTTATCTGGAGATGAAACTGCATGAAGCTCTGGGAGAGGACCAGGGTGTGGACCTGCTGGTCATGGGTCGACCTGAAGGGCCGGGATGCTACTGCTACGCCAATAACATCCTTCGCCGGCACATTGACCTTCTGGCCAAAAACTACCCTTTCGTGGTCATGGATAATGAAGCCGGCATGGAGCATCTGAGCCGAAGAACGACCCAGGGTGTGGATCATCTACTTTTCCTGTCGGACTATTCCATCAAAGGAATCCGCACCGTGGGAAAGATTCAAACGCTGATCGCGGATTTGAAGCTGTCCGTGAAAGAAAAACATCTGGTCGTTGACCGGGTACCCGAGGAACTCTCTCCCCATTTTCGCCAGGAGATTGAAAAGCAAGGGGTGAAATTGTTAGGGACGGTTCCCGAGGACCCCTTTATTTTTGAGTATGACCTAAAAGGCAAGCCCCTTCTGGACCTGCCCGAAGATTCATCTGCCGTGCGGGCAGTCGCCAGGATGATGGAAGAGATGATTCGGGTTTAATACAGGTTAAGGGCCATAGGTTATAGGTTGAAGGTTCATAGAAACTCAACAATCAACACTTAACACTCAACACTAAATTCTTTCACGGAAGGGGGTGAAGAGATTGGCGAAGAATTTGGAGGAGAAGACGCTGTTCAGCGGGGAAAAAGTGAAAGTCATCGGCCCGGAATATGAGCCAGGTATTCCGGACCAGCCTCACCGCTGGAGGGCGAAGATTCAGACCCGCGAAGAGATGCTCAAATATTTGCGGAACGGAGAGCGGTACTGGTTCAGCAAAGAATGGTATGGAAGTGAGAAGCGGAAGAGCCCAGCATAGGAATAAGCTCTAAATTCGAAGCACGAAATCCTAAAAGTGGTGTTAAATTTTGAATTTTGTTCATTTGAATTTGTTTCGAATTTAGATTTTTGGATTTCGATATTTCTAGTCAAGGGAGGTGGCTGTGGAAATCCCGAAGATTAATTATACAGGAAAGATCAAAGAGGTCACGCTGGGAGCAGGAAGCAAGGCTGTGACCGTGGGCGGGGAGACTATGTATCCTTTTCACCTCTTCGAAGGGCAGATGCCCCATCCCCCGCGGATCGCCATGGAGGTCTACGATGCTCCGCCCGAGGATTGGGCGGAGGCCGCTCTGGAGCCTTTCAAAGACGTGGTCAAAGACCCCGTGGCCTGGGCCCAAAAGTGCATTCGGGTTTACGGCGCGGAGATGATCTGTTTGCAGTTAGCCAGCACCGATCCCAATGGGATGAACCGCCCGGCCGAAGAGGCGGCAGAAATTGCCAAGCGGGTGGCCGATGCCCTGGATGTTCCGCTGATCGTCTGGGGCAGTGGCAACGACGAGAAAGATGTCGAAGTGCTCAGGAGGGTCTCCGAGCTTTGCGTGGGAAAGAGCCTGATCCTCGGGCCTGTGGGGGAGAAGAACTACAAGCAGATCGGCGCCGGGGCCATTGGTTACCGGCACACGGTGGTGGCTGCCACGCCGATCGATGTCAACCTGGCCAAGCAGCTGAATGTCCTTTTGGGGAACCTGGGCGTTCCCGATGGGCAAATTATCGTGGACCCTACGACCGGGGGACTGGGGTACGGGATCGAGTACACCTATTCGGTAATGGAGCGGGATCGCATGGCCGCCCTGACCCAGCAAGACGAACGCTTGCAATTCCCGCTGGTTTGTAATCTGGCCAAAGAGGTCTGGAAAACCAAGGAAGCCAAGCTGGCTGAGGCCGATGATCCAAAGCTGGGGAACCCCAAAAAGCGAGGGGTCTTGATGGAGGCCATCACAGCGATGGTCCTTCTCTTAGCTGGGGCCAACGTCCTGATCATGCGCCACCCGGAGGCCATCAAGCTGGTCAAGGAGATGATAGGGGATCTTTCAAAAACATAGTCCCGCGTTATGGGTCCCAAGTCCTTAGTCAATGTCTATGAGCTAGGGACTCGTGACTTGGGACTCTGGACTATTATTTGGGGAGGAGGATTATTTCAATGGCAGAAGAGAAAAGTGTGGATCGGGCCACTCTGGAGATGCTGGCCAAAGCTAAAGCCGACAAAGTGAGCACTGTTTTTGATCGGGCGGAGGAGATGAAGCCTTGCCCCATTGGAGCCGAGGGGAGTTGTTGCAAAAATTGTGCAATGGGGCCCTGCCGCGTGCCGGCCCCCAAGAAGAAGGCCGAGAGCGGGGCGGAAAAGGCCAAGAGGCGGGGCGTCTGCGGGGCTACGGCCGAGACTATCTCGGCGAGGAATTTCGTGCGCATGATCGCGGCGGGCACGTCTGCCCACTCGGACCATGCCCGGGCAGTGGCCGAACTCTTTCTGGCCACAGCCAGGGGAGAAGTGCCTGGTTATGAGATCAAGGATGAACAAAAGCTCTACCAGGTGGCCCTGGATCTGGGCATAGAGATCGGCGATCGAATAAAAAAGGAAATCGCCATCGAAGTCGGCGAGAAGCTTCTGGCCGAATTCGGCAAACAACACGGAGAGCTTTACTTCCTCAAACGGGCGCCCCTGAAACGGCAAGAAATCTGGAGAAAGCTGGGGATTGCTCCCCGGGGTATAGACCGCGAGGTTGTGGAATTGATGCACCGGACGCATATGGGAGTGGACCAGGATTACCGGAATTTGCTCCTCCAGGGGTCGCGCTGCGCGCTGGCGGACGGCTGGGGGGGCTCGATGATCTCTACAGAGTTGCAGGACATCCTCTTTGGAAATCCCGTCCCCATTTTGGGGAAGATCAACCTGGGTGTGCTCAAGGAAGACCAGGTGAATGTGGTGATGCATGGCCATGAACCCCTGTTGCCAGAACTCCTGGTGGCGGCTTCCCAGGACCCGGAGATCCAGGCCTACGCCAAATCCAAGGGGGCCAAGGGCATCAACCTGGCCGGGATGTGCTGCTCGGCTAACGAAGTTCTGATGCGCCACGGAATCCCCGTGGCGGGAAATTTCTTGCAGCAGGAGCTGGCCATCGTCACCGGCGCGGTGGATGCCATGGTGGTGGACATCCAGTGTGAAATGCAGTCTCTGGCCGACGTGGCCAAATGCTACCACACCAAGGTGATCACCACGAACCCCCGGGCCAAGATGCAGGGGGCCATGCACATCGAGTTTGATGAGCACAACGGCCCGGAAGTGGCCAAGAAGGTCTTGCGGGAAGCCATCGATAATTTCCCCAACCGGAAAGGGAAACCAGTGCAGATTCCTAAGGAAAGCCATGAGATGGTGGTGGGGTTCAGCCATGAAACCATCAATTACTTGCTGGGCGGGCTTTTCCGGGCCTCTTACCGTCCGCTGAACGACAACATCATCAACGGCCGGATTCGGGGCGTGGCCGGTGTGGTAGGCTGCAATAACGTCCGCACGGTGCACGACAGCGCCCACCTGACAATGATCAAGGAACTGATCAAGAACGATGTCATCGTCCTGACCACGGGGTGCTCGGCCATGGCCTGCGGAAAAGCCGGCCTGTTGACCCCGGAAGCCGCTTCCAAATACTGTGGGGCGGGGCTGGCCGAAGTCTGCGAGGCCGTGGGGATCCCGCCGGTGCTGCACATGGGCGCCTGCGTGGACAACAGCCGGATTTTGATGGCGGCCACGGCCGTGGTCAAAGACGGAGGGCTGGGCGATGACATCAGTGACCTTCCCGCGGCCGGAGCGGCCCCGGAATGGATGAGCGAGAAAGCCATCGCCATCGGCCAGTACTTTGTGGCCTCGGGGGTCTTCACGGTCTTCGGGACGACTTTCCCGATTACCGGAAGCGAGGAGATGTGCCAGCTTCTGTTCGAGGAGATGGAGGAGATCGTCGGCGGAAAGTGGGCCTTCGAGCCCGATCCCATGAAGGCTGCGCAGTTGATGATCGCCCATATCGACAAGAAGCGGAAGGCGCTGGGCTTGGACAAAAAGCGCGAGCGCATCCTTTACGATATGGCCATGAGGCGGGAGCTGGACGCTGTCTGATTTAGAAATTTAGTTCAGAGTATTGAGTTCGGAGTGCAAAAAAGAAACTCCGAACTTAGAACTCCGAACTCCGAACTGATTTCCTAAGGAGGTTTCACGTGTCTAAAATCATTGCCGCAGCAGCGATTCGCGGAGCCCACAAGATTTTGCAACGCGGGGAGAAAAAATACCAGGAGGCCCTGGAGAAGTGGGGCCCGAGCCAGGAAGTAGGGTTCCCCAATACAGGGTACTACCTGCCCATCATTTACGGCATCCTGGGCATTCCTGTAAAAACTCTGGGGGACATGAAGCCCATTTTGCAGCGTTGCCGAGCGCTCATCCCTCCTTTGGTGAAGGAGAGAGTATGGCTTCCCTACCTGGCTCCGGCCCTGGATGCCGGGATGGCCACGTTCTTCGCCGAGGAGTGCATCGAAGCCATCCGTTATCTGGAGGACCCCAACTTTTACATCAAGGGGGAAGACCCCACGCCGGAGAACATCTGGCTGGGGGCAGCGGATGACGTCATCCTGAGAAAGCGGGGCATTGAGTTCGTCGATGGGACGGCCCCGGGCTTTGCAGCCGTCTTAGGGGCTGCGCCAACCAAAGAGATCGCGGCCAGGATCGCTCAGGAGCTTCAGGAGAAGAACCTTTATGTGTTCATGGCTTCGGAGCACGACGGGAAACGCTTCTCCCAGCAACTGGTGGAAGCTGGTGTGCAAATCGGCTGGCCCACCCGCTTGGTGTCCTTTGGTCCGGACTACACGGCTACGGTCTTCGCCATGGGTTTTGCCACCCGGGCGGCCATGTCCTTTGGGGGCATTGCTCCCGGCGATTTCCGAAAGATCCTGATCTACAACAAAGACCGGGTCTTCGCCTTTGCCCTGCCCCTGGGCTTTGTCACCGATGAATGGTACGCTAACGCAGCCGGGGCGATCAACTGGGGGTTTCCGGTTATTGCCGACACCCCCATTCCCCAGGTCCTGCCCACAGGGATCTGCACATATGAACACGTGGTCTCCAACATTCCCCATGACCAGATCGTCCAGAAGGCGGTGGAGGTTCGCGGTTTAAAGGTCACGGTGGCCAGGGTCCCAGTCCCCATGGCCTACGGGCCGGCTTTCGAGGGCGAGCGCATCCGCGGGGAAGATATTTACCTGGAGTGCGGCGGCGGCCGGACCATCGCCTGTGAGTGGACCACAACCAAAGAGATGGGCGAAGTAGAAGACGGGAAGGTGGAAGTCTTCGGCCCGGACATTAAGGACGTCAAACCCCCGGCTCAGCTTCCCTTAGGCATTGTGGCCGAAGTGGCTGGCCGGCAGATGCAGGAGGATTTTGAACCCATCCTCGAGCGCCAGATCCACCATCTGATCAATTATGCCCAGGGCCTGATGCACATCGGGCAGCGGGATATTGCCTGGGTGCGGGTGGGCAAGGGAGCGGTGGAGAAAGGCTTCACCCTGCGACACCTGGGAGACATCCTCTATGCCAAGTATCACCAGGATTTTGGGACCATCTTCGACAAAGTGCAGGTGAAAATTTACACCGAGCTGGACAAGGTGAAAGAGATTGTGGAGCGGGCCCGAAAAGTCTACCAGAAGCGCGATGCCCGGATCGAAGGCATGACTGATGAGACCGAGGAGATCTTTTACTCCTGTACCCTCTGTCAATCCTTTGCCCCCAACCATGTCTGCATCATCACGCCGGAGCGGACGGGACTCTGTGGGGCTTATAACTGGCTGGATGGCAAAGCCTCCAATGAGATCAATCCCACAGGACCCAACCAGCCCGTGCCTAAGGGGGAAGTCATCGACCCGGTCTTTGGGCAGTGGAAGGGGGTCAACGCTTTCGTCTTCAAAGCCTCCCGGCAGAAGGTGGAGAAATACAACGCCTACAGCATCATGAGTGACCCGATGACTTCCTGCGGATGCTTCGAGTGCATCGCCGCCGTCCTTCCCATGTGCAACGGGATCATGACCGTCAACCGGGACTTCATGGGGATGACCCCCTGCGGGATGAAGTTCACCACCCTGGCCGGCTCTGTGGGTGGGGGCTCGGTAACCCCCGGCTTTGTCGGCCATAGCAAGCATTACATCTGCAGCAAGAAGTTCATCATGGCCGATGGGGGAATCAAGCGCCTGGTGTGGATGCCCAAGATGCTCAAGGAGGAGATCATGGACCGCCTGAAGAAGCGGGGGGAGGAGATCGGCATTCCCAATTTCCCGGAGATGATTGCGGACGAGACGGTCGGGACGACGGAAGATGAGATCCTCCCCTTCCTGACAGAGAAGGGGCACCCGGCGCTTTCCCTGCCGTCGTTGTTCTGAAAAGACAGTGTCAGTGTCCGTGCTTAGTGTTAGTAAAGGCCTGACACTTACACTTACACTAATCACTGTATTAAAAAAGGAGTGAGAGATGGCCCTGACAGGAATTGAGATTTTCAAAAAACTTCCGAAGACCAACTGCGGAGAATGCGGCGTTCCCACCTGTTTGGCCTTTGCCATGAAACTGGCCACCGGGCAGGCTGAGCTCTCAGCCTGCCCTTATGTGTCGGAGCAGGCCAAAGCGGATTTGGAAGAGGCCTCCGCACCCCCCATCCGACCGCTGGCCATTGGCGTGGGCGATAAGGCGCTAAAGATCGGCGGCGAGACAGTTATGTTCCGTCACGAGAAACGATTCGTCAATCCCAGTGGGGTGGCCGTGCTCGTTTCCGACAAGATGAGCGACGCCGAAGTGGATGACCGCTTGAAGAAGTTCAATGAACTGAAATTCGAACGGGTAGGCCTCATCCTCCAGGCTGACCTGGTGGCAGTCAAAGGGGAATCGGGAGAGCCGGCCAGGTTCGAGGCCCTGGTAAAAAAAGTGAAAGATAAGCTCGACGGTAAAGGCCTGGTGCTGATGAGCGAGGACCCCAAAGTCCTGGGCCCGGCAGCCAGAGCCTGCGCCGACCGCAAGCCCCTGCTTTACGCGGCAACCAAAGAGAATGCTGATGCCATGGCCCAGCTGGCCAAAGAAGTCTCCGCTCCTCTGGCCGTGAAGGCAGAAAGCCTGGACGGACTGGCAGAGCTGACCACGAAATTGACAGCCGCAGGCTTGAAGGATTTGGTCCTGGACTCTGGGGCCCGCACGCCCAAGAAAGCACTGGAGGACCAGATCATCATCCGCCGGTCAGCCCTGGTTAAAAAATTTCGTCCCCTGGGGTTCCCGACGATCACTTTCCCCTGCGAGATGACCGATGAGCCGATGAAGGAGGCGCTTCTGGCCTCCATGTTCGTGGCCAAGTATGGGGGGATCGTCGTCCTTTCCCACCTCGAAGGGCACAGCCTCTTTCCGATCCTGGTGGAGCGGATGAACATTTACACCGATCCTCAGCGGCCAATGGCGACCAGCGAAGGAATCTACGAGATCGGCGGGCCGGGCGAGAACTCCCCGGTTCTGATCACCTCCAACTTCTCCCTGACTTACTTCATCGTCTCGGGAGAGATTGAGGGAAGCCGTATTCCCAGCTGGCTTCTGGTCAAGGACACAGAGGGCTTGTCCGTCATGACCGCCTGGGCGGCGGGCAAATTCAGCGCCGACCTCATCGGGCCTTTCGTGAAGAAATGCGGGATCGCCGGTAAGGTGAAGCACCACAAGCTGATCATCCCGGGCTATGCGGCGGTGATCAGCGGGGAGCTGGAAGAGGAATTGCCGGACTGGAAAGTCTTTATCGGCCCGAGGGAAGCGGGACACATCCCGGCGTACCTGAAGATGTGGAAACCAGAGTAGGAAAACAGTGTAAGTGACAGTGACAGGGTAAGTACAAATCTTTAATTCCATTCTTACACTCACACTGACACTCACACTATACATGACGACATAAGTCTTATGCACTTTGTCATTCCGGGCTTGACCCGGAATCCATTGCTTTTCTGGATTCCCGCTTTCGCAAAGATTTTAGCTGAGTAATTTTTTTTACATATGAGCTTCTTGCAAAAGTCACTTACTCCGTCATTCCGGCGAAAGCCGGAATCCAGAATTGCTTGCAAACCCTGG
>Ga0315280_10008031_pt1 | contig 13958 bp, 21 predicted proteins | sample YL17G06_40_MG_FD_203697 | JGI IMG/M metagenome (GOLD analysis project Ga0315280, IMG submission 203697) | Sediment microbial communities from Yellowstone Lake, YNP, Wyoming, USA - YL17G06_40 | ecosystem: Environmental > Aquatic > Freshwater > Lake > Sediment | place: USA: Wyoming | collected...
TCCCAGACGTTACTGAAGTAATCATCAGAGCCGCTTCCAAAGACATCACGATAGCAGCCCCCAAATAAGAGACGGAACCAAAGACTTGGCTTTGGCCTTACTCACCCTGCCTGCGAAGACACGTGGGCGTGCGCCTAGATTAGGGAGACCAAGGAAGGTTGGAAGACCCCCAAAGGTCAGCATAGTGCCGCCCCTTCAGGCGTAGCCCCACAAATCTGGACCCTGGCGAGTTCCCTATGCGTCATTGAGAGGAGAACCTCGAGGTCACTTGCGTAGAACCTGTCAGCCGTTTCGAAGGGAGCTGGATCTGCATGGAGCACGTTGTCCTCATTCGCAAATGTCCGTACGGATCCTTGGATGGTTCTCACTGCATGCTCCAATGCGGTGGGGTCTTCAGCAAACAGGGCGATCTTGAAAGTTGCAACTAGCCGTGTTGCCTGCGCCCGGTTCTCAGCCTCGTTAGCGCCTTGTCTGTATGCTGTTGTAGGCTTGGTCGTGTCTTCGGAGAAGAATGGTCCTTGATAGGCTTCACTAAACTCCTAGCGGAGAGAGCTGGCTACGTGGAAATCATAGAGCAATCGGGCGCCCATGTTATAGTCGACACATGCATAGACATGTTCTGTTGGAATAACCTGAAAGGAAAAACGGGAATGACAGACTCTCCCAAATGCGCCTACTACAAAAGGTTCGGGCCCGTCAGAGTAGGCAACATGGAAGAATGTGTAGCCGCCAGCGTCGAGAAGTGAAAGTCTTGGAAACAACCATTAGATGTCATAAGCTAGCAAAAGGCTTCGGACAGGGCGAAGCCCTTGTCTCGAAAGACACGATTTGCTTCTACCTGACTGATCCAAAGACAGGTACCGTGAGAGAAAGAGGGCATCAATTGGAGGGAAAGACGGTAACGGGAAAGGTACTGGTCTTTCCATCTGGGAAAGCTAGTTCCGCGGTTCAAATGGACGGACTGGTCAAGCTGTTGCTGAATAATGCGGCGCCTAGCGCTATGATAGTGAAAGATGTAGAGCCGGTCCTTGTGGGTAGCGCAGTGCTGACCAAGATACCTCTAGTCGATAGGTTAGAAATAGATCCCCTTGAAGCTATTCACACCGGGGATTTTGTGAAGGTGGACGCAGACAAAGGCCTAGTGACTCTGACAAGAAAGTGGGGCACGTGAGTACTCATGTTCCAGCACCGAGTACTTCGGTGATTGGACAAACACTCAGATTTTCTTGGCATGTGGTCATTGCGAGAGGGTAGATGTGAGCGCGTACTACTCGCACAAGCTCTCTGCCGCACGACTCAAGCAGGCGTACAACATAGCCCCTCCTAGGGTCAGGCAACATCTCGACGCCGAGGTGAGTCATGTGGTGAAGAAGATTCGCCCTGGCGACCTCGTTATTGAGCTGGGATGTGGCTATGGGCGGATTCTCCCTAGATTGGCTAGAAAAGCAGGATGGGTGGTTGGAATCGACACGGCGGTTCGTACTCTGGAATTTGCGCAGGAAACCCTTGACACGATTCCGAATTGCTCCCTTTCTCGGATGGACGCGGTCAGGCTCGGTTTTCACGATCATGCTTTCGACTGCTTGGTCTGCATTCAGAATGGGATTTCCGCTTTTCATGCGGACCAGCGTGCACTCATCAGTGAAAGTGTCCGCGTGACAAAATCCGGCGGCATCGTTCTCTTTTCGAGCTACTCCGACAAGTTCTGGAAACACCGAATAGAATGGTTTGAGCTCCAATCAGAGACCGGCCTCTTGGGAGAAATTGACTACGAGAAGACAAAAGACGGTGTCATCGTATGCAAGGACGGCTTCACGGCAACAACCGTCCGCGGCAAGGATTTCCTTGCACTGACGACCCATCTCAACGTCGACGTGCGGATTGTCGAAGTAGACGAATCGAGCTTGTTCTGTGAGATAGTACCATGTTCTTAGGGTCCAAGGTAATAAGCCTCGGTCAAGCAACGGTGAGTCTGTGTTCCGCTTCTGGCACCTTCGCTTCAATAGAGAACGAAGGAAGGGGTGTTAAGGGATATTTTCTCTAACGGGGACGGAGCATTTTGTGTGTGTGGGTGCGGTGTTGCGTGAAAGCGTGCGGAAGGCCATAACGACAACACTAGAAAACAAGGGTTACGTCGTTGATGTCGCAGAGAACGGGAAAGAAGCTATCGAGAAATCAAAGACAGCCTTTTACAACCTAGCACTCATTGACATTCGCCTTCCGGATATGGAAGGCACAGAGCTCTTGACGGCTTTGAAGGAAATAACCCCGGAGATGATAAAGATCATTCTCACAGGATACCCAACATTACAGAACGCCGTAGAGGCAGTAAACAGAGGGGCCAACGGATATTTCATGAAACCAGCCAATATGGACGAACTTCTTCGAACAATTGCTTAGCACCCAAAAGAGCAAAGCGAATTGAAAGAATATGGCGAGCGAAGGATAGCTCAATACGTGGAAGCACGGTCCAAGGAGCTGGAGACCGAGAAACGCCACACATGAAAGGCGACAAAGGAGAGTAAATCAACCTAATGCCGAGATGCCGCCGTACAAAACCGTCGAAAATGTGGGGGCTAGCTGGGAACTACCTAAAATCGGTGAGTCGGCGTGGTTTGGCTTCAGTCGAAGACCTTTTTGATCCGCGATTCGATTTCTTGAAAGACGACATGGGCGTCTGGCCGGTCCACCGAAATTGCCAGATTACCATCTTTGACTCTGACGAGTAGGAGGGAGTCCTTTTCAAAGTTGATGATTATGCTTTCAATGATGCCGGCGCTCGCACCTGGGGTCATGCGTTCGGATACGCCTGTGAGGATAAGTGGACCTAGTTCCATGAAGGATCGGTCCGTCTCGTCGGAGGTGTAACTCTTAACACGTGGCCGCATCTGGCAGAAGACCACGGTCCCGTTCCTAGTGAATGCTGTCCATCTGATTCTTGGGTGAAGCCCAAAGATCTTCTGAGGTGTTAGGATTGTCTGAACGCTTGCCATCAGTTATCTTCCCTCACGAGCGTTAAGGAATAGGCCTATGCAGGACATGTATCTGCTGTAACTTAACCCCCCAAGTCCGGCGGACAGTCGCCTCAATATACTTCGACTTCAACCCAACCATCCGCCAGAATCGATGATGGGTCCGGTGTTGCGAGCGGAGCAATTTGAACTCGATATTAATTTTCAGGTGGCGCCGATCACCCGAAAGTTCAGTGCATGACACGCAGTAGGAAAGAAAGTAAGCCCAATTGTCTGGTGAGAACTCTTATCAGCACCGCTTCGCTAAGAATGAGTATCCTGCGTCCGGACATTAACGCGCGTCGGCTCCGGTGAGTGGGATTCCCACTCACTGCAGTTATTCCAGTCGTCAGAGATCATTAGCCCCACCAAACAGTGGGTTCATATCCCATCGGCCCCACGATTCACGATGAGTGCTTCTCTGATGGGAAACCTAGCCAGAAAAAAGGGGCAAAATGAGGTGATTTGGACGTAGCCTCACGGTGAATTTCAAGTCCCACTGGCCCCACAATTGCATTCTGGGTTGTTACCAAACGGTCCCGTTGGCAGTAACAAACTGCCTATGACCACGTGTTCCATGTTTCCATGCAGGCGTGATTCCATGGAAGTTGTTGGCAAGTCTACTATCACGGGAAAATATCAATTGACGCTCCCGAAATTTGTAAGAGAATTCCTCAGAGCTGACAACGGCGACCTAATTGTGTTCATCAGAGACCACGATAAGATTCTGGTAAAGCGAGGCACAGTGAAGATCGACGAATGAGCCGGTCACGGGGTGACGTCGGACGCCTTCATGATCCGCCGCTGATTGAATTGCGACAACCACAACTCGGCAGAGAGTTCAACGATGTCTTGGTCGAATCCATAGACGAGACCATAACTGCTCTGCTTGGCCGAGAAGTGGTTGATGCGCTATATGCTCATCTACAAACATTTCACTCTATTTCGAGGGATGAGGTCCCTTACAGACTTGACACTCTATTCGCGATTCTAGAGAAGATTTTTGGCGTTCGCAGTTCGCAGACCATAACCAGAGCCATCGCTAGAAAATTCTACCTCAAATTGGGGCTCGAGTTCACAGGCAATCCGAGTCACACTCTGCTTGAATATGTTGACGAAGCGAAGAGTAAGCTGCAGAAATCATCATCCAAGTAGCTGGGTATATGTGTTGATTGAGAAAAAGAAGGGAGAAACGACGAAAAAAACCCTAACCGAGGGCAGCTGGGTGAGGCCGCCACCGTTGCTATCTCAGCCTGAACGGAAATACAAGTATCTTTGTGAAGACGGCTCAGCGATCATGTTGATGATCGGCGCGGATGGAAAAGTGATAGATGTAAACAATGCGCTTCTCGAAATTTATGGTTACTTAAGGCATGAGATCGTCGGCAAGAATGCGTTGGACTTCGTTGTCCCTGAACAGAGGAAAAAGGCAGCTGCACAAATACGGGCCGCATTAATTGACGGAGCAGCCCCACAGTTTGAGGTGGCGTTCCGAAGCAAAGACGGCTCGACCCGCACCCTATTGCTTCCCCCAAAACAACTTGTAATCGAAGAAGATGAGGAACGGAGTTTGTTTGTCGTGGGGATCGACATTACTGAACGCAAGCGGATTGAGGATGAGCTGCTTGCGACTCGTGATCGGCTAGAGTTTGTGGTCTCTTCCACTCCAGCGGTGATTTATGCCTGCGAGCCCTACGGTGACTACGCCACGACTTTCGTCAGTCAAAATGTTCCTTCCCAGCTTGGATATACGGCTGAAGAATTCACCAAAGATCCGAAGTTTTGGGTCAACCATCTGCATCCAGAGGATAGACAACGTGTCCTTGATGGCCTTAGTTCTCTGTTCAAAGAAGGGTATCACGTCCACGAGTATCGTCTCCAACATAAGGACGGCACTTACAGGCGAATACATGACGAGTCGAAGTTGATTCGCGATGGATCAGGCAATCCAGTCGAAGTCGTCGGTTACAGGGTTGATGCTACCAGACGCGACCTGATGGAGGGTGGACGCAGAAAATACGGGTTGAGCATTTGGAAGAGAGCTGAGCATTTGGAGGATGCAGTCGAATACCGGACACGCGAACTAATTGAGAGCGAAGCGCGATATAGAATCCTAGTTGAGAACATCCCGGAGAGGATATTCACTAAAGATAAAAACTCAGTGTATGTTTCATGCAACAAGAAGTACGCCCAAGACCTGAACATCACGCCAGATCAAATCCGCGAGAAGACTGATTATGACTTCTTCCCAAGGAAGTTAGCTGACAGTTATCGAGCCGTCGACAAGAGAGTCATCGAGTCTGGCAAGACCGAAGAGATAGAGGAGGAATATGTTGCACACGGCCCGGAACTTTTCATTGACACTATCGAAACTCCTCTTCGAGACAGCGCAGGCAACGTATCTGGTGTGCTCGGAATCTTCCGAGACATCACTGAGCGCAAGAAGATGGAAGCACGCCTTGCCGAATCTCAACGCCTCGCCGCCATCGGTGAGACCGCAGCGATGGTCGCCCATGACCTCCGCAATCCATTACAAGGAATAGCGGGCGCCGCATACAACATAAGAGAGGATCTCCGAAACGCACCCGACCCCTCCACGAAAGAGATGCTGGCAGTCATAGACAACGGAGTTCAATACGCAAACGGAATCATAAGCGACTTACTGGAGGTCTCAAGAGAAATACAACTTCAACCCTTACCCACTACGCCAAAATCGATAGTGAAACAAGCGCTCAGGGATGTTAAGATCCCACGGAACATCCGTGTAGAGGAGACGACGGCAGATGCCCCACAGATTCTTGCTGACGAACCCAAAATTAGACGTGTACTCACCAACCTAATTCAGAACGCTATCGACGCAATGCCGGAAGGCGGAAAATTGTCGATCTTCAGCATGAATTCACAAAAAGAGGTGTCGATATCCATCACAGACACAGGTATTGGAATCCCCAAGGACCGGATGGAGAAGATTTGGACAGCACTCTACACAACTAAGGCTAAAGGAATAGGACTCGGATTGCCGATCTGCAAACGCATCGTCGAAGCGCATGGCGGGTCAATCTCCGTTCTCAGCACAATTGGAAAAGGTTCAACCTTCACGCTGAAACTTCCAATCCAACACGTCCAGGCGGGAGGTGAACCATTATGAGTGAAGGCGAAAAAGGCAGAATACTCCTCATAGACGACGATGAAGGAATACGCAAAGTCGTCGCTGAAGCGTTAAGGAGTGAAGGTTACTCAGTGGACACTGCGGGCAATGGCAATGAAGCCATTGAGAAATCCCGAACCAACTTCTACAACCTTGCGCTCGTAGACATCCGCTTACCCGATATGGAAGGCACAAAACTTCTAACCTCCATGAAGAAAACAACCCCAGAGATGATCAAGATAATTCTCACAGGATACCCCGCATTACGGAATGCCGTAGATGCAGTAAACAAGGGCGCCCACGGCTATTTGGTCAAGCCAATCGACATGGACGAACTGCTTCGAACAATCAAACAACACTTGAAGAAACAAAGAGAGTTGAAAGAATTTGGTCAGGAAAAGGTGGCTGAGCTCGTGGAAACACGTGTCAAAGAACTGCAGACAGAAGAACTCGACACCCGTAAGGCGACAAAGAAAGAATGACTCTAACGATAATGCTGCGATTCGACGTGCTGCTACGAGGGGGCCATGCAAATAATTGGGAGATTCCAATAAAGTAACAGTAGGAGTTGGAACCAATCTCTCGGAAGATCGGAGCGTTCCCTCCGAACTGACGAAACCCGAAAGATTTCGTGCATGATAGTATTTCGACCTCCCTATATCGAGGGTTCGAATCCCTCTGGGGCGATATCACGAGTTCAAGAGACGGGGAAGATTGTGTAAGCAAGGGTAGCTAGAAAACGTGTTGAACCCACGACGTAGTGGGTTCGTATCCCACCGGCCCCACCAACTACGTCCAAGCGTTAGAAAATACATACAACCGCGGGAAATACCGAAATTGTGGCGATAGCACGACGATGTCGACCATATCAGTGAAAATTAGTTGAACCCCGCCATAAAGCGGTTTAACATCCCGGCGGGCCCGCCACTCCACGCTTCTATTCATAAATCCGTTTTCTCAAATCGATATCAAAGAGAATGATCGTTTTGCTAGTTTCGTCAATCTTGTAGACGATGCGGTATTTTCCAACCCTGTCCTTCCAATAGCCATCAAGTTCACCTACCAACCTGATTCCAAGGTATGGGTTTTCACCGAGCTCGGTAACTCGACGCCTAACTTTGATCTTCATGTCCTTGGGTAGGCGACGGAACCGTTTCACGAATTCTCGTAGAAAGATTACTGTGTAGCTCAAGTTGACAGGACTCTGCGGATCTCTCGCGGTCCCTTGGCGGTCACATACCGTTTTCGTCGGTACTGTTGTTCACCGAGCTTGATTCTGCGCATTGTCTTCTTATCCAGCAAGACCTCCAATGTCTCGAGAAGTTCAGCAAACCTGACCGAAGTTCGATAGATCTCTTCAACGACATCCTTAGGTAATTTGATCGTTTGCGTACTTGCAACCAAATTTGGTCTCGATGTAAGAAGGAGCACCGCCTTATCTAGTATTACTTCAATGGAAAGGAGACCGGTAAATCTGCAAGATGCGCCTGACTTACACCAGTCGGTTCGGATCCCACTGGCCCAGCCATCTTGACAAGTGGAAATTGTGGCGATAACGCGACTAAAGGGATGAAAATGTGTTGAACCACGCCATATAGCGGGTCAGGATCCCGGCGGGTCCGCCACAATTTTGGTTCTTGCGTTGGTATCAGAACTTTCGGGGTTGTAGCCTAATGGAGACTGTTCGGTTAGGAAGATGGATGGAAGGATTGACCCGAAGAAAGATACCGCATCTACGGGGCGAATCAATCAAGATATTGCAAGAGGCAGTGAAAGCGGAGGAGACATGGCTTCAGTACGAACGGAGATTCTGGCGTTTTCTCAGGTGGCTTGGTGAAAATCCTGACAGCTTTCTTGTTCGAAGTAAGAGCGAGAAAGCGTGGGCAGAAGCAGTGGCTGTACAAGACACTGAGAGAAATTCAAGGCGAGAAGTAGTCTTCAAATGCCAGAGCGTGCGCGCTCTACGTAGTCCATGATTTCCTTTGACCTAGACGGATTCAATGAAACTGTTTCGCCCTTCTTGTGCAGAAACAAATACCCTTCCTTCACCAATTCCTTAACGGCCCCAGCAAGCCGCTTTCCGTTTCCTTCGACTTTTCTCGCCATGAAGTTGACCATAGTGTCAAGGGGAAAATGGTGTGCTCCCCATCGTCCCTTCTTGATCAAGAATTCCATTATCGCAGCGCGAAGTTCTGCGTCAGTAATGTCGGATGCCATAGTACACTTATGGAACTTTGTAGGTGAAAGAATAAATACTTTGTTTGCTAGTAAATCTTCGGGCAGTTATGGCAAGAGAGGTTCGATACAGCGAGACTGGGCACTCGCTACTCGTGAGGGCCCTGGGGTACTCACCCAAGCTTAGGATCATAGACATCTTCCTATCGAGCCCCTACTTTGATTTCAGTAAGGAAGAGCTTGTGCGGGAACTGGGGATGAGCAAGCAGACCCTGTACAAGAATTTCAAGGACTTGGAAGATCTTGGAATCGTTTCAGAAACCAGAAAGATCGGCAGAGCGATACTATACCGAATCAACGTCAAAAATCCCTTTGTGAAAATGTTGAATGAGCAAGTGAATGAGCTATCACTGGAAATTGCAGAAAAGGAAACCAAGCGAACAGAGAAGCCCGTTGCCGTAACGGCAAGGTAAGTCAAACCAATAAATCGCAGACGATTCTTCCAACGTCTCCGACCACACATCGTCCACAAATTTCAGTTATTAGTCCGTGACTGACTTTCTTGCTTAGATTAGCTCACCGCGCTCTCGCGCAGCAATCTTCTAAGATATTTCTCAACTTGCGGTTTGCTCAACAGTCTATTCATGATGTCATTCTCCCACTCCATTGTTTCAACATCTAGAGTCAGTGCGCATCTCTTGCAGTATTGCATCAGGCGAATTTCTTTCGTTGCATTTCGCCACGGAGTAGACCTTAATGGGTTAGGCTGGACAAAATTCCTGCTGTACGCTAAACGGCATACAACTCCCAAATGCTCTGGCGAATCTGGCACCCCTCATTGTCGAGGCCCTATATGGATCAGAGAGTTCAACAGCTCTGACGCCGAACGACCTCCTATGCTTCTTCTACCGAAGGCAAGTTGGTGCAGAGCGTATGCCATTTGGTATACGGTAGGCTTGCGCGACGCTTTGGCTAAGGTACCGCGGCGTGTACGCGTCTCGCTGCGCGTGAGCAGGCCACTGTTCGAGCATCTTGTCGGCGTCTCACGCGAGACGGTCACTTCATGTGCTGGCCTATCACAAATGTTCATAATCCTTGGCTTTGTTGAAACATCTCTAGAATTGGAGAAAACCGAATCCACAAAGGGGTTCTTGCAGGACGTTCAGACGCATCAAAAGGTGGAAAGCGTTGGCCCACACAATCCTTACGCACACGTATTGAGAAACTTAAGCGAACAGACCACCGCCTTGCCCATTAGCCGGAGCCCGGTATTGCGCCATTTCGGAGGTTCGAGGATGATCCTAGTCAGGTTATCGTCACGCCTACTAGTCAAGATCGACCGACATGCCAGATTGGTCGGGGTCACGCGCACCGCGCTACTGACGCACTTCTTGCAGAGAGGTTTGCTCCTCTACCTCCGAAGCCAGGTGGCCCTCGCAAAGGCACATAATGAGGCATTGAGAATGCTGAATGGCCCTGACAGCTCGGAATCATCTCGGTGATCGAGCCAACCTTGAGAGTGTTATTTCCCGCACGAACGTGACGGGTTACGAGTCACGAATTGCCCTCTTACACATCAGCCAGACCAGTCATGATTTCTATTCGGCAAGCTATGATGGCGTTGGGGGGACATCCCGCAGAGAGACAAAGGGCGCGAAGGATATCCAGACTACGCCAAGGGTAGAGACTAGAGCGCCGAATACTAGGGTCGGCAGAATGCCAAGATAGACTCCGAGGATTCCGCCAACAAATGAACCAAGAGGGAGAACTCCCCAAACCAGCGTTCGTATGGTAGCATTCATTCGTCCTTGGAGCCGATCTGGAGTTATGGCTTGTCTAAGGCTTATCTGGTTGATATTGTAGACGGGAATGAAGACATTCGAGAGGCCCATCCACAGTCCAATCCAGAGGGCAGTTAGGATTGGGACAGTGGAGATGTACAACGCGAGAGGGACAATGGCCAATCCCACCCCGCTGATTAAGATTGATACAGCCAGAGTTGGTCCTAGGCCAAGGCGTCCAACAATTCTGGACGCGCTGACGGCGCCTATTAGGAGTCCTGCGCCTCCAAGCGTAAGAGCTATCCCAACTAGTGGTACTGTAAGTTTCAGTTCGTGATAGGCGAAGATCAGAAAAACCGCGAAGAATATTCCACTGCCGAGATTCAAAGTAGCGGTGCAGGCGGTAATTCTGCGGAGTATGGAGTTCCCGAATACCACTTCTGCACCTTCTCTTAGCTCACTCAGGAATCTCCGTCTCGCCCCGGACGATGGGATAGTTGGCTCGTGTTTGCTTATTGAGAATATCAGTATGGCAGATGTCAGGAAGGCGAGCGTATCTGCCAGAATGGCCTTTGCTGCTCCTACAAGTTGAATCAGAAAACCCGCGATGGCTGGCCCGACAACTCGTGCTGCTGATTGAGTTGTTTCGAGCTTGGAGTTACCTTCAACCAGATCTGTTCTCTCAATGAGCGTTGGAAGATATGACTGATATGCTATATCAAAGAACACTGTGAAGACTCCGATTAGAGCAGAGACCGCGTACAGCAAGTACAAGTGGAGCGCTCCCAGTAGGAATGCCAGCGGAACAGAAGCCACAACTATCATTCGCCCAAGACTCGCAACTACCATCATTGGCCTTCGACGCCACCTGTCCGCCCATACTCCAACGAAGAGTCCGAGGAGCGGGAAGGCAAGATCCTCCAGGGCGTTCAAAATGCCAATTTCGAAGGAGCCTGCGCTCAAGAGAAGTATTGCAGCGGTTGGCAACGCAAAGGCAGTGATTTGTCTGCCGAAGGCGCCGATTGTTTGGCTCGTCCATAGTCGCATGAAATCCATGTGACACCACAAGCGCCCCCACGTCGCGGGTTTCATTCTCGTGAACGCATTGCGCACAGGCAGACGGTCTCCATGAGTATTGGATCAGGTCACAGAATTTACGTGTTTGGAACTTTATGCCCCCACACGCGAAGAGCCTGTCAAATCTTCAATTTCCGGCAAACACTTCATTCTGGACTCCGAAACTTAAAATGATGAAACCAAATGGTAGACCGCATCGTTGCCTAAGTTGGTGAGTCTGCTATGGACTTGGAAGCATTTCCTACGACTTGTCATTTCTTAGCTCTATCGCCATAATCATTGGTGTCTTATTCGTTATTGTTCAACTCAGGCAAAACAGCCAGCTAATACGAGCAGCCACCGAGCAAGCGCAAGCGGCAACCGTACAAGCCAAATTGACAACGGAGCAGATGAAACAGAACAACGAGCTCGCAAATATGGATTTGATAATGAGGCTCTACGAATTCGCTAACAGCGCAGAGTTTCAAGCCGCGTGGCTAACCGTTCTTAATTCGAAGATCAATTCCTATGAAGACTTTCTGAAGCTACAGAAGTCGGACCAAGTTGCGTTCTTCCAGATCGGAGCCACCTTTGAATCCTTAGGGGTGTTGGTTGAAAGAGGAATAGTCAAGGTGGACATAATCGAGGACATGTTTCTCACCCAGCTGGCCTGGGAGGCAATTAAACCGTTCGTAGCGGGGATGCGCCAACAGTACGGCGAAGAAGAGAATTACATCGCCTTCGAGAGGCTTCATGACAAGCTATCCAGCCGCGAAGGCTTGGACTATACAACCTGAGCCGAAACCACATGCAGAACATTGATCCGCTGAACTTCCTTCAGCCAGTCGTCACGATTCTATTCAGTTTTGCGCTAGTCATCTATTGGCGCTACAAACACACATTCTCAAAATTCGTATTGATCTATTCTCTCTTGGCATACGCGGGAGCGATAGCCTCAAAAGTGGTTCTACAGACTCTGACAGCTAGCGCTTTCCTTGCAACGTTCCAGGGCCACCTGGTTATCCTCGGCCTCTATCTTGGATTACAGACTGTGGCGTTCGAGGTGGGTGGCGCATACCTGGTCGCCACGTTTGCTGTATCACGAGGAACACTGAACACACGAGACGCAGAAGCATACGGCCTCGGTCTCGCGCTATGGGAGAATGGAATTGTCCTAGGAATCCTACCGGTGATCAATCTAATCATCTACCTTGTAACCTTGGCTTCAAGCACGCCAGCCTCACTGGCGCTCTATTCGGAACTTGTGAAGATTCAACCTCAGCTCTTCGATCCACCCAACCAAGTCCTCTACAATGCTGGATACGGGCTGTTGGAAAGAGTCTCTTCGCTTCTAGTTCATTTCTCATGGGGAGTTCTTTGTATCTTATCAACCGTGTATCGCAAAAGAAGATTTTTCCTCTTTGCTTTGCCAATGGGGTTAATCGACTTCTCTCTCCCGTTCGCCAGAGTCCTAACCCTCCCCGTCTTTGAATTATTGGTCTTCATATTTGCATTCGGCTGTCTCCGGATAGCTTTGGAGGCTAGGAGACGCACAAATGGAAGCGGCCGAGACAAGCATGATTGACCCTACGCTCCGAGCGGCAATTGGCGATTGGAAGCTCGCCCTGGTAACATCAATTCCAAAAGCCAAGCATTCTCTAATCCAATACTAACCCACCAATCAGTGGGGAGGTCTTTTATGTGTGCTGGATAATCCATCCAGCATGCCCCAATCTGAGAAGACCAACTCTACTCACAAGACGAAAGTGCTTGCCTTGATAGCCGCATTCTCCGCGGCCAATGTGGTATTTCGCGTGGCATTGACTGGAGGGCCGCCAAATGTCAAGCCGATTGCTTTCTTGGTAATTGTTGCTGGCGTCGTTGGAGGACCAGTGTCTGGGTTTGCGGTAGGCTGGCTTAGCATGACCATAAGCGACTTGGTATTTGGTGCTGGAGTTTGGACGATTGAGACATCTAGTGGAATGGCAATAGTTGGCCTGCTAGCTGGGCTCCTATGGCATCATTTGAGATCGTTCAATAGATGGAAGATGGCGCTGGGTGGTTTTCTTCTCACAATGTTGTTTGATGTCGGGACCTCGGTCGTAGATGCTCTCATCTTCAACTATCCTTGGTGGACTGCACTCCTTGCGCTTTACGTGCCATTCATCTCCGGAGGAGTAAGCCCATACCCATTCGGCCTCGCCCATGAGTTAACGACTGCAGTTCTGCTTGGCACGATCGGCCCATCTCTCATTGCCAGAATCAGGAAAGTGTATCAATAGCTGTCAAGCATAACGTTCCAGTGGTTACGCCTCTGGAGTTGGCCTTGGTTATTGTTGAAGCGCTCCAGTATCTTAGGCTGGAGCAGCCGGAGATTCTCGCGTTAGATGATTATATGAGAATGCGAGCTACAGCGAACTAGGCGTCTGTATTGGGGTTCTAGTCCTAATCCCCAATGGCTGCACTCGATCGTTTTTTCCAGTCTTCGGCGAGTCCTATCCGACGGGACGCGGATGGATGGCTGTAGAAGAACCATTCGACTAGGCTGTTAGGTGTGTCAACAGAGAGGCTCATGTCCGCAAGCCGCCTTTCCGCTGAAGCCTGAGCTTCGGCGTCGTCTGCTACACGCAACGCGAATTCATCCGCCTTGCGTTCGATTCCTCGAGAGAAACCATTGGAAACAGGCTGCAACAAGAAACCTACGGCAACCAAAATCGCGAAGATTATCGGGAGGCCCGATGGGTCGGAGGCAGTGGATACGCCCAGGCTTCCTTCAGCCCACCTCAA
>Ga0315280_10008032_pt1 | contig 13958 bp, 18 predicted proteins | sample YL17G06_40_MG_FD_203697 | JGI IMG/M metagenome (GOLD analysis project Ga0315280, IMG submission 203697) | Sediment microbial communities from Yellowstone Lake, YNP, Wyoming, USA - YL17G06_40 | ecosystem: Environmental > Aquatic > Freshwater > Lake > Sediment | place: USA: Wyoming | collected...
CGGGATAATCAGGAAGTCATGCAAAAGGACATAACGCTCATTCGTGCTAGAGTCGAATCTCTATACTGCATCGATCCTCCAGGGCCGCTGATGCAACTCAGCACGCACCTATCTGAACATAGGACCGCGAAATGGCGGGAACGAACAATCTTCACCATGCTGGCTGGCGCAGCTGGAACCATTGCAAGCTACCTGTGGGCGCTAATCTTCAAAAAGTGAAGAAGAATGAATGATTGGCGTATTTGCGGGCGTTGCCAACGAACGTGGGATAGGCACCCAGTAATCAAAATTAGGCGCGTTGGTGGCAGGACGGGGAAACCTTACTTAACTGAAACGTATCGGTGCCCGATCTAGTTGGGCGATAAACGGTGCCTACGCGTACTCGACTAATATAGGAATGATGAAGTGAACCACGGCTGACCCACATTAAACTTGAGTACGTTCAAATCACCAGTCTGAAGGGTTGGAAAGATAATCCCCGCATCATGCCCCCAGATCAGATGCGGGCGCTTGTGGGTTCGATTGAGCGGTTCGGCATCGTTGACCCAATCATTGTGAACCAGAAGAACCTCGTCATAGGCGGACATCAACGGGTCGAAGCTGGGAAAACTCTTGGCTTGAAGGAAGTTCCAGTAATCCGCGTCAAGGTCTCGGAGCGTGAGATGAAGACCCTCAACCTCGCCCTAAACCGCATATCAGGGGAATGGATGAGGCAAAGCTCGCACCAATCCTCGCTGAACTCGAAGCCTTCCCGGAAATCAACCTAACCGGATTCACACAGAAAGAAATCGACGAAATCACCGCACCCCTCAACCCGCAGGAAGAGGAAGACACAATCCCCGAACCACCCGCAACCCCAATCACCAAGACAGGCGACCTATGGCAACTCGGCAAACACAGGGTACTATGCGGTAAATCACCTGACGACATACCGAAACTGCTCAATGGCGCGGTCGTTGGCGCTGTCATAACCGACCCACCTTACGGCATCGGCATTCTCCGAAATCGTAACACTATTGGCACATTCAAGGGCGTGGTGTCGCAAAAACAGTATGAAGAATATGAAGGTGATGATTCACCATTTGATCCGACTTTTCTCTTAACTTTGGCACCGATAACTTGCATTTGGGGCGCAAATTATTTTCACGACAAATTGCCTTTAGGAACTAAGTGGCTTGTTTGGCAGAAACGAGAAGGCATGGAAACAGGTGTTGTTTTTGCCGATTGTGAATTGGCTTGGACCAGTATTAACCAAGCCCCAAGGCTTTTCCATCATACATGGTGGGGAATGATTCGAGAAGGCAACAAGGATAGCCGCGAAAGAGTTCATCCTAGCCAGAAACCAACGGAACTCATGAAATGGTGCATAGAGGAACTGAAGGTAGAAGGGTCTATTCTTGACCCGTTTTTGGGTTCAGGCACCACACTCATCGCCGCCGAACAACTAGGCCGAACCTGCTACGGAATTGAGATCGAAGGGAGATATTGCGACGTAGCAGTTCGCAGATGGATGAATCTCACTGGGAAACAAGCGGTATTAGAGTCAACTGGTCAGACATTCGACGAAGTGAAGGCTGAACGAATTGGCAAAGAAACGAACTAAAATCCAGAAACCGCCAGAAACTAAACCGATGGAAAAGGCCCCCCCTACCTCGAATAAGGAAACTTTCCAGCGACTTCAACTAGCTGCCCTCGCCCGAAGCCTCCAACCCGTTCAAAATCTCAGACTGAACGCTGCCACGCTGGCGGACATAGCGCAGTTTGGATTAGACGTAATTCAAGCCCGCATAGAGCGCAGAATCGGGGTGGATGATATTGTCGGCTTCAAAGGAATGTGCGAGGTTCTATTGAAAATCCTCCTACCGCAGCTGGGTACTCAGGTGAATGTTACACAGGTGGCTGTGGATCCTGAGCAGATTGTTACCGGTTTCCTGAACACGTTACCCTCCGAGTTGAGGAATGCTATTGTTGCCTACGGACGCGAACAAGCCAAACTAGAACAGGTCGCGTAATTGAGTGGTTAAGGGCGTTTCGGTTTCCACCAGTTCGGACTATTACAGTTAGGGCAGTGGGCGGGGGGATACTCTAAACCTCTCTTTGGGATGAAACCTTTACCACAACGAGAGCAACGATAACCGAGGATTCTAACGATTTCAGGCTTCAAAGTTTTCCTTGCTTCTCCGCTTGGTTGAATGTTTCAGTTATGATTGGCTGCATTCTTCTCTGGAACACGCATTTGTCACACACGATTTCATCATTTCCCTTCTCGTCCTTATGAGTGTAGAACAACGATTCGCCGTCGTCTTCTTTCCCACAATCCACGCAAACGCTCATTTCGCTTTTACTCCTGTGGATAGTCTGACTTGGTGCAGTCACAATCCCCCAAACAGAGAGAGTGATGTCCCTCTTCGCATTCTTGGCAGCGCTTACGGCAACTCAACAACAGTCGCAAAACTCCCAATCATCACGAGCGCATAGGTACTTGTGTTTTCCACATTCAGGGCAGACTTCGAACTCATCGTACTGCGCGGTAATTTCACTCGTCATAGTTCTTCTCTCCGTAGAACCTGCCTAGTTTTACTTGGGTTGGAACGAATGGTGTACCCGGTTTCAGTTCGCCCATGCTTTCCTCAAGAATCTTCGCAAACAGACTTGTATCAATCGTCGGCTTTACTTTGGTTACTTCGCTCATCGCTTTTCGCCTACCTACACTATGTAGCTTGTAGCTAATATAGCTTGTGGCTAAAAACCATTGAAATGAACTTGAAACTAGAACAAGTAGCGGTTTAGACTACAAATGAACGGTAGAGAGTTTTCTTCCCTAGTAATCGTTTGGGTTCTTGCTTTAGTTGGCATAATCTACGCGTTTAATTTTCACACCGATTTTTGGCTAGGTGTGTTTGGAGTTATTTTCGTAGGGATATCTTGCCTAATATTTGGTGAATCGCAAAGATGAAAGTGGAAATACGCCTTAACAAGATACAATTCTTCGACAAGGATCCACTATTCTTTGCCGATTCTACTAATCCAGTCTACCCGGGAGCCGATGGCATGGCTGAGTACGAAGTTACGATGACGAGGACTGATGAAGAGATGAAAACCGTAGGGCCGGGCACTCTTAACCCTTGGAAGTTATATCTTCACCATCCGTTCCAGCGTAGCGGCCTCGGTAAGACTGTTGACGGTCGAAATATTTGGGCTTGGGACGGCAACCGAGAAGCGCCAACTCTAACCCCTTCCTTCGGGTGCGAGTTATCGCCTGTATCACGTTCTTCTGCATCGAGAGTTTATGTTCACATCTATCTGACGGCTGGTAAGATGGTTGATAGCGGCAGCGAAGGCATAATTTTTGATGATTAATATTGGCCGATTCGAAACTGGATTGGCGGCGAATCCTCCCGCGCCTTGACCTCATCAGCTTCACCGAATCGCAAAGATAAACGTGAATAGCCGTGAAGTTCATAGTTCGAAAGAAGCCCATTGAAGTAGTGGCTGAAATCTGCGAGCGAGAGCACGTCATAACCACACTAGAAGGACACATGCTAGCCAGAGAGGGAGATTGGATCATAACCGATGTCAACGGGGAACGCTACCCCATAAAGCCTGACATCTTCGGGAAAACCTATGACATCGTCAAGAGGGTGCTCACTGATGACCGACTCGAAACCGAATTGGCGGCGAATCCTCCCACGCATTGACCTCATCAGCTTCACCGAAGCCTTAGGCTACGTGAACGCCCCCTTCCACGAACAAATCTACACCGCCCTACAGGACGAAAGCATTAAGCGCCTTATTCTCATCATGCCTCCTAGACATGGGAAATCCACAACCTGCACAGTGAACTACCCGCTTTGGAAGGTGGGTAGAGATCACAACCATCGAATTATCACCGCATCGCACACTAAAGATTTCGTCGCATCTTTCATTCGTGAAATTACGCAGCGCATGGAATCCGATGACTACAAGAAAATATTCGGGGAGTTAAAGCCTCAGAGGCCGAATAAGTGGACGCAAAACGAACTCATCGTGACTAGGGATATCATCCATAAGGACCCCACATTCACGGCTCTCGGAACGGAGCAGTCAATCATCGGTCGTGGGGCGCATGAGATCATCCTCGACGACATCATAGACGAAGACTACGCCTCAAGCGAGGTCCTGAGGGAATCCGTGTGGTCTTGGTACAAGAACGAGGTTCTCACCCGCCTCGAACCAGAAGGACGGGTTATCGTTGTCGGAACTAGGGTTCACTTCGCTGACTTCTACGGACGCCTCCTAGAAGAAAAAGACGTAAACGATAAACCGCTCTGGCATGTAATCCTTCTCCCCGCAATTGACGAACATAATCAAGCCCTCTGGCCTGAAAAATGGACCCTCCAATATCTCCTCGAAAAGAAGCAGGAACTTGGTTCACCTATCTTCGCGAGGAAATATCTCGGGCAACCCACCCCGCAGGAAGGCGCTGAACTGCAGGCCAAGTGGCTGAACTACTACCATCCGCTTGAGGAAGATATTCCTAACCGAGTCTACAAGCTACCACCGCGAGAACGCTTACGAGTCGTGCAAGCATGGGATCTCGCAATCAGCGAAGCCCCAACCGCCGCGTACACCGTGGGTCTAACTCTCGGCTCAGACATGGAAGGCGGCCTATACGTTCTCCGCTACGTGCGGGAGCATTGGGATTACCCGACGACCAGCAAGATGATTGAAGCCGAAGCGTCAGCTCAGAAACCTGAGAAAATCGGCATCGAAGCAGTTCAGTACCAGCGCATGGTCGCCCAGGGACTGCGCCCGAAACTTCTCCCAATCGTGGACATCACACAATCCAAAGCGAAGGATGAACGCATCAGGGGCATGTCCCCGCACTTCGAGAACGGCACAATCCGCATCGACCGAAACATGGACGAACTCATAATGGAGTATCTCCAGTTTCCCAAGGGAACAAAAGACATTCTAGACGCCTTGGAGATGACGGTTCGCCTGATAGTGACACCCTCGGCCTATCCTGTTGGAAGCAGAGTCCACGCAAGAACATTAGGTGAGTGAAGTGAGCAAAGGTAAGAAAACCAAACAGGAAGAAACCCGGAAGGTTTCCGTCGCAGGAATCGGCCTACGCCCTAAACCTCACGAGATTATCCCTGAAGGATTGAGGAAGCGGCCGGGCGTTCGCGTTCTCTCAAGCGCCCGGGTTCTCGCCAAGAACGAACGGTATATCACTGTTGGCGTCATGACCACCGCCTACCAGGCTTCAATCGCAAAGTACAACCAGTACAGTGTGCAGAGCGGCGTGGATATTTACGCGGGCATGAACCCGCTCATGCGAGAGTACCGCAGAAACTTTCTCGTCCGCCGTTCAATTAATAGTCTCGCCTTCTGGACCACCAAGGAAGGATTCAAAACCGCCCTAGAACCCTCCGACACAACTGATAAGACGCCTGAGCAAATTGCGGCTGAAACGGAACCGTACACTTATGTGAAAACGTACATTGACAAAATCAACAAGGATGTGGACTTGGACAATGTTCTCCGCAACACTATCATCGCTGGGAAGACGCTGGGGCATTGCGGGTACGAAATTGACAGGAAACCCAGCGGAGATCCACAGCGCCTACTCCCCCTCGACAACACCTCCCTAAATCCGCTAGTCGATCAGGATTGGGTGCTACAGGGATTCCAGTACGAAGGCAGAGGAACACTCAGCCGACCCGAATACAAACCTGATCAAGTTCTCTACTTCGTCTTCGACGACCTTGACGGTAGCATGGAAGGAATCAGCGAGATTGAACCCATCCTCAAAGAAGCAGACCTCGACGATAAAATCTTCCGCGAAGACCTCCCTGAAGCCCTCACAACACTATGGGCAGGCATCATACTCTACACAATCGACCGCAGCAAAATGCCCAATGCGACCGATGCGGAGATTGAAACGGCCATCGCAGACTTCATCGACCAAGTGAAGCCGGGCAAGAGCATTGCCACTGAAGCGGTTTGGACAGGGCAAGCTTTCGACGTGAAACCAAACCTTGACCAAATCCTAAACGTCAGCGAACGCGTCGAACGAAGAATTGTTGGCAACTTCGGCGTACCACGATTCATGCTCAACCTAGAATATCAAGGCTGGAACAGGGAGACCGCCAGCCGAGAACTGGAAGTATTCGTAGACGGACCCATCACCGACCTGCAACGCCGCATCAAACGTCAACTTGAAGCCCAATGGTACCTGCCCCTGACCGAGCTTCGTCTTGGTAGAACGGAGGCCCGTTACAGGCCGCGGTTGAAGTTGTGGCGTGGGAGAATGCGCGTTATGAAAGCCCAAGAAGCAGACTTGCCTGTGGTTGCTAAACATCAATGGAACGAGATTAGAACCGCAGATTGGCTTGAACTTCTCCGCACGGGAGCGCAGGCATACGGAAACGGCACCGGGGCATTCGATCAGCGAAAGTTCTACGAACTCATGAGCAAAGGCAAAGCTACAAGTTGGGATGTCAAAGAACTCGATGAGAAACGGAAAGCAATGCTTCAAGTGATGAAGGAGAAACCAACACAAGTTGCCCCAACAATACCAAGCCCAAGCGCCTAAGCAAATCGAGCGAGTCGTTGAGAAGGTCAAATCCAGCACTATAACGCTGGATCCTCGCGATCTTGAAATGCTCACCGCCGCAACCAGTCGCCGCCTCTTGCATCGCGTCTACCGTTCCCAGCGCCCTCAAGAGGTTGTGGAAGAGTTCATCGGGGAAGCCAACGCCATAGTGAACGAAGTCGTATTCATCACGTACCTTGCAGGCATGAAGACAGCTGGTCGAGACTTCCAAATTGACCATATCTCGCCCAGCGAACAAGACTGGTTGAAAATCAGGCAATTCAGGCAGAAGTATTGCGCGGATGTTTCAGCACTAATCCAAGACATGGTTACAGACGCCACAATCGACCGCAAAGTGGACTTAGAATATTATCACGCCCGGTCGAACATGCTTGTGCAGATGGCCGTTTGGACCGTCTACAATCAAGCTAAGTTAGCCGTGTACCGCATCATCAACAAACCCGTTGATCTGACTAGGGCTTATGAACCGCCCGTCTTCATGGCGGCGAACTACAAGTACAAAGGCTACTTCATGTTCAAAACCGCCGCCGACGAAACCGTATGTGACCTCTGCGCCCCCTGCGCTGGAGACCTGCAAGAAGACCCTGACCTCTTGGAGCAGCCGCCCGTTCATGTTTGGTGTAGGTGCGAAATTATCGCCATCCCCACGGTGACAACGCTAGAGGAACAGACTGATTTCCTTGAATCATGGACTGAGGAAGGTTAGGAGATGGAAGTGAATGGCGTTCGTTGAGCGTGAAACGCGAAACGCATTCTGCCCCTACCATCGCAACGTGAAGGTTCAGAAACGCCTAATCGTGAACGGAACAAACCGCTTCTACGTGAACTATTGCCCGATCTGCGGAGTCTGCGGCAAGGTGCCTGCATGAGTGAATGGGACGAATCCGCGAATCGTCCGGAAGGCTACTTTCAAGACGACGAGGGATCCTTTTACAAGCGAGTGGCCGAAAGGCATCCCAACGGAATATTGGTTGAGCTTGGCGTTCACTTAGGCAAATCGCTCTCCTATGTTCTCCCAATCTGCAGGCAACTCAAGATACAAGTCTACGCTGTGGATGTTTGGGAAGACTTCTGCGCTCATTTTGGAGACGGAAATCAACCAAACACGATTGTAGCCTTCACCGCCAACTTAGAGAGAATGAACGCCCAAGACATCGTGAAAATCGTCAAGTTAGATTCAGTGAAAGCCGCCAACCAATTCGCTGACGAATCCGTTGACATCGTACACTTAGACACTTTCCACACGGAACATCCAACGATTGAAGAAATCGACGCATGGTGGCCAAAACTCAAGATAAGTGGGGAAATGCTGTTCCATGATTATTTCCTCGATGAGACAAAGGAACAATGGGCTGTCAGAAAAGTGGTTGACCAGAAATTAGGGAAGCCTGATGAAGTTCACGTAACGCTCGCTTCAATTAGGAAAACAAAACATTGACCATGTTCGATTTTCCAATTCACATGCAGTTCGACCCGAACGCTTTCTGCAACCTCCAATGCTCCTACTGCTACGTTCACCAGCCCGAATCGAAATGGTCCACTCGGGAAAGACCGACCGAATCGATGTCTCTTGAACTCATAGAAAAACTGTTGAAGCAAACTAAAGGCCGCTGGATGGCAAGTCTTCGACCCTTCGTCACAGGAGATCCCCTTTGCGAGCCCCGAATGCCCAAAGTGGTCGAGTTAATCAAGAAGTATAATCCTGCTCGCATCGTTCTGTACACGAACGGAACCGCCTACGTCAACCGGCATTTCCTGATACTTGGCATAAGTGAAGTCCACTTCACCCTGAGCGCCGCATCACGGGAAACCTACAGGAAAGTTCACGGACGAGACCTCTACCGAGAAGCCATCAAGACGATTGAATGGTTAGAACAGCAGCCCTCGCATCCAGCCATCATAATGAACTTCATAATCACAAAAGACAACATCCACGAATTACCAGTTTGGATGCAGCAATGGCGACGTTTCCCGCAAGCCCGCAACCGCGCCCACGGCTACAAGGAAAGCGACCCTGAAAGTCACTTCCTAAAGGTCGTGCAAATCCCAGATGAAATTCCAATCCCTGAGGACAATGTGATCGGCTGCAATCCGAACCTACCATGCTCATTCTACGATAACGCCATTGTCACCGCTGATGGCAACTTGCACTTATGCTGTCTTTCAGGCATCACGTTCGGCAATGTGAAAGACGAACCTCTTGAGGTTCTATGGCAGCGTCGATGCGCCAACAAAGGCGATAATGATGATTGTAGGAATTGTCTTTTCAAAGGTAGAAATTGGGATAGTTGGATGCGGTTCTTTTGAGCGAGAAACCTCTACTCGTGATCTGCCACAGCAGCAGAGGTGAAGGTATCCCGCATTGGACTCATATGGCCTCCATGTCCGGGTTACTGCATCCTTTCCGATGGTTGGATCTCTGGGAAGGTCACACGTTCGACATTGGACAATCCCGCTCAATGCTTGTTAGAGACGGTCTTATGCTTGGCGCAACGCACTTCCTGTTCGTAGATGACGATCTAACGGTTCCATATCCGGACACTTTGATGTTGATGTTCGAGTTCCTAGACTCCAAACCTTGCAGCATCGTAAGCGGCCTCTACTACGAGAAGCGAACCCCCTCCTTTCCCCTAGTCATGGCGACCGGCTTGGAGAATGGGAAACTGAAATTCGGCTTCCCCTACCAAGAACGAGAGGTTGAGAAAGGCAACCTCACAGTGATCAAAGTCGGTGCGGTTCCTGCTGGGTTCCTGCTTGTGAAGCGAGAAGTATTCGATAGACTCTCTTGGCCTCCATTCATCTACAATGCCCCTGAAGTTCGAGCTATCTGCGAAGACCCTAGCAATTACCCGCCTGGCGAAGACATCTACTTCAGCCTCAAAGCCCGAGAAGCAGGGTACGACTTGTACGTTGACCTGCGCCGTCCACTTCTACACTATTGCCCCCGCTTCCTTGGTCCTCAATGGTTGATTGACGAATACCTGCGTGACAGTGGCCACACTCAGCAACGCGCCATGATAACTAAACAATTGGATGTAACCACGAAAAAATCAGAGTGATTTGAACATGCCTTGGGACGTGACTGAACAATATATCCGTAGTGGACACCGTGATCCATCCGATTTCATGCCAGACAGCCTACGAACAGTCACGCTGAGCGAATCTGAAGGCATCAAGGCGATCATGGGCAAGCGCCCTGGCTCATCCCATATGGAGATACAATCCTACCTGTTCGATAAGGGGAAAGGTTGGACGTTGAGTAAGGCGAAAGAATGGTTCTTCCAACACAAGGCGGCAACGGTTAGCATTGATGAGAAAGAGAACAAGACTGAATTGTTCCGCTACCTCGCCGAAGTTCACAGCCCTTGGGAGTATCAGGGAAGATTCTTCGCAAAGATTCGGCTCATTGATACTTCAACCAGTCACCCTCTGCTGCAACCGTATGGCGTTAGGGTTCGAGCCAGCTACGAAGGCTTGAAGAAAGCCATCCAACGCCTTCTAACCTCACACCATCTTCCACTTGTGGGACCGCCTGAGGATGATGCGGCTCGTTGGTTAAAGGAACAGCCGGGCCACGGCCACGCCTCAACGAAACAGATGGGTGAACCATTACAATTTGACATGCCCGATGGATTTGCAGATGTTGTCTACGAGATCACTGACCCCGCAGCCAAGGAAGGCATCAGAAATGGAACTTGGCGGTGCGTTAGTGCTGAGTGGCGACCTAGACCCGGAGGATTCTATGTTGGCAGTGAAGGGGAGCATGTTCTCACAGACTTCGACTTCGAACGGGTCGCCTTCGTTGACGAAGGCGCATTCCCTGCGGCAACTGTTCAGAACTTTTGGGAAGCTGGAATGCTGTATCAACTTCGAGCTGAACTTCTTCAAAGTCACACGTTGAGCCCTGAAGGGCAAGGCGATTTGACGAATGGAGCGGGTAGTACCCTAGTCGGGCCGCAACCCGCTGACGAAATAAAAGAAAAACACGGAGGGATCTCATTGACAAATGAGAACCCCCTGAACTCCCAACTCTACAAGGCGGCAGACGCCTGGAACACAGCGGATGCACCGGACAAGTTCTTCGCCTACGTTCCCGAGTCTGCGAAGGGGCCGGATGGGAACAAATCCGAAAGGAAAATCCCACTCGCCTCGGTGCAGAAGAAGGATCTGGATGAGGATATTGTTCGTAATGCTGTTGCGCGATTACCTCAAGCAGACATTCCAGCTTCAGCACTCAGCGAAGTCCGAGACAAAATCCGGAGCGCCGCGCATTCGCTTGGCCTAGAACTGCCATCTTTGGAGCAGGGAGGTAAAGGAGGAACAACAATAATGACAAATGAAAATGAAGCCACAAAACGAATTGAGGAATTGACAAACCAAAATAAGGAACTCACCGACAGACTCGCCACAACTGAACATCAAGTAATAGTCCTGAAAGCTTCCGCGGCAACACCGACACTAGCATATCAAGCCGCCGTCGACAGACTTGAAAAGAAAGTCACAGAACTTGAGGCGTACAAGGCAGCGAAAGAAGCTGAAACCATCCTCGACTCCGTCAACACCCTAGTCGAAATGCACATTGAAGCAGGCATATGTGACGAGGGCGACCGCGTCAAGGAGACTGAGAAATACAAGGCTCACAGCGCATCCGCATTGGACGCCATGATCGAAGACATGGGAGTGATTCTCGCACGGCTCGCAGCCTCGGGCAACAAGGCCCAGTTCAAAGCTGCTGCTGACAAGAGTGCTTCCGGTGAAGATCAGATGAGGCGTCAAATGGGCCTTCCTTGGAGACAAGAGGAGGCACAGTAACATGGCAGTTGGAGACATATTCAAAGAACAAAACCTAGTCGTCGAACGGTTCACAGTCAAATCCGGCGAAGACATTGAGAAGGGCGAAATCTGCATCGTGAACAGTGGCCTTGTGGCTGCGGGTTCAACTGATGTCGGCCCATTCTACATGTCCATGCAAGAACACGACTACGTGGACGGATCTGGCCTTATCCATACTGATGGTAAGGTTGTATGCGACCACGTTATCGCGGCTGTGAAACTCGGCTACGTTGAAGCCCAAGCAACCTTTGCAGCCAGTCCAACACCCGAGAAGGGTGACTACTTGGGAGTATCAGCAACGCCGGGCGAAGTGTGCCTGCTTGCTGTAACGGCAGGGTCAAACGAAGCTTACGTCGTCGGAATCGTCGAAGCAGCCACAGCTACCACGGAGACCACGGTTAAAATGACGGTAGGACAAATGCCATGACAGCCAGAAAACGAATAGCCGCAACAACCCGCAGAATCAACACCTCCACCTCGACAGAAGTTGGCGCAGCCTGGTTCAAACCAAGCCCAGCACCTAACGCTAAAGGCCTAATGACCGGCGAACTGTACGCAGGCCATTTGGGCGATGAAAGCGTGTACTTCGGTCGCTTGGAGGAACAGTACAAGGCCGGAGCATTCGGCGAAATAAGCGCTGATGTTCAAGCCAAGATTGTTCTGCAAGACCTACTAGGCATGTCACGGCCACAGTACAAGCTCGACGCGTGCGTTAGAACTGTTCCATGCCCAGAGTTGACGAAAACCGTTGGTGTCGCAACGAAAGGCACTGGAACGCGCAATGTGAAAATGTTCGAGGAATCCGAAATCACCGGCTCAGCCCCAACACCTGTCACCCTTGACTGCCACCCCAACGAGTACCATATCGTTGTGAGCAAGAAAGCGGAACGGCAAGGCGCATGGGACATGCTCAGCAACTACGTTCAGGACGGAGCCCAAGAAATAGCGCACATGCGAAACCAAGACATCGCCGCTGCACTGTACAATGCGACTGACGCGGCTACGGGTGAGGAATGGGACGATGTGACCACGCCACCTAACAGCGACCACAACCCATTACACCAAATCGGAATACAATACGATGTTCTAGCAGTCCTCGGATATCCACCAAACTTCATCGCCCTGTACGGCTCTGACTGGTCGAACTTCATCACCAACACCCACATTCAAGGCTTAGTGCAATCCGGAATACTTGGAAGCCTACAAGGCCAATCCATCAACCTACCAGGATACGATGGTGTACGAGTGGTTGTGGATTACTGCATGACAGCTGGACACGCACTTCTCGGCAACAACCGGGGAATAATACTCGGCGACGGCGGAACTGAAGCTGTGAAGTACGTGAACGACCGGCAACGGTACACAGGCTACCTGATTCGACAGTGGCTGGATGTTCAACTCGTGGACGTTAACTGCGCCCGCGATCTGACTGGAATAGCATAAGAAAAAATTCAGCACTAATCATCGAAAGGTGGTTAGTGCGGCCAACCTCTACGCGCGTGTCTCCAACTTTCTTGCAGGAGACCATCACCCTTATGAAATTCTATAAGGCGAAGACCTGCCCGTTAGGACATCGGCTCCCAAACTCAAGAGTTCTCCAACTTGCGGAGTCGATTTACTGCGTTTCCTGCTATCGATGGTACTTGAAAGAGAAATGTTCAGGATTTGAAAAGAAACACTTCGATCATCCGTTCATTTCCTGACCCGACGGAGAACTATGACACTCACTGGGGGTTCGCAGACTACAAAGACAAGACCGTCTTGGACCTTGGCGCCGATGTAGGTTCAACCGCATCATGGTTTCTACGGCATGGTGCCAAAGGCATCACCGCCGTCGAGGGTTCGCCCCTCTACTTCAAGAAACTGAAACGGAACGTCAAGAGACTTCCCAACACAACCGCCGTTAGGCAGATGATTCAGAACGACCTAGAAATGGAGAGGACTCTTGGGCTTCCCGCCGACATCGTCAAAGTAGACATTGAGGGAGCCGAGAACTTCCTCGCCCTCGTGCCCCGCCTTGTTCTGCGGAAGCATCGGGAGTACGTGATCGAGGCGCATGACCACATGCTCGGCCAAATAATGCAGACGACGTTCAAGCGGGCGAACTTCAAGCTAATTCATGAGTTCATGTACCTCGACCGTTTACCCATCATGCACTTCATCCGAAACGACGAACCCGAAGAACCCACTAGGTTCCTAGAGAACGTAATCATGCTCATTCCGATTTACCAGATGAAAACCGTCTTCTCGAAAGTCTCGCAGTTCCTGTACGAGTTGAATCCGCAGCCACGCAAGTACATTTTCCTTGAGAACAATTCGACTGATGGAACCCTCAACGAGGTCTCGAAGTTCGAGAAGCCGCATGAGATTATCCGGCTGTGGTTCAAAGACAATCCCTGCTTTGACGGAAGCTACTATACGGCGCACGAGATTATAGCGATTGTTCGTCAGATGCTCCTCGACCGAGCGAGAAAACTCAATGTGGACTTTGCCATATTCCTCGACGCCGACATTGCGCCGCTCA
>Ga0315280_10008034_pt1 | contig 13958 bp, 13 predicted proteins | sample YL17G06_40_MG_FD_203697 | JGI IMG/M metagenome (GOLD analysis project Ga0315280, IMG submission 203697) | Sediment microbial communities from Yellowstone Lake, YNP, Wyoming, USA - YL17G06_40 | ecosystem: Environmental > Aquatic > Freshwater > Lake > Sediment | place: USA: Wyoming | collected...
CGCAGGATGTCGCTGGCAGGGTGCTGAAGATTATCTATGAAGCTTTAAAGCGGTCCAAAAACTTCGACCCCATGATGCTTGCAGGCAAAGCTAACTCTTTTGTCGTGGCAGGCGGGCGATCGTTGATCGAACTTAGGCACCTCGAAGTCGAGCAGAAAAATTTGGAGATATTAAAGGCAATCGACGGGAAAACAGCGATGGCAGAACTTTTAAAAAGGTTTTATGACGACGCTTCGTTTCTGCCAATTATGAATGCACTTCTCGCCAGCCGCTGGCTCTGTCTTTCAGATGAACCGTCAAATAACAGCGAGCGCTACAACCGAGAGGTCGCGGAACTGGCGAAATAGGTTCAGTCGAAATTTGTAGGAGAATAGGGCGGGATGTGGTTACTTTGGGTTTTGACTGCGATTCTCAGCGCTATCGGTGGCGCTGGAGGCGCTTTTTTCCTTATGCGGTTCCCTCTGCTGTCGTGTCTCGATTACGACATAAACCTTGTATGGGCGGTGGTAGTTAGCCTTTTATCCTCGATCGTTGCGGCTTCAAACGTGAGCGTCAAGCACGACCGCTCGCCCGCCACAAGCGCGGTTATTGGAGCAAGCTCCGGAATCTTTTTTAGCCTGGGAATGCTCGTCATCCACTACGCCCTCGGCTCCAAGTGCGGGTTTGAAGAGGGGTTAAAATTTTTCGCCGCGCTCCCCATCTCGTCCAGCATCGTTTCAGCCGCCGTTGGCTCGCTGTGCGGAGTGCTTCTTGAAAGATTCGTGGGCGCAATAATCTCCGTTTTGGTAGTAATCGTCTGGATTTTGGCGTCAGCAACTATTACCCTGTTAGGCCCGGGCGTGTTCGCGTTCAATCCGTTTTTCGGATACTTCCCAGGCCCGCTCTACGATGAGGCCGTATGGCTCGTCTCGGGTTTCTGGCTATACCGCTTATTCAACCTCATATACGCTCTAGGATTCCTCGGCGCTGCACAGATTGTTTGGCGCGGGAAATTTGTGGGGACCGAGGAGCGTCAAGCCGTTCTATCAAACTGGTCCGTCGTGCTGGCCGCGCTGGCTGGAATCGCAAGCCTCGCTTTCGGCGGATTTTTAGGCTTTCGGCCATCTGCAGCGCAGATCAAGCGCGAGCTTGGCGCAAGCCTGCCGTTCGCCTACGGCAATATCTACTACAGGCCGTCGTCTAAAGACCTCCGTCTCGCCGACCTTTTAAAAGACGATCTGGAATTCCGCGCTTACAAGGTCTCGAATTTTTTAGACGAGCGTTCGCCAAATTTTGACTGCTATCTTTATGCTTCCGCCGCCCAAAAGAAGCGATTGATCGGCGCGGGCAGGACTCTTTATGTCGACATCAATGGAGCGACCATTCACTTAAATCCATTTACTTGGCCGCACAGGTTATTGCAGCATGAGGTTGCTCATATAACGTCACGCAGCTTCGGTGTAAAGCCGTTCGGTTTTAGCCTGCGGCCCGGGTTGATCGAAGGATTCGCAGTCGCAGCGGAAGGGTCCCGCGACGAGTTTTCGATCCACGAATGGGCAAAAGCGCTGATGGGGCTCAAGCTATCCAGATCGCCCGCTCAACTCATGGACATCGGCTTCTGGCGCGAGTCGCAGGGGCGAAGCTATGTCGTGGCGGGCTCGTTCGTCGAATACCTCAAGGAGAAATACGGCGTTTCTAAATTAAAGTTCGCGTACCCATTCGGCGAGTTTCAAACGGTCTACCACGAGGGGCTTGAATCCCTGGATCGCAACTGGAAGGATTTTTTAGAAAACGAGGTTAAAGGTTCAAAATATCTTCTCGAGCGCGCAAAGGTCAAGTTCGAGCAGCCGCCGATTTTCGAGCGCAAATGCGTGAGGGAAATGGCGCGCATAGAAGAGAAGGCTGGCCGAATGGCGTCGTCCAGCCCATATAAGGCGGCGATGCTATTACAAAAGGCGCATAAAAATTTCGGCGACGACGACTCCCTTTTGATCGATTCGGCAGAATATCTGCTGCTCGCAGACGACCCCTATCAGGCCAAGGACATCCTCGTACAAACGCTGGAGCGGGGGGATCTGCTCACAGAGCAAAAAGCCGACGGAAAAATTCTCTTGGGCGATATTTGCGCCCTCTTAGGTCAATACGATTCAGCGCAGGCAGCTTATAAAGAGGTATTAACCCTGCCCGTCGCCCCTAGCACAAAGGCACAGGCTCAGTTGCGGGCCGGTCTTGGCGCGAGCCCGCCCGCTTTGGTGAGCGCGATTAAATTTTTGAGGCTCAACAATATAACCGAGATCCCGACGCTCATGGAAGAATCCAAAGGACAAGCCGCCGATGCCCCGTATGCCGCGTATCTCGTCGGACATTGGTTTATCGAGCAAGGCGAAGTCGACAAGGCGTCCAAACAATTTTTTAAAGCGTCAAACGGAATCCCTGTAAAATACTTCGAGCTGTGGCAGCACACAACTAGGCAGCTTGGGCTCTGTCAATATTTACAAAAGAATTTCTCACAAGCCGAAAGCTCATTCCTCAAGATGAAGATTCAGGCGCGCTACTCAGGCGAGCAGATGGAAGCCCAGGACCTTTTAGACCGCGTAAAGTGGAAGCGCGCTCAGAAATAAGTCGACTGTTCAAACACGAACGGGAACTTTACCGTCACCTTCCCGCCCGAAGGCTGAGGAAATTTCAGCGAGCGTATCTTGCGAAGGATGCAGTCCTGCACGCGCGTGTCCTTCAGCGTCGACGATATTACATCAGCAGACTCGACCTTCCCGCTCTCGTCTATGGTGAACTCCACCTCGACCTTGCCTGAGAGCGCGGGATTGCGTTTCAGGCCGAGCTCGTAGCAGAATTTTATCCCGCCGATATTGTCGCTGAGCACCTGGCTTATGAGATCAAATTTTAGGTCGCCCTGAGGCGTGCCGTTAGTGGCAGGAACCATAACTGGGCTTTCGACCCGTATCTCGGATTTTTCCGAAAGCTTACCTGACTGCTTGGCATTCAGGCTCTCGAGCTTTACGTTTATCTCTTCCGTCTTGGGCGCGGTCTCGCCGCTCTTTGGCTTGAGATCCTTTTGTTCCGTCGTCTGCGCGCCTGTTTTTTCGGGGGTCGAGAGCAGCGCGTCCAAGTTTACGCTTTCTGCCCCACCGGAGCCGACAGTTCCTACATCGCCCTGAGCCTTCTTCGCCATCTCGACAAGGTCTGATCCCTCTTTCCCAGAAACCTGGACCTCCGCCGATATCTCGTTCTCTTGAGGCTTGCCCTGCTCGGTCTGCTTTTTGACTTCTGCCTGCTTTGTGGCCTGTTCGCCCGATGGCTGCGTTTTTTGTTCCTTAGTTTCAGCAGGCGCTGTTTGAGTTGTGGCTTTTTGCGCCTCGCTCGCTGGACCGGCTGGCTGCTTATTGCCTTCGCCCACAGCGGGTTGCTGCGTTTTGATCTCAGGTGAAACATTTGCGCCCTGCGCGCCCATAAGGGCATCTAACGAAACAGCCTCTTCAGACCCGGGGGCTTTCGGGGTTTCCCCCTTCTTCCCAGATTTGGCAGAGGTCTTGGCAGCCTTCTCCGATTTTTGGCGGCCTGTTTTCTGCTGTTTAACGATTTGCTCAATCAACAACTCTTTCTGCCCAATGGCCGCTTCCTGTTCACCATAAACAGCCTTCTTGAAACCGTTCATCCTGAATTGCAGCTCGATGGGCATAAGCGGGGGCTTCATTCCTTTAGGGAATATCTGCGCACCCTCCGCCTGAACGGGCTGCGCTGGCACCTGCGCGATCACGAACGCCGAATACCACGCGTCCACGACGATGTTTACGGCCGAGTTATATATCACCTCTATCGACCTGGCCGCCTCTGCCTCGAACTCCCGCTCGCCGAACATGTAAAACTCCTCGACCATGCCGACGCTATTAGCCAGCCATTTCTTCTCGTTCGTCAAGACCTCGTTAAACTTCGTAAATTCCTGATAGCCATCGAACAGAACGCACAAGCACTCCGTCCTTTGCACAACCAACGCGAGCTTATATTTATCGAGCGCCGGCTTGGCAGCGTCCGAGACATACCACGCCAAATCCAAAAGCCTCGCTACTACCGTCTGCGGCTCGCGCTTCGTTTCTCTGAGCGCGACAATCGTGTCAACGAACGCATCTTGCGGGTCTTTCCCGTATTTCCCCTGAACAAGCCTATCCAGCGATGTTTCAAGCGCGTCTTTTCCCGCAGAGAAATAGACCTGTATCTCTGGCGGTGATAGCAAAATCGCGTCCTTAATAAGCTGGCTGTATAGCTCTTTCGTCCAGCCGAAAGCGTTCGAGCAAATTACAAATATAAAAAGTACAAGGGCGAGAGTCTTTAGATGCTTCAATTGACTAACCCTCCTCCAGCACAAGCTTTACCGTCTCGCCTATCTTGTCTGGCGAGCTTACTACATGCACGCCCGCGCTCTTTAGCGCCTCGATCTTCGAGCGCGCACCCCCTTTCCCGCCCGTGATTATCGCTCCAGCGTGCCCCATTCTCTTTCCGCTCGGAGCCGTAACGCCTGCAACAAACGCGCAAACAGGCTTTTCCACGTTCCCCCTTATAAATTCGCTGGCTTCCTCTTCGGCCGCCCCTCCTATTTCGCCGATCAAAAGTATCGCCTTCGTCTCACTATCCTCCATAAATAATTTTAACCCATCTACAAAAGTAGTGCCAACAAGTGAGTCGCCGCCCAAGCCTATGCACGTCGACTGCCCGATATCCAAGCTCGTCAATTGAGCGACCGCTTCGTATGTCAGCGTCCCGCTTCTGGATAGCACACCCACAGAGCCTTTCTTGTGGATGTCCGCTGGCATTATCCCAATCTTGCACCTGCCGGGCGAGATTATGCCGGGGCAGTTAGGCCCGATTATCCTCATCTTCTCCCTCGGAACCCTAGTGAATACCTCCATCATGTCCCAAACGGGTATCCCTTCCGTTATGACAACGGCTAGCTTTATCCCTGCGTCGTAAGCCTCGAGGATTGCATCCTTTGCAAATGCGGGCGGGACAAAAATCAAAGACGCTGTAGCGCCCGTCTTGTCGACCGCATCCTTAACGGAATCGAAAACTGGAATTTTCCCCTCAAAGAAACTTCCGCCCTTGCCCGGTGTAACGCCTCCGACGACTTTTGTGCCGTATTCGATGCACTTTCTAGTATGAAAACTTCCTTCCTTGCCCGTTATCCCCTGAACTATGACCTTTGTGCTTTCGTCAACCAGTATCGCCATACCTGCACCCTATTTATTAAGAGCTTTTTGCACGGCGCTCTTCGCATCCGCTAACGTCTTTACGACGAAAAATTTTCTCCCCGACCCCTCAAGGATTTTGCGCCCATCATTTTCGTTTGTCCCGACAAGCCTCACGACCATCGGCGCTTTAACGTCGACCTCGCCAAGCGCATCGACTAGCCCCTGCGCGACCATGTCGCACCTTACGATTCCTCCGAAGATATTTATCAAAACGACCTTTACTTTTGGGTCTTGCGACAAAAGTTTGAATGCGTTTACCACGCTCTCTTTCTGCGCACCACCTTTTATGTCGAGAAAGTTTGCAGGTCGCAGGCCGACGCCGTCAACAAGGTCCATCGTCGCCATCGCCAGCCCCGCGCCGTTTACCATGCAGCCGATCAATCCGTCCATGCGCACGTAATCGACGCCATAGCGGCGCGCTAAAACCTCAAGTGAGTCGTCCTGATCGGGGTCGCGCAAAACTCTAAGTTCAGGGTGGCGAAATAGCGCGTTGTCATCGAAGTTCAACTTCGCGTCGATTGCCAAGAGATTGCCGTCAGATGTCAGCGCGAGCGGGTTGATCTCCGCAAGCGTGCACTCCTTCGATTTGAATATGCGATAAAGCGACTGCAATATGTCCGTAAGCTTTTGCGTTTGCGCGCGCTCAAGCCCGAACGCACTTAAAATGCGGCGGACTATAAATCCATCGACCTCTGAATGCGGACTCAGCAAAAATGTTAAAACTTTTTCCGGCGCGCGCTTCGCAACCTCTTCTATCTCGACGCCTCCCTCTTTTGACGCAATCAGCGCGGGCGCGTAATTCGAGCGGTCTATCGCGAACCCGACATAAAACTCTTTTGCAATATCTGTCGCCTCGTCGACGAGCACCGACTTTACCGGCTTCCCACCAGCGCCCGTCTGATGAGAGACCAGCTTTTTCCCGAGCATCTCGCCCGCTGCTCTTTCGACCTCATCTAAGGACGCACAAATCTTTATTCCGCCCGCCTTGCCCCGTCCACCCGCATGAACCTGAGCCTTTACGACAAACTTTTTCGCTCCGCCCCTTTCTAGCTCGCACGCCAGCTCAAACGCTTCAAGCGCGCTCCTTGCTAAAAATCCCTTTGGAACGGGGATGCCGTACTCTTTAAAAATAGCTTTGGCTTGATACTCGTGGATATTCATGGCTCTCCGACTCGAGTTGAGTTGTTGAAACTATATCCCCTTTTCGGCTCTCTATCGTCTATTTATAGTTTAAAAGCTTCTTTACTTCACGAGACGGCTTGAAGTGTGGAAGTCTTTTTGGTTTGACCTCTATCCTCTCTTTGGTTTTCGGATTGCGCCCCATATACGGTTTATAGGTGCGCGTCGTGAAGCTGCCGAAACCTCTGATCTCAATCCGCTCCCCCTTCAATAAAGCGTCCATCATGGAGTCGAACACAGAGTTGACTACAACCGCCGCCTCCTTAAAAGAGACCTCGCCGCGCCGAACTACATCTTCAATGAGATCGTACTTGTTCATCGAGTCCTCCTTACAAACTTCTGAGAATTTTAATGTTTTCTAAAAGATTGTCAATAACTTACTATATTAGTAAGATTGAGCCCATGCAAATCTGGGAAGACCGCGAGCTTCTTGCATCAACCATCTCAGAAAGGTTAAAGGGCTCCGTTTGCCGCGAGCCAAGGGGGGAGTCTGGCTCGCTCATGCAGTCCGCGGTGCTCGTCCCGATTGCGCTCTATGCGAAAAAGCCTGCTCTTATGTTCGTTCTGCGCTCGAGGGATTTAAAGCACCACAAGGGCCAGATCGGGTTCCCCGGCGGCATCATTGAAAAGGAGGACGCAAGCCCCCTATCGGCCGCGCTGCGCGAGGCTGAGGAGGAGGTCGGAATCAAACGTGATTCCGTCGAAATAGTCGGAGAGCTCCCGCCGACCGAAACTGTCACGGGATTTTTCATCACCCCCTATGTGGGGCTATTAAAAAACGAGGTCGAACTAAAAAAGGACTCAAGAGAGATTCAAGATATATTTGCCGTCCCCATTGAAAGCTTTGCAAATGGGCCTGACGGTTCACTTGAGTTCTGGGTGTTAGGCAAGAAATTTTTTGTCTGCTCATTTTTTGCAGACAATCGAATAATATGGGGGGCAACCGCTCGCATCATTTTGAACCTGTTTGACAAGGGACTTGGATTTAACCTTCTTAAAAAGAAAGGAGTAACTTCATGAAAGCAGCGAGGTTGTTTATTGTAATTTTAACCTTTCTTATCATCTCCTGTGCAACCAAGCCGATCGATTTGGAAATCGCACCGGGCGGAGAAGGGCAGGTGCAAATTGAGGTTTTGCTGCAAGAGGGGTATAAGTTCGCGCCAGAAGAGGGAATATCCACAAATGTTTCAGAGCTCGAAGGAATAACGTGGGAATCCGCAGAGGCTATATTTAGGGATTCGCCCGCCAAGGTCAAGTTTACAGTTGCACCCGACGCAAAACCCGGCAGCCGAGCCGGCAATTTGGAGATAACGGCTCAGTTCTGCAAAAAATCTGGCACGCTCTGCCTCATACGCCAAAAAGAGATCCCGATAAACATTGCCATCAACCCCAAGGGTTCTTCAAAAGCCGTGTCGGTTTACTCCATCAAGGTAAAACCTTAGCGTTATGTCAGAAAAAGCATCGCTAAAGGTCGGCGATATAATCGAGCTCGAAATCGAAGCGCTCGCCCCGACGGGTTTGGGCACCGGACGATACCAAGTTCAAGACGGAGCTTTTGCTATTTTCGTCCCTTACGCAGCACCGAGCGATGCAATCAAGTGCCGAATTGTGCGGATTTTTAAGCGCTATGCAGAAGCCGAGATGGTGGAGCTATTAAAACCGTCGCCATATAGAACGGTTCCGTTTTGCTCGCACTATTTTGAATGCGGAAGCTGCTCGCTCATGCACATCGATTATTCAAAACAACTCGAATTCAAAGCGGATGCGGCGAGTTTTGTTCTGAGCCGCGCTGGCCTGGGTGCGCCCAAAGAGATAATTGCGCCTGCCGCCCCATTGCGTTACCGCGCAAGAGCTGAGATTCATTGTAAAATCGCGCAGAACAAAAAGGTTCAAACGGGCTATTTAAAAAGGCGGTCGAAAAAAGTAGTAAATCTCAAGGAGTGTAAAATTCTCGTTGAACCTTGCGAACGTGCGCTGATTGTTTTGCCCGAAATTTTGGAAAAATATTTGCCAAGCAATATCTTTTTACGAAACGATTTTTATTTTAAAACGGCTCTGTTCTGGAAATATCCAGAAGATGCGGCGATTGCGTGGATACGTTTAAAGCAAAAGCATCGAGAAAAAATGCCGCGCGTTTTTCAAATAAGTGAAGATAAAATAGAGCCGCTAGGCGAAGTTGGGCCGCACTTCAAATTCCCGTCCGGCAACATAGAGCTTGTTGCACATCCAGACAGTTTTACGCAGGTAAACTGGGAAGGGAACAAACAGCTGGTAAAAGAGGTTATTGAAATAACATCTGAAATCAGACCCGAAAAAATTTTGGAATTGCACAGCGGCGTGGGGAACTTTACCGTTCATCTGGCAAAGCTCGCAGATCGTGTCGTTGCAGTAGAAGCTGGTAAAAAAGAGGCGAGTTTATTAACAAAAAATTTAGAGATGCTCGGCATCAAAAACGTCGTAAGCAAAAGAGCTACAGACAAAAGAGCGCTTGAAAAGTTAGCAAAAGATGGAGCAAAATTCAATTTTTTGCTATGCGATCCTCCGCGAGGCGGGATGGGAAAGGATGTTGTAGATCTAATCTTGTCAATCGCCCCGGACAACGTTGTTTACGTCTCCTGCAACCCGACAACCCTTGCGCGCGATTTGAAGATGCTTTTGAAAAAATATAAACCCGTATATCACAAGCTCCTCGACCTGTTCCCACAAACTCCACACATCGAGGCAATCGTCTGGCTCAAGCTAAGCTTTTGATTTTAAAAGAGATTTTAATTGCCAATCTTGTTGCCATGTTAATCGCCTGAATACACAGCCGTGTATGCTGAAAAATTTACTCCAGAACCGACTGCCTTATATTATTTCTATTTATAATTTTTATATGTTGACAATCTAGAGTTATCTGCATATATTATTCCCAATAAATGGTGGGGTGGCACGGCGGCAAAGGATAAACAATTTAATGCGGGGGTTTGTCATGTCCAAGGAACTAACCGAGAAACTTGAGAAAGAAATTTCTGTTTTGCGCAAGGAGATTTTAGGGCAGCAAGCGGATATCAAAAAACTTGAGGCGGAGATCGAACAGAAGAAGCGGGCGCTCGCGCTTTTCAACGCTGTATTGGCCTACAAGCGCGGCAAGCAGCTTCCAACGTCTCTATTCGTAGCGCCCAAGCCGCAGGCAGTTGCCGGCGCTCCCAGCGAAATTCCCGCCCGCTCAAGGGTCGGAAACGCGGTCTACGATGTCCTAAATGATGCAGCGGGCACGCCCTTGACGATCAAGCAGATTCTCAATCGAATCGCAGCAAAAGGGGCGCTGCTTTCGAGCAAGTCCCCATACCGCTCCGTTCACATGGCGCTCAAGCCGCTTGTGTGGAGGGGGTTGATTGAAAAGCTCTCGCGCAGCGAATACCGAGCCGTCGTCAGCACGAAAGATGAATCGGCGTGAAGTTTTAGTTTGTAAAAAGCCGAGGGTCGGATAGATGTCGATTGAAGAGCTTCTTGATGTTGAGCGATCGCAGATAAAGCTCGCCCTACGAGGGCTCCGAAAGAAGCGGACGGAACTGGAGCGCAAGCGCAAAAAGCTTGTCGCAAAGGTCGAGCGGCTAAAGAGAAAGCTGGCGAAATTTTCAAAGAAGACAAAAAGGCCAGCCCGCAAAATCTTTATAAGGAGGCGAAGGGCTAAACAGCTCTAGCTCCGCCCGCAAGGTTTTTTATTTTTTATTCCTAGGGGGGCTTCACTCTTCTGCTTCAGACAACTGCTTGAATCAGCTACTGCTTTTTCCAGAGTTTTAATCCTGTCAGCTCATCCAATGCGCGCTCAAGCGCAACACCTGCTATCGGAAAAATTATGAACTCAAGCGCAAAGACTTCTGCGTTGACCAGATGGCCAACGACAAATTTTTCTCTGCCCCCTATCAGCTCCGCTGCGACGACGTGCAAATGTAAAAACCCCTTGTCATCCAATAGCGAAATGTTCCCCGTAAGGCTCAGAATCTCAAAGTCGCCCTCTGCTTCTATCGGATCCGTGTACGATTTTTTGCGCTGCTCGTAGGTCATAACCCATATCCTGCTGATGGCGCCGATTGCAAAAATCCAGCCCGCTTTGACTCCGTGTTGTTTGCAAATTTCTAAGAGCGCATCGGGGATTTTGTCCCCCTTTTCGAGCCTGCCGGTGATCAGCTTCTCCGCCTTTCCCTCAAATATCGCCCTCATGCTACGCCCCTATCATTTTCGAGATGAACTTGTATAAAACGTTTAGGCCGAACTTAAAGCCTTCAAACGGTATCCGCTCGTTGTTGCCGTGTGCGAGCTCGCCAAACTTGTCGCCCTGCACAAAGAATGTCGGCGTAAAACCGTAGCACTTCTTCGCAACCTTGGAGAAAAACTTGGCGTCCGTATAGCCCGGCATAAGAATGGGAAAAACCTTTGCCTTACTGTCATCCTCCCTTAAAGATTCCTGCATGGTCGTTAAGATCGGATCGTCAATCGGCGCATCGACGGGCGGCATCGACCTTATAACCTCTAGTTTCGCATCGCCAGCAATCCCCCTTAGAACGCTTATAAACCCCTCCTCCGTGCTGCCGGGAAGCAGTCGTCCGTCGACTATCATCTCTGATGTCGGCGCAATTACGTTCTCCTTCTGCCCCGCCCTCACAACGGTCGGGTTCGCCGTATCGTGAAGTATCGCAATTAAACCTGAGCGCTGCTCCGGGTCGGAAATGAGCTTACGCAAAATAACTGGGCCGACGGTTGGGTTCGTAAGCAAAGCAAAAACCCTGCGCCTTATGGGCGATTTCATACAACTCGCCATCCCTTTTATGAACTCGCGCGCGGCGGGCGTCACGCGATACTCGAACGGCACGCTCAAAAGCTTCGTCGCAACTTCTGCCATTTTTTCAATCGCGTTCCCAAACTTGGGCGATGACCCGTGCCCTGCGGGCCCTGAAAATGTTATTTTCGTCCACACAAGCCCCTTCTCCGCGACCTGAACGGGATACAGATGGCTCCCGTCGACAACCCATCTGTAGCCGCCAGCTTCGCCGATCGCGTATTCGCTTTTTACAAGGTCGGGATAATTTTCGACCAGCCACTTCGAGCCGCTCGTGCAGCCAGCCTCCTCATCAGAAGTGCAGGCTAAAACTATTGGCACGCTCACAGACTTCTTAAGTCTCTTTAGCGCGATCAACGCAAACATCTGACAGACGACCGCGCCCTTCATGTCGATAGTGCCGCGCCCGTATAGAATGCCGTCCTCTTCGACCGCTGCGAACGGGTCGTGCTTCCACTTGCTTTTGTCTGCCTCCACGACGTCCACATGCCCGTGCAAAAGCAGTTTCGCCTCGCCAGAATCGGGACCTAATCGCAAGACCAGATTGCCGCGATTATACGCGCTAACGAACACTCGTGAGAAAAAGCCTTCGCTCCTCAGCTTGCCTGCGATCAACTGAATCGCCTCGAGCTCGTTGCCCGGCGGGTTTGTAGTGTTTATCTTGATAAGCTCCTTCAAAAACTCCCACGCCTCTTTCGTCAGCTCATCGAAAAAATTCTCGTCTGGCATATCACTCCCCTTTCTGGATAGCTTTCAACATCTCGCGCGCGTGTTGAATTGCTCGTTCAGTAATTTTTTCGCCAGCCAGCATTCGAGCGAGCTCCGTTTCGCGCTCGATTTTCGAAAGTTTTTTCGCCTGCCCAAATGTCCGCTGTCCTTTGACCTCTTTTGACACCGATATGTGCGCGTCTGCAAACTTCGCTATCTGAGCCTGATGAGTAACGTTCAGAATCTGATGCGACGCTGACAAATCCTTCAATCTCTTGCCAACGCGCTCCGCGACCCTGCCGCCGATTCCCGCGTCGACCTCGTCGAATATGAGGACGAGTCCGCCATCCGTTCTCGTCGCCGCGCTTTTTAATGCCAGCATGAGCCTCGAAAGCTCGCCGCCCGATGCGATCAGGTTCAACTCCCTAAACCCCTCGCCTGGGTTCGGCGCGAACAGAAAGCGCACGCGCTCCTTGCCAAACGGGCCGAGCCCATCCTCTGGAATAAACTCAATCTTGAGGTCGCCATTCTCAAGCGCTAGCTCCTTCAACTCCTTGCGCATCCAGTCTACAAGCGCATTTGCGCCCTCGTCCCTTTTTTTCGACAGCTCAATAGCAATTTTTGTCGCATCCTTCTCCGCCCGCGCCAGCGCTTCTTCAAGCACTCTCTTGTCCACGCCTGAGTGCTCAAGCGTTGAAAGTTCTCGCTTGTGCTGCTCAAGCGTCTCAAAAACTTTTTCAAGCGAGCCGCCATATTTGCGCTTCAGCCGATTTATCGCGTCCCAGCGCTCGGCGATACGATTGAGCTCGTCCTCATCGAAGTCGAGCGCGCTAGAAATGTTAGCCGCCCTCATCCCCACATCCTCAACTACCGCAAGAGCCGACTCCAAGTCCTGAGCAATTTTTTCAAAGCCTTTCGGGTCAATTCGGCTGGCTTCAAGCGACACGTCGCGCGCCTTGCCAATAATCTCCGTCGCGCTGCCCGCCTTCGAGTAAGTGAGCCGCTCAATCTGCTGGCTGAGCTCCTTCAGCTTGCCTGCAAATTTCGCTCGCTCGCGCTTCGATTCTATCTCCTCGTCCTCTTTCGGCTTCGGACTCGCACGTTCAATCTCCGATATAACGAACTTCAAATAGCCCGCGCGCGATGCAATTTCTTGCGATTTTTTCTCAAGCTCTGCCAGTCGACCTTTTGTTCCCAATAGCTCCTGATACGCCAGCCGATAGCGCTGGAAAGTCGCGGCCGCGCCTGCGAACTCATCGAGTATCTGCGTATGCTTCTGAGGGTCTAAAAGAGTCTGATGCTCGCTCTGGCCGTATATCTGGACCAGCTTTTTCGCCGCCTCGCTCGCAAGCGCAGCCGAGCACAGCCTGCCGTTAGTAAAAAAGCGCGAGCGCGAACTCGAAAATATCTCGCGCGCAAGAATAATCCCGTCGCCAATGTCCTCCATCCCAAGCTCGCTAAGCGCAATAGAAAGATTTGAGTCAAGCGCAAAGACCGCCTCGATGCGCGCGCTATTTTTGCCGAGCCTCACCACGTTTTTATCAGCCTTCGCACCGAGCAGAAGCCCGATCGCGCCCACGAGCAGCGATTTGCCCGTTCCCGTTTCGCCCGTGAGCACGTTCAATCCGCGACCGAACTCGACGACGAGGCTCTCGAATATGGCGTAATTTTCTATCGCTAGCTCTTTTAACATCTCACCTTCTTTTCACCCATATCTCCACTAATCGCCCTTCCATCTCTTGGGCTGTCAGTAATTTATATCGCTCACCTAAAAGCTTCAACGTCTTTTGAAGTTCGTCAAAGCCCGGCATCTTGATCTGCTTGCCCGTTTCAAACTCGAGGGTGCCCCTTACCAGGCCGCCCTTTCCGAAAACCTTTTTTGGGTCGTTCAAATCCAGCCCAACGGGAATCAAATTTACAACCATATTGTAATAGCTATCGCCGAGCCGCTTATTAAATTCTACGATTGTAGACGGCTCCCTCAGCAGCTCGAAAGAGACATCCTCTTT
>Ga0315280_10008035_pt1 | contig 13952 bp, 14 predicted proteins | sample YL17G06_40_MG_FD_203697 | JGI IMG/M metagenome (GOLD analysis project Ga0315280, IMG submission 203697) | Sediment microbial communities from Yellowstone Lake, YNP, Wyoming, USA - YL17G06_40 | ecosystem: Environmental > Aquatic > Freshwater > Lake > Sediment | place: USA: Wyoming | collected...
GTTTGCCGACGAAAACAAAGTCGCGCCGGTCCTTTATTTTGGCAAGGACCGATACCTCACCATCGATCCCAAAACTTTGAAAATAATTGAAGGATAACCCCGCCATGAAGCTGGGTTTTCACGTTTCCATCGCCGGCGGTTTCAAGAAAGCGGTCGCCGAGGCCGAAGCCCGGCACTGCGCCACGATCCAGATTTTCTCGCGTAACCCGCGGGGCTGGAAGTTCGGTCCCCTCGACGAGGCGGATATCCGGGCGTTTCGGGAAGGGATTAAACGGACGGGGATCGCGCCGGTTTTCGTCCATATGCCCTACCTGCCGAACCTGGCTACGTCGGATCCCCGTTTATACGACCGATCGGCGCAGTCGCTGGCCGAAGACCTGACCCGGTCCGAACGAGTCGGCGCCGGCTACCTGATCATGCATATCGGTTCGGCGCCGGACCGAACCCGGGGTTTGACGCAGATGACGGACGGCATCCGGGAAACCCTGGCCCGGGTAAAGAATCAAGTTATCCTCCTGCTTGAGAATACCGCGGGTGCGGGCAACGCGTTGGGTTCCCGGTTTGAGGAGATCCGCACCCTCCTGGACCAGGTCGGGATGCCTTCCCGGACCGGGGTGGTCCTGGATATCGCCCATGCATTTGAAGCCGGTTATGATTTCCGGACCCGGGCGGCGGCCATCGCTTCCCTGGCCGAGTTCGACCGGACAATCGGCTTCGAGCGGCTGCATCTGGTCCATTTTAACGATTCCAAGTCGGCACTCGGCTCCCGACATGACCGGCACTGGCATATCGGCAAAGGCGAGATCGGAGCGGGCATGGGGCATGTCCTCAACCACCCGGCCCTGAAAAACATCCCATTTATCATGGAAACTCCCCGGACCGACCGGAAAGAGGACCTCATGAACCTCCGGGCGGCGCAGCAGTTGATTCGAAAAACGCGGTAATTCCTTGCAAAATCCTATTGACCGTGGTAATTTTTTGGATATTATTATATAGATAAAGGAGGCGCAATTGGCTCATGCCTACACTCCCGGCTTAAAAGTTCTGGAATACGCGGTCGTGGAAAAGCAGCGCCGGCTGCCTTTACCGGGTGAAATCATCGTTGCCAAAGGGGCGAAGGTTACGGCCGAGCAGGTGGTAGCCCGAGCTTCCCTCCCCGGCAATGTCCAGACCGTCAACGTTACCGGCCTCTTGGGAATTCCCCAGGATGAAGTCGATGAGGCGATGCTTAAAAAGGTTGGTGATTCGGTAAAGAAGGACGAAATGATCGCCGAGACCAAAGGGCTTTTCGGCCTTTTCAAGACCCACGTGAAGAGCCCGATCTCGGGCGTCTTGGAAAGCGTTTCCAAGATCACGGGTCAGATTATCCTCCGGGAACCGCCGATCCCGGTCGAGGTGATCGCCTATATCGACGGGGTCATTGTCGATATCATCAAGAACGAAGGCGTCACGGTCCAGACCAAGGGCAGCTTCATCCAGGGGATTTTTGGCATCGGCGGCGAGGTCATCGGCGAGCTGGCCCTGGCCAGCGATGCGCCGGACAAAGTTTTGAGCGAGAAAGATATCGACGGCAAATTCAAGGATAAAATTATCATCGGCGGTTCGATGGTGACCTACGACGCGATGCTCCGGGCGCGCGACGTCGGCGCCAAGGGCGTTATCGTGGGCGGCATCGAAGACCAGGATTTGAAAAAATTCATGGGTTACGACATCGGCGTCGCGATCACCGGTTCGGAAAAAGTCGGTTTGACGATCATCGTCACCGAGGGCTTCGGCCGGCTGACCATGGCCCCGCACACTTTCACCCTGCTGAAAAAGCTGTGCGGGAAGAAGACCTCGATCAATGGCGCGACCCAGATTCGGGCCGGCGTCATGCGGCCCGAGGTCATCGTGCCGCTCGAGACCGCGGTCAAAAAGGAAGCGTACATCGCTTCCGGTTCCGGGCTCGACATCGGCATGAACGTGCGCATCATCCGCGAACCTTATTTCGGCGCCATCGGCAAGGTCGTCGACCTGCCGGTCGTCCTCCAGACGATCGACACCGAGGCGAAGGTCCGGGTTCTGGAAGTGGAGCTCGCGGACAAGAAGCGCGTGGTCCTGCCCCGGGCCAACGTCGAGATCATCGAGGTATAAATGGCCGTCCTGACTTTACTGCTGATCGCATCCTCGGGCGTGAATTCCCTGCTCATGCCCGCTTCGCCCGCCGGCCTGCTGACCCCGTTTTCCGGCAGCCGCGACGCCGAGGCGATCTTCTATAATCCCGCCCTGACCTCGGCCGGCGACGATTTCCGGCTGAACTGCTTCTATAACCGGTACTATCTGGGGATGCAGGGCTTTTCCCTCGCCCTGAGCCGGAAGGTCAAGACCCTCGACCTGTGCGTCGGGATCACCGATTTCGACTACGGAGCGATGGAGTGGCATCCCGATTATCCGACCGAGGATTCGCTCGCCAATTATTCGGCCTACGATTTCGTCTTCATGGTCGGCGGCAGTTTTCCCGTCTCGGCCCGGGGGCGAATGGGCGTTACCGCGAAATACATCGCCGAAACCATATACCTCTACGGGGACCAGGCGCTGGCCTTCGACGTTTCCCTGGCTTACCGCAGCGGGAATTCGGGCCTGACCTTCGGGGCGACCAACATCGGTTCGAAGATCACCCTTAACGGCGAGGGTGTGAACCTGCCGGCCCGGCTGAGCCTGGGCCTGCGGCAGGATTTCACGAGATTCAACGCCGGGTTGGAGGCCCATTATTTCATAAACCGCGTCAGTTTCGAGTTCGGCGCGAGCGCCGGCTTGCCCCTTTACCGGATCCTGGAGATAAGCTTAGGCCTGCGCTACCGGTACCAGGACCCGCCGTTCCCGGCTTTCGGACTGAACCTCAATCTGGGGAAATTCGCGCTTAAATACGGCTTGGCCTTATACCCCTATCGTCTGGGACCGGTGAACACGCTCGGATTCGGGATGGATTTCTGATCATGAACAACGTCTGGCTCGATTTTGAACGTCCGATCATGGAGCTCGAAAAGAAGATCGAGGAACTCCGGGGCATGGCGGGCGTGGAAGACGAAATCGAGCGGCTCCGGGTTCAGGCCGACCGGCTGAAGAGAAAGATCTATTCCAACCTCACCCGCTGGCAGCGGGTCCAGCTCGCCCGCCATCCGAAACGGCCCTATTCCCTGGACTACATCAAGCTCATCTTCGAGGACTTCGTCGAGCTTCACGGCGACCGGCGGTTCAGCGACGACTGGGCGATCGTCGCCGGCCTCGCCCGCTTCGACAAATTCGGCGTCGGCATCGTGGCCGAACAGAAAGGCCGCGACACCAAGGAGAAGCTCAAGCGGAATTTCGGCATGCCCCATCCCGACGGTTACCGGAAGGCCCTGCGGGTCATGAAAATGGCCGCCAAGTTCAACCTGCCGGTCATCAGCTTCGTCGATACGCCCGGCGCGTATCCCGGCGTCGGGGCCGAGGAGCGGGGTCAGGCCGAGGCGATCGCCGTAAACCTCTTCGAATGCGCGGTCCTGCCGGTGCCGATCCAGGTCGTGGTCATCGGCGAAGGCAGCTCGGGCGGGGCGCTCGGCATCGCGGTCGGCGATTGGATCATGATGCTCGAGAACGCCTATTATTCGGTCATTTCGCCCGAAGGCTGCGCCTCGATCCTCTGGCGCGATTCGAGCCGAAACAAGGACGCGGTCGAAGCCCTGCGGATCACGGCCCAGGACCAGCTGGCCCTGGGGGTCATCGACGAAATCATCCCCGAACCGCTGGGCGGGGCGCACCTGGATTACGCGGTGACCGCCCGCAGCATCAAGGCGGCCCTGGCGCGGAAACTGAACGAACTGATGAAGGTGCCGGCTCCGGAGCTCATCGAGCAGCGCATCAACAAGTTCCGCCGCATGGGCGTCTACAAGGAATAAATGGCCCTCGAAGGAAATTTAGAAGATTTTGAATTGACCGACGTTTTCCAGCTGATCCAGCTGGGCGCCAAGGACGGCAGCCTCCGCATTCAGTCGCCGGATGACGTCGGCGTGGTTTATTTCAAGGGCGGCATGGTCATCCATTCAAAGACCAATGCCATGACCGGCGAACCGGCCGTGGATTCGATCCTGCGCTGGCGCAAGGGCCGGTTCGTGTTCAACCCGGGGGAACAGACCATCGACCATACGGTCGACCTGCCGATCCAGCAGGTGATCCTCGAGGCCGCCCGCCGGATCGACGAGCTCAACCGCATTCAGAAGGTCATCCCGAATTTCGACGTCGTGGTCCGGATCGTGGAAGTGCCCGATGCCGGGGTCGAAAAAATCGACCTGCGGCCCGACGAGTGGAAAGTCCTGGCCTTCATCGACGGGACGCTCTCGATCAAGCAAATATCGCAGCGGGTCAACATCTCGGAATTCGAGGCGGCCCGCATCCTCTACGGGCTGGTTTCTTCGGGGTTGGTGAAGATCGTGCCCAAGGTCGTCGAGGTCAAGAAGGCCGCCCCGCCGATCCCGCCGCCGGCCAAGGATGCGAAAAAGGACGACGACGATAAAAAGGGCATCTTCGGGATCTTTAAGAAAAAGTAATAATTCCCGTTAGAGAACTCCGTCCACTAACGGGAATGCGCGGACAGCAGTATTAAACCCCCATCTACTTTATTCGGAAATAACCACCGATTAAAATCGGTGGTTTTCTCTAACGGGATAATTCCCGCTCGGGCGCTCCGCACGAATCTCCCCAGACTATTGACATATGGGTCAAAATATGTATAATGACTCATGCAATCATTTATAACGTCGGGCTCACCCTTTTTAACGGCGGCCCCTTATCCGCGCAGGGCCGTTGCCCGGCGCACCCAGTTAAAACTCGATATTTGGTGCTGGCGCTTCCGGACCTTATTTTAATCCGTTTATAGGGTTCGGAAGCAAAAACTCATCCTTCCAAAAAAATAATCGTTAACGCGGAAACAAAACGGCCGGGTCATTTTTCACGGTCCGGACCGCCATAATAATTGATGGAGGTTAAACGATGAATATTCAAGAAGCGTTAAGGCATGTGATCGAAGGGAAGGATTTGAGCCAGGACCAGGCGTTCGACGCGGCGTTGGATATCATGGAGGGCCGGGCGACGGCCGCCCAGATCGGCGGGCTTCTGACGGGTCTCCGGATGAAGGGCGAGGCGGTGGACGAAATCACCGGTTTCGTAGCGGCGATGAGGGAGAAGGTCATGCCGGTCCCGGTCCGAACGGCCGATATCGTCGATACCTGCGGAACCGGCGGCGACAATAAAGGAACATTCAATATATCCACGGTCGCGGCCCTGGTCGCGGCCGGCGCCGGATGCAAGGTCGCCAAGCACGGCAACCGTTCGGTTTCGAGCCGCTGCGGCAGCGCCGACCTGCTCGAACAGCTGGGCGTGAACATCGAGCTTGAGCCGGTCAAAGCGACCGCCTGCATCGAGGAGGTTGGATTCGGATTTCTGTTCGCCCCCGCGTTTCATCCGGCCATGAAGCACGCGGCGGGCCCCCGGCGGGAACTCGGGATCCGGACGATCTTCAACATTCTCGGTCCCCTAACTAACCCGGCCCGGGTCCGGCGTCAGCTCCTGGGCGTTTACGATAAGAAATTAGTCCGTCCGGTCGCTCAGGTCCTGCTCAACCTGGGCTGCGAGCGCGCTCTGGTCGTGCACGGCACCGACGGTTTGGATGAGATGACGGTCACCGGGCAAACCTATATCGCGGAAGTCCGAGACGGCGCGATCCGGGAATATACAATATGCCCGGATGATTTCGGCCTACCCCGGCGGGACATCGCCGATCTGCGGGCCGACAGCAGGGAAGAGAACGCGCTCATCGCCCGGGCAATCCTTGACAACGAGACCGGCGCGCGGCGGGAGATCGTCATCTTAAACGCGGGGGCCGCGATCTACGTCGCGGGCCGCGCGCCGACCATCGGCGATGGGATTGCCCAGGCCCAGGCGGCCATCACATCGGGCCGCGCGCGTGAAAAACTGGCGCGGCTGCGGGGGCGGGCTCAATGACAAGGCTGGATAAAATAATCGCGCATAAGATCAAAGAAGTCAAAAACCGCCGGCGGATTTTGCCCCTGACCAACCTTAAAATCAATCCGTTCCCGGAACGCCGCGATTTCTCCGCCGCGCTCGGCCGGAAAGGCCTATCGGTTATCGCGGAGATAAAGCGGAGATCGCCATCGGCGGGGATAATAAACCGGGGGGCCGACCCGGCCCGCATCGCCATGCAATACAAGGCGGGCGGAGCTCGGGCCATATCCGTGCTCACCGACGGACGGTTTTTCGGGGGATCGCTCGGCGACGTTTTAAAGGTCAAACGCGCGGTCCGCCTGCCTGTCCTGCGCAAGGATTTCATCGTCGATGAATATCAGATCTTCGAATCCCGTTGGGCCGGCGCCGACGCGGTACTCCTGATCGCCCGGATCCTTGATCGCCGCGATCTGAGCCGGTTCATCGCGCTCGCCAAGGACTTGGGTATGGCTTCCCTGGTCGAGGTCCGGAGCCGGCAGGATATCGAAAAGGCGCTCGCGGCCAGCGCGGAAATCATCGGGATCAATAACCGTGACCTCCGCACGATGCGCGTCGACCCGACCGTTTCCCTGAAATTAAAAAAAATAATCCCGGGCGACCGGTTGACGGTCAGCGAGAGCGGCATCTCGTCCCGCGGCGCTGTTCGCTTATTTGTCGAAGCCGGGTTTGACGCGGTCCTGGTCGGCGAAGCCCTGATGAAAAGCCGGGATCCGGGAGCAAGGCTGAGGGAACTTCTATATGACTAAGATCAAGATCTGCGGGATCACCAATATCGACGACGCCCGGACCGCGGCCGAGCTGGGCGCGGACGCTTTGGGATTCATTTTCGCCGCTTCGCCCCGAAAAGTCACTGCGGAGCAGGCAAGGAAGATCATCCGGGATTTGCCGCCCTTCGTGACTGCGGTCGGCGTGTTCGCGGGACAGACCACGGCCGAGGTGAACGAGATCTCCGCTCATGCGGGACTGGCCGCGGTCCAGCTGCACGGTTCGGAACCGGCCGACCACGCCGCGGCAATAAACTGCGCGGTCATCAGGCGGATCGCGGTGGCCGAGGGCGATACGGCCGCGGATATCCAGGCGCGGGCCGACGGCTTTCCAGCCGCGGCTTACTTGCTCGACCCGGGTTGCGGCAGCGGGCTCACTTTTGATTGGCAAAAAGCGCGGGGTTTTAGAGGCAACCTGATTCTGGCCGGAGGCTTGGACCCGGAGAACATCGCGTACGCCGTCCGCCTGGTCCGGCCGTACGGCGTCGACGCCTGCTCCGGATTGGAGAGCAAGCCCGGACGCAAGGACCGGGATAAAATAAAAAAATTTATCGAGGAGGCAAGGTCATGCGAAAGATAAAAAGCGAGACCGGGCGATCTCGGCGCCGGGGACAAAAGCCGGTCGCCGGGTCGGGCCGCCATGGGTATTTTGGCGAATTCGGCGGCCGGTACGTTCCGGAACTGTTGATGGCGGCCCTCGATGAATTGGAAAAAGCGTATTTATCCTATCGCCGCGATTCCCGGTTCCAGAGCCGCCTGGATGATTGTTTGAAGGAATACGCGGGCCGGCCTTCGCCCCTTTATCATGCCCGGCACCTGTCCCAAGAGGCCGGCGGCGCCCGGATCTACCTGAAGCGCGAAGACCTTGTCCATACCGGCGCCCACAAAATCAACAACGCGGTCGGTCAGATCCTGCTCGCGCAAGCCATGGGCAAGAAGCGAATCATCGCGGAAACCGGGGCGGGTCAGCACGGTGTCGCGACCGCCGCGGTCAGCGCCATGCTCGGACTGAAATGCTCGATATACATGGGCGCCGAGGACATGCGCCGGCAGCGGGCCAATGTTTTCCGGATGCAACTCCTCGGCGCGCAGGTCCGGCCGGTAAAAACCGGCAGCCAGACCCTCAAGGATGCGATCAACGAGGCGATCCGGGACTGGGTGACCGACACCCGGAATACCCACTACTGCATTGGTTCTGTGGTCGGGCCCCATCCGTATCCCACGATGGTCAGGGATTTCCAGTCGGTCATCGGTCGGGAGGCGAGGACGCAGGTCCGGCAAAGGACCGGCCGGCTGCCGGATGTCCTGGTCGCCTGCGTCGGCGGCGGCAGCAACGCCATCGGCCTGTTTTACCCGTTCCTCCGCGATCCGGTGCGGCTCGTGGGCGTCGAGGCCGGCGGTTTGGGGATCCGCACCCATCGGCATGCCGCGACCCTTGGCCGCGGCCGGCCCGGGACCCTGCACGGGGCGCGGACTTATCTGCTTCAGGATAAAAACGGGCAGGTCCTGCCCACCCATTCGATATCGGCGGGCCTTGATTATCCCGCGGTCGGCCCCGAGCACGCGTATTTCAAAGAAACGGGAAGGGTCGAATACGTTACCGCGTCCGATCGGGAAGCCTTGAGTGCGTTCCGGCTCCTGTCCGTGACCGAAGGCATAATCCCCGCTCTCGAGAGCGCCCACGCCGTCGCGCACGCCGTAAAGATCGCCGGCCGGCTCGGCCGGAACCGCACCATCGTCGTCAACCTGTCCGGCCGGGGCGATAAGGATCTGGAGATCGTGAGGGAGGCAAGATGACCGAGGCTCGTTCGCCCATAGGCCGAAAGTTCGCCGAATTGCGCCGCAAAAAGGAAGCCGCCCTGATCGCGTACGCGACCGCCGGTTTTCCGACCCTTCCCGAATCGTTCCGCCGGATCTCGGAGATCGCACAGGCCGGCGCGGACATGATCGAGATCGGCGTGCCTTTTACCGATCCGGTCGCGGATGGCCCGGTGATCCAGCAGGCCAGCCAGGCGGCGCTCCGGGGCGGGATAACTCTAAAAAAAATAATCGCCGGCGTTCGGGTCCTCGCTAAACCGGCACCCATTATTGTGATGTCCTATTTGAATCCGATCTTGGTTTACGGAAGTGAGATTTTCATGCGCGACATCGCGTCGGCGGGCGTGGCGGGCCTGGTGGTACCGGACCTGCCGGCCGAAGAATCCGCGCTGCTTTCCAGGTCAGCCCGTAATTACGGCATTGATCTGATTTTCATCGTCGCGCCGACCTCCCCAGTCACCAAGATCAGGCTTGTCTGCCGGGCCGCGCGCGGGTTTGTTTACTGCGCGAGCATTTCGGGCACGACCGGCGTCCGAAAAAAACTATCGCCGGACCTGGCCGGTTATATCCGGCGCGTCCGGGCTCAATCCCGGAAACCGCTTTGCGTCGGTTTCGGTGTTTCCACGCCCGGCCAGGTCAAAGTCCTCGCCGGTCTCGCCGACGGCGTTATCGTCGGCAGCCGGATCGTCGAGGCGATCAGGAAAAAAGAGGATCTAAGGCAACTCGTCGCGGAATTTAAAGCAGCGACAAGGAGGGAAGAATTATGTTAATCGTCATGCATAAGGACGCGACCCCACTGCAGGTCGCCCGGGTTTGCGAGACCATCAAAGCGATGGGTTTCTCGCCCCATACGATCCCCGGCGCGCAGCGGGTGGCCATCGGCATAACCGGCAACAAGGGCGCGGTTGATACCGGCCGGCTGGAAGGCCTGGCCGGCGTATTGAACGTCATCCCGGTCACCCAACCTTACAAGCTGGCGAGCCGGGAGACGAAACCCGAGGATACCGTGGTCGACGTGAAAGGGGTAAAGATCGGCGGCGGGTCGATCGCGATCATCGCCGGGCCCTGCGCCGTGGAAACTGCGCGCCGGACGATGACCATCGCCCGCGCGGTGCAGAGATCGGGCGCAACCATCATGCGTGGCGGCGCCTTCAAGCCCCGGACGTCGCCGTACGCATTTCAGGGGCTGGGCGAGACCGGCCTTAAGATCCTTAAAAAGGTCCGCCGGGCGACCGGCCTGCCCGTCGTTTCCGAGGCCCTGGATACGGATAATTTCAACCTGGTGGAAAGCTACGTCGATATCGTCCAGATCGGCGCCCGCAACATGCAGAACTACTCGCTGCTCAAAAAGGCCGGGAAATCATCCAAACCGGTCATGTTGAAGCGCGGCATTTCCTCGACGATCCACGAATTCCTGCTCGCGGCCGAGTACATCGTCAGCGAGGGGAATTATCAAGTCATCCTCTGCGAACGCGGGATCCGGACATTCAGCGACCACACGCGCTACACCCTGGACATCAGCAGTATCCCGGAGCTCAAGCGGATTACGCACTTACCCGTCATCGTCGACCCGAGCCACGCGGCGGGGAAAAGGGATATCGTGATACCGCTCGCCAAGGCGGCGATTGCGGCCGGCGCCGACGGCGTGATGGTTGAAGTCCATGACCGACCCGAAGAGGCCCTTTCCGACGGGCCCCAATCCCTGACCCTCGGAATGTTCCGGGAGATGGTCCGCGAGCTTAAAGCCATCATCCGGGCGCAACCGCGCCGGCGGCGGAGACCGGGATCATGAAACTCCGTTCGGCGTGCAGGCGGGTCGCGCTGGGTTCTTCGCCCGTGGCGTTCTTTACCGAAGCCTACGGCCGCGACGAGTGGGGTTTCATATACGAATCCCTGGAAAAGATCGGCACGCGGGGCCGGTATTCGTTCGTCGGCGGCCGTCCCCTGGCTGTGTTCCAAAGCAAGGGCCGGATGATCGAGATCCGCGACGGCCGGATATCCCGGTTTCGGGGCGACCCGTTCGGCCATCTAAGGCGATACCTGGAAGATTTTTCCGGCTACCCCGCCGGGGGGCTTTTCCCCGGAGGCGCAGTCGGCTACATCGCGTACGATATGGTCCGGTTCTTTGAAAATATCCCGGATAAAAATCCCGCCGCGATGGACGTTCCCGACGCGATCTTTATTTTTCCCTCGGAGATCACCGTTTTTGACTACCTGCGCCGGACCGCCGAGGTCCTGGTTTATAACGGCGCTCCGGGGCGGACCGCGGAGCTGGCCGCCCTGATCGGCCGGCCGGCCGTCTGCGACCGGAACCGATTCCGGGACGACCGATCCCCATTCCGCGCCAACCTCACCCGGTCCGAATTTTGCGGCATGGTCGAACAGGCCAAGGAACACATCCGGGCCGGCGATATCTTCCAGGTCGTTCTTTCCCAGCGTTTCGAGCTAACGACCCGCAAGGATTCGCTCGGCGTTTACCGGGCCCTGCGCGTCACCAATCCATCGCCATACATGTACTACCTGAAGCTGGGCGGCCTGGCAATGGCCGGGTCCTCGCCCGAAACCATGGTTAAACTGCAGAACGGCATCGTCACGAGCCGGCCGATCGCCGGAACCAGGCCGCGGGGCAAGAACCGGCTTGAAGACCGTCAGCGCGAGGCGGAACTATTGGCCGACGAAAAGGAACGGGCCGAGCACGTCATGCTGGTCGACTTGGCGCGCAGCGATATCGGGCGGATCTGCCAATACGGCAGCGTCCGCGTGACGGAATTCATGAAACCGGACCGGTATTCCCGCGTGATGCACCTGACCTCGAACGTCGTCGGCCGGCTGCGCAAAGGATTAGGGGCTTTCGATGTCCTGCCCGCGACGTTCCCGGCGGGCACGGTTTCGGGCGCGCCGAAAATCCGCGCCATGGAAATAATCGACGCCCTGGAGCCGGAAAAAAGGGGGATATACGCCGGAGCGATAGGATATTTCGGTTTCAACGGTGACCTGGATTTTTGCATAACGATCCGTACCATCGTCCAAAAGGATGAAACTTGCTTTATCCAGGCCGGCGCCGGCATCGTCGCTGATTCGCGGCCGACGCGGGAATATGCCGAAACCATGCACAAGGCAAGCGCCTTGAAAAGAGCGGTCGAGATCGCGCCATGATCCTGGTGATCGACAATTACGATTCGTTCACATACAACCTCGTCCAATACCTGGGCGACCTGGGCGCGAACCTGCGAGTGCGCCGGAACGACAAGATCACGCTCCGGGAAGTAAAGAACATGAAGCCGTCGCGTATCGTGATTTCGCCCGGACCGGGCGTTCCCGCCGACGCCGGCCGATGCCGGGATATAATCGCGCGTTTCGGCGAACATATTCCGATCCTCGGAGTATGCTTGGGCCACCAGGTGATCGCCGAGGTTTTCGGCGGGATTATCGTCCGCGCGGAGTCGGTCGTGCATGGCAAAACGTCGCGGATCCATCACGACAGCCGGACAATTTTCCGGGGGATACCGAACCCGTTAACGGCCACCCGGTATCATTCGCTGATCGTGGAGAAGTTGTCCTTACCAGATTGCCTGGAGGTCAGCGCATGGACCGAAGACGGGATAATAATGGCCCTGCGGCACCGGTCGTACCCGATCGAAGGCGTTCAATTCCACCCGGAATCGATTCTCACAAAAAGCGGGCTGCGCATGATCAGTAATTTTCTCAGAATTCACTCCAATCGATAAAAAACCATTTTGAAATATTAAGACGGGAAATCTGGCACTAATAAAAAGGTGAGCGATCCTGGTGATTGCTCCTCCTTTTTTATTATTGTTACTGCGAATTTGAGTTTACCTGATTTTCACGATCCGAAGAGGACTGATATTTTATTTTGCGCGACAGCAAAATATAACCCGTTGGGTAAATTTCCCCCGATCTTTTCTCTCTTTTGCCCGGATAGTCCGTTCTTGGTTACAAAAGTATAAGCACCACGCGGAATTCGGCAACAATAAAAACAACTACTGAAATATCACAAGTTTAAAGGTATAAAACTATAAAAAGTATGGCAGGTCAGTTTTCGTGCCCAGTCAAAATCTGCGTTAATTTCCGGCGTCCCGGGAGTCGCGCCGAACGCCGGGTAATTCATCGCGCCCAGCCCGGACTGTTGATGTTCGGTAAAGGGAGGGCTCCAGGCCGAGTTCAGAGGCAGCCAAGTGGAGTTATCTGGGCTGTATTCGGTAAACACGGTGTCCCCGTTCGTTCTGATCCTGAGATAAACCAGGGAATCGACATATTGAATGAGAATCATATCTGTATCGATCCACCCTAACACACCCTCACCATAGCCCGCAATGTTACCAAATCCCGCGATGACATAAGGTCTCTGCTGACTAAAAGAGTCGTAATCCGCATGGATAAAGGTACACTGACCCTGCAGAACGGGACGGGCTATGATCTTGGCCGTTATCTCAACATTCCCGGCGATTCCTTCTCTATGGAAGAAGGTATTCCAGACCGTATCACCGCCGGCGTATTTGGTGATGATCCGCAGGAATCCCGGCCGGGCCGTGAGGCTCCAGTGGGCGGGATCCTCCCACCCGATCCGCCACCCCGGATTAAGCACGGAGCTATTGAATTCGTCCAGGAAATTGGCGTACGCCGCTGCGGCCATCAGCACCATAAGGACGGTAATCCACATTATGCGTTTCATATTTTTCTCCTCCTTTTACTTTATTGTAATTATATGCAATTAGGCTTAAGTGTCAATGATTTAGTGCTAATCTGGCACAAATAAAACGGGGAGCAATTCTTGCGATTGCTCCCCGTTTTATTCTATTTATATCTTATTTCTTTTCCTCCATCATTTTCTTTGATTGTTCGTGCACACGGCGGCCTTCTTCGGTTTTGAACGCGAACATACCCGGTTTTTTCGCATTCAATCCATCATAAATCCCGATGAGCGCGTCGTCATCCAGGGAATGGTTGATCAGCTCGCCGGTCTTAGGCTGTACCACGGGCGTTTGGATACGCGCGATCTCGGCGTTAATATCCTTGCGCTCCGCGGTCACTTGCCAATAAACCTTCGTGTTTGATTTACCGCCAATCACGAAACGGTTTCCTGAAATCTCTTCGGCAACATAAACATCCGATGTACCGATACCGGTTAACTGGATCCGCGGGTTGCGGTTGATTTTATTAAAATAATCGGGCAGGTTCACTTCCACGCGCCCGTTTTCAGCGATATACGCGGTGCCATTATACATTAGAACTGGATCATCGGCGCCAACGGCGTATTGATTAAGTATCTCTTTCATGGGATTGTCCGGATGGTCCATAGTGAAGACCAGG
>Ga0315280_10008036_pt1 | contig 13951 bp, 10 predicted proteins | sample YL17G06_40_MG_FD_203697 | JGI IMG/M metagenome (GOLD analysis project Ga0315280, IMG submission 203697) | Sediment microbial communities from Yellowstone Lake, YNP, Wyoming, USA - YL17G06_40 | ecosystem: Environmental > Aquatic > Freshwater > Lake > Sediment | place: USA: Wyoming | collected...
TGTATGAAACGTAACTGACATACGTCGTCCGCAGCACCACCGGCGCCTCGTGGGTGAAGATTCTCGCGGTGCCGGAATGCCCCGTTCCGCCGACGATGTTTGACCGGCCGTATTCCAGGACGCTCGCCTTGTTGATGGCCGTCTGGCCGGCCTGCGCGGCCCATGATATCTTCCCCTTCCACTTCAGGGTGAGCGTCATCCCCGGCGGCATGTCCAGCCGCCAGGTCAGGATTGTCTTCCCGGCGCTGATGACCCGTCCCCCGCCCCCCGCTGCGCACCCCGTCGGGGTCATCGTCCACCCCACGCACGCATCCTCAATGCCGCAGTCGACGGCCCAAGGGTTCGTCTGCACAGGCACCGTGTCCCATACGGAAACATTCCACCAGGTCTTGGTATCGGACAGGTTCTTGATGAAGATGGAATACGTTATCTCGTCGCACATGGTCGGGGTGCAGTTGTATACCACGTCCCGGTCCGCCACCTTCCAGAAAAGGAAGCGCATCACGGTCGTCCGCGCCTTGTTCGAGTAATGGACCTCGCTCGCAATGTTCGGGAATGTTCCCACCGCCGAGTTCCACAGGCTGAAGTTCTCCGGGGCCGCCACGTCCCCCGAGCCGGACTCAAACCAATCGCCGTTCCCCCAGTTTACGGTCAGCTGGAAGGTGATGCGGCCGGTCGCCCCGCCCGCCACCGGCGTCGCCGCCGGGAACACGGTCCAGCCCAGTTTCAACGGGGGCCCCGGGTTCGGATCCCAGCCGGCTTCGGGGAGCGGGTTCGCCTGCCAGTTCCAGTGGGTGTAGGGGGGCTGGGTGTCCATGATGAAGGCATTTTGGATGTTCCCGGTGCCCGGTTTCCCGTAGTAAAGGGTGTATTCAAGCGTGTCCCCCGGCGCGGCGTTTATCTCGTCCACCACCTTGGCCACGTATTTGATGGTCTTGGGAAACGGGTTGACCACGTCGGAAAACGACGCGTTACCGCAACACAGGTCCGAGAGGCCTCCCCCGTATCCGCCGGGGTCGTAGGGTATACCCATCTGCACGGTGGCATTGTCGGCGGGCGTGCCGGACAGGTCCGCGTATATCCGCAGGGGGGACGGCGGGGCGACCGCCGAAAGGTTTGGATTCGCTTCCACGCCGTTCCAGGCCCAGGTCCACATATCTGGCGCCACGGCTGTCATGGTGTGGAAAAAGCCCGCCGCGTCCGCGTCGCTCCTCCAGTAAACCGCCTTGATGTCCCAGCTGGAACCGGCCAGGCCGGACGTAGCCGTCCCGAAATTCACTATGGTGAGCCCCGCGACCTGCAATCCGACTCCCCCACAACTGTCCCCCGCGAGGGGATGGCATACCAGGCATCCCGCCCCGCAGGTCGCCCCCCAGTCGTATGGCTGGAATGCCGCCGCATAATACCTGGTCCAGTTGGGGAACACCATCAGTTCGTCCGCCTCCCCGCCTATCACCGATACGCCCTGGAGGTAGTTTGCCCGGGCGGCGGTGGCGGCCAGCCCCAGGGCCACGACAATCGCCGCAACCGCGGAAAATCCTGCCTGAATACGCGACACGGGTTCCCCGTCGCGCGTTTCGCGGGTTATCAATGAAATGCTCAGGCGCATCCTTCCTCCGGTCCCCCCTTACAATGGCGATTATAGCGATGCACCAGCGGATTTCCATGCAATATCCCGACAATTGCATATATAATAACGGCGGATGAAACGACCTTCCTGCCATCCCCGGTTGTGGGCGCTTATTAATGATGTCTGCTGGCTTGTCTTCCGCCTCTTCGGGGTGAACGCCCGCCCGCGCCTCCCCTCCCTGGACCGGCGGGACCTTGTTTGGGAGGCGCACCGCCCCTGGTTCTGCCTGGACATCTCCGGCAAAAGTCCGGCACCGGTCGGAGGCCCGGAGCGGGAGGAGGCGCTCCGCCGCTGTTCTTCCTGCCCCATCACAACGGGCCACCATGGTGCGGATGAATTCCGGCCGGGCCACTGCGCGGCCGGATTCATCATCCGTGCCATCCCCATACGGCTGGGAAGGGGACTGGCAGGCAGCCTTGTCCTCGGCCCATACTTCAGGACACCCTCCACCGCGGAACGGTACAAGGCGGTATGCCGGTGGCTCGGCATTTCCCCCTCCGAGAACACGCGATGGTCATTCGGCGAATCACCCATCCTGTCGGCGGGACGCGAAGCCGAACTGCTGGAATTCTGCAAACGCGCCTTCGGCCTCATCCGCCGGCGCCATGCCGGACTCACGCGGGGAAAGAACCGGGAAAGCACAGCCGGAATCAGGCTGGAAAACATATATCCCCCGCTCAGGCTGGCGGATGATTTCCCCCTGCACGTCCACGGCGTATTCCTTGGGTATTGGGAGATTGGAGAAACCGGTACTACGGGAGCGCCGCAATCCGCGTGCGACCTGGAATACATCGACCGCGGCCGCTGCCTGGTGAAAATGAAGGGCGGCTTATTCAATCTGGAGCAGGGGCAGGCAGTCCTCATCCTGCCTGGCCAGAAGGCCAAGCTGTCCGCCGTCCTCCCCCACGAAACCTTCCAGGCCATATCCATAACCTTCGTTGCCAACGCGTCGCTTCTCGCCGGAATCGCCGGCAAGCCCCTCGCGCTCGACACCTTCCAGCAGACCCTCCTTTCGCAACTCTGCCAGATCGCCGCCCCGTATAAAGAGGCTTCCTTCCGCAGTTCGGAGGTAAAACTCCTGCTCATCCAACTGCTGATGAGCGCCATGAGGAGTCCCCACACGCCCGCCCCCGGCCACCCCATGCCCGCCTTCGGACGGACCCGCCAGAGCGCGATGACTCAGGACGTCGTGCGCGTCCTTGACCTGGCCGCCGAAAGACGGGTGCGTCTCCGCGAACTGGCGGAGCGCTACAACACCAGCGTGCGCACCCTGGAAAGATCTTTCAAGAAGGAAACCGGGGTTCCGCCAATCGTCTACCATCGCCGACTGCGCATAAAAAGGGCCGAGCTCCTCCTGCGTCACAGCATGCTTTCGGTCGCACAGATAGCGGAGCGGCTGGGGTTCAACTCGCAGTTCCATTTTTCCAGCATATTCAAGAGGGAACTCGGGATGAGTCCCACCGAATTCACGCGGTCATCCCGCTCCATCGAGCAACAGGTCGAACGAGGCCGGACGCTGCTCAGAGAAAAGAAACGTACGGTCGCCGACACCGCCTACCACCTGGGCTTCCTCACTCCGGAGTCATTCGTGAGGGCTTTTCGCCACTACCAGGGCGTGACGCCTGCGGAATTCGTCAAGGGAGGTACGGCGAACTCCAGAAAGCCAGCCAAGGTTGCCTAGCGCCTGAAAAGATTCCCCGTTGCGATTCCCCTCTCCGCCAGCTTCTCGGCAACCCTTCGACTCCCCCGCAAGGCGGGGTCGCTCAGGGTTCCGCCAAGAAGTTCCATTTAAACTCAGCCTTGAAACATTAGCGAAGGAAGCTGATATCCCCGTTCGGCCAACTTCTCTGCGACGCGGGGGACGAGACCGGCGGAGACCAGTTCGCCCTCGCCCCGGCGGATGAAGATGTCCTGCATCACGTAGACCTCCCCCTCCAGCCGGCCGACCTCGGTTATGTGGGTAATCCGGCGGCTTCCATCTCTCATACGCGCTATCTGCACCACGAGGTCCACCGCGCTGGCCACCTGCTCGCGGATGGCCCGGAGCGGCAGTTCCATTCCCGCCATCAGGACCATTGTTTCCAGCCGGGAAAGCGCGTCGCGCGGTGTGTTGGCATGGAGCGTGGAAAGCGACCCGTCATGTCCGGTGTTCATGGCCTGGAGCATGTCCAGCGCCTCGCCGCCCCGGCACTCCCCGACGACGATGCGGTCCGGCCGCATCCGCAACGCGTTGCGCACGAGGTCGCGGATGGTGACGGCCCCCCTGCCCTCGAGGTTGGGCGGGCGCGCCTCCAGCGTGACCACATGCTCCTGCGGAAGCTTCAGCTCCGCCGCGTCCTCGATAGTGACGATGCGCTCATCTTCCCCGATGAAGGAAGCGACGATGTTGAGGAACGTGGTCTTGCCGGAACCGGTTCCGCCCGAAATGAGGATGTTCAGCCTCCCTGACACCGCGGCACGCAGGAAGTCCGCCGCCTCCGATGTCAGGCTCCCTCCGGAGACCAGGTCATCCAAAGTCAGCCTCTTTTTCGCGAATTTGCGGATGGTCAGGCAGGCGCCGCGGAGCGCCAGCGGCGGGATGACCGCGTTCACGCGTGAGCCGTCCGGAAGGCGGGCGTCCACCAGCGGAGAGGACTCATCGATGCGCCGGCCCAGCGGTGCGACGATGCGTTCAATGATGGCCCGCAATTCCTCTTCACCGTCCAGTTCGCGCGGCTCCCGGGATATCCGCCCGCGCCGTTCCGTGTAAACGGCCGCGGCCCCGTTCACCATCACCTCGGTCACCTCCGGATCGTCCAAAAGGTCCTGGAGCGGCCCCAAGCCCAGCACCTCGTCCGCCAGCTCCTTGAGCAGGCGCGCACGAAACCCCGGCGTCAGGTCGGGAAGGCCCTCCCCCTCGAGCAGGCGCGCAAGTTCGCGCCGGACTTCCTCCGGCCCTTCCGCCGCGCCCTCCCCGCGCTCGCGCACCCGGTCAAGAAACACCCGGTGAAGGCGGCGCTTCAATTGCCGGAAAGCCGGCGCCCGAAAGGCGGCTTCGTCCGCCGGGGCTGTCTCCGGCACGCCCGGCGCGGCGAACCCTGATACCGCCTCGGCAAGCCGGGCGAAGTCGGCCGCGCAGGCCGAGCGCGGTTCCGCCCGTACGACCGGAACGCCCTTGAGGATGGATTCGGCGACCTCGCGGCCCTCGCTTATCGTGCCGAGCAAGGGAATCTCCCCTTCCGCCCCGGCACCTTCCGGCCGGGCCGACCGCCCGTTTCCGGCGGCCCGGTTGACCACGAGCCGCACTGGCCGGCCGCACCCGGACAGCTCATCCGCCTTGACCCGGGCGCGCCGAACCGCCACCGGGTCGCCATCCCGTACAACCAGGATGACAGCCGCATCCCCGGCGGCCGCCTTCATCACCCCGTTATCCCCGCCGCGTCCGTCCCCCGCGTCCACCACGACCCAGGAAAACCTGGCCAACGCCATCCGCAGGAGCGCGCGGATTTCGGCCGGTTCCAGCCTTCCCTCCCCGCGCAACAGGCGGATTCCGCCCCCAACCTCGGCGGCAACCGCGTCCAGCAATTCCGGGACGCCCGATGCCGCGGTTTCCCGAAGGGAGCCCCGCTCTCCCCCGCCATCCGGAGCGGCGAACCAAAACCCAAGGTCCTGCGCCGTTTCGCCGGGGATGGGGGCCAGTAAAACCTCCCCTTTCCCGGCCAGCGCCGCGGCGAGATTCGCCGCGACGGCCGTCGTCCCGACGCCGCCCTTGGCGCCGCAGAGGATGACCAGCCGGCCGGCTCCGGACATCGGCATCAGGAAGCCGCGGCGCCGGACGGTGCGACCAGCGACGGCGTCACGAATATGACAAGTTCCGTTTCGTTGCGTTCAAGCCGCGTCGTCCGGAAAAACCAGCCCAGGAGCGGCAGGGACGACAGGACCGGCAGGCCGGAAGTCACCTTCACATCCTCGGTCTGGATGAGCCCGGCAATGATGACCGTGGTCTTACCGGGAAGTTCCACCGTGGTCTCGGCCCAGCGGGTCCGGAGTCCCGGCATGTAGGTGCCGTTCGGCAGGGTGACCGCCGTCGCCGCGTCGATGGTCGAGGCCTCGGCCCGGACGCTGGTGCGGATGGACTTCTCCTTGCGCTCCGGCTTGATGGACAGCTTTATGCCGTAGTCCTTCCAGTTAACCGTGGTGTGGGGATGTGTTCCCTTTCTGCCATATCCTTATTAGGTGAGGTCGGCAAGTAACAAAGGTCAATAAGGACTTCGTCTTTTCCAATAGTAATGCGCTCAGTTATAGCCTCAATAACCCGGCGTTTCTCTTCCTGGTTAAGGTCCTGCCAACGGCTATAGAGGTCTTGGGCCTCGGACATGACCTGCTCGCTGGACCGGAGTTTTATCCTAAGGAAGTCAATTTCGCCTTGAAGTTCTGGGATTTGTTCCTGAAGCTGTTTGAGTCGTTGTTCCATTGGTTTGTAGCGGTTTCCAAATCCTTCCGAGGCAATCTGGTCGTCCAGGTAGAGGCGATAGGTTTTGTCCATTTCGGCCTGGACTTTTTCGGCTTCCTTTTGAAGGGTTTCCAAGAGTTGGGTTTTCTCCTGAAGGGTCTGGTCAGCCTGTTCCAGGTACTTGCCGATTTCCTCGGCCGAAAGGAGAAAGCCCTTTAATTGTTCTTGGAAGACTGCCTCCAGGTCGTCAATCGGGATCTTGTTCCGGCATTCCTTGTTAAAGCAGACATACTTTGGGGTATTGGAAGGCACGTACATTTTCTGGCCACAATGGCAGAAGGCATAGCCGGTAAAGAGATGGACGGCTTTCCTTGCTGGTTTATGGCCGTTCTCCTGCCGTTCCTCAAGAATCTGGTTGCAGCGCTCCCAAAGTTCTTGGGAGACAATGGGCTCAACCGGGGTAAGAACCCACTCTTCTCTCGGCTTCAATTCTGACCATTTGCCCTTACTGGTTGACCGGGTATAGTTGGCTCTACGAAGACCCTTGGCAGTAGGGTCAGAAATAAGGCGTGCGACCGTTGGAGCGCTCCAAAACTTGTTCGCCCGGGTGCGATGACCGGCTTCGTTCAGGAGCCGAGCCACGGTCTTGATCCGCCGGTGCTCGGAAAAGAGTTCATACATAAGTTTCCGGATTGGCGCTTCTTCTGGATGAGGAATAAGTTTTCCTTCAATCCAGTGATAACCAAACGGACCCTGGCCGCCAATACGCTTTCCGAGTTTTGCCCGGATAGGTACTGAAGCCGCCACTCGGGATGCAATTTCCTCCCTTTCCCATTGAGCCATGGCCGCGATCATGGTGTAAAAAAGACGCCCAGCGGGCGTTGAAGTATCTATTGATTCTTGAAGGGAAATGAGATCGGCGTCCTGCTCCCGGAAGATGTCGGCGAAATCCAGGAGTTCCCGGACATTCCTTGCCAATCTGGCCAATTTGGAAAAGATTAGGCCGGTGATATGGCCGCTTCTGATGTCCTTGAGCATCCGCTGCGTTTCCGGGTGTTGCATGACCGATTTACCGCTGACTGCTTCCAGATGATAGACCTCACGGACTTTCCATTCCTTGGATTCAGCATAGTAACGGGCGCGCTTTTCGTGGTGTTCCGGGCTCTCGCCCTGGGCTTGATCCTCGGTCGAGACCCGAATCCAGATACCGACTTGCTTAGGTGCCTGTTTCTCTATCAACTTCTTATCTCCTTAACCAGATTATACCTGACCGGTCAAGTATATTCAACCCCCCTTTTGCTTTTTGACCATTCTCCAGCGGGTCAAGATTGCATGACGGGCGATTTCCCGCCGTCTTGCCGGGGATAGTTTGGCGGCCCGGGCTTTACCGCCCTTGAGGCCTCCCAAGCGACCAAGGGCAACTGCGGCTGGATTCTTTTTTCTTAGGCGCATATTGTGTGTTCTATAGTTTTCAATAACATTTAGAAGTATTTACTTTTACTCTCATGGCCATACTCGGTTTTGCAATCCGGACACTCCAAGAACTCTGTCCAAGAGGAAAATCCCCCACGGTTTGAAGCCATTGCGGGTCCTCCTCTTTTTCTTTGCAGAAGAGATATAAGCTTTCCATGCTTTTCCCAGCATAGGCCGCATATATTTCGGCCAGTTTCATTTTCGACATAATAACCATGCTTATTTCTAGTGAGCGTAGAAGGCACGCTCAACTGTTCTTCGAGCTTTCTCTTTTCTTCTTCCAAGCGTGCATTCCGGTCCCGCAGATCCCGAATAATGTCATTGAGTTCGTTTATCTTGGTTGCGGCTTCAGCCTTGGCTTGTACAGTCTCAAGCTTGGCCAAGCTAGTAATTAGCACGTAGGGTGCCTTAATCGCGGCCTTAATTCCAGACCAAGTCAATTTCATTTTGCCGGCTTTTGATGCCAGGCAAGAACAGCATGCTTAACAGCTTTCTTTCTTGAGCGCATAAGTAGATTTTATAATGAAAAATGTCGCTCGGCAAGAATACCGCAGACCCTTGACACGGGATGAAGAAAGATTATTCTTAAGAAGCACTTTAACACCAACAAAACCTACCCAGAAAGGCCACGAGTCCAGAAGGGGGTTCTTGTTTTTAGGAGGGGTATAATGATTCATCCGTACTTAATCTTCGGTGACGAGGGTAAAAGAATGACTTGGAAATGGGCAGACATAAAGAAGCTCTGTAAGGATCCGAAATGGATGATTCCAACAGCTCTCATAATCCTTACGCTCATCATCGCCGTAGAAGCAAAATGGTCGCCTTTCGAGAGAATCTATGTGTGGTTGTTCGTTGATCCTGTAGTGCGGAGAGTATCCTCAGAATCTTCTAGCCGCTACATCGATTCACTAGAAGAGATCGCGCGATTGGAGAGACGCTTGGGGAAACAGCCCGATACTGAATTGCTATTAAAAATTGCACGGGCGACGGGCGAGAGAGACAGAATGGGTAAGCAATACAGTCTTTGGCGTAACGCACCAATTAGTGCCTGGGTGGCGGTAGCAGTTGAACATACTGACAGAAGAATCAACTTGAATGGTTCAGAAGGACAAATGGTTTGGCGAACCTTCGGTACCGATGCCCGATTCTATTCTCTTGGAACACGGGAGGTAGTTCCTACTTCTTGGAAAGCAGTCACCGCTGGTCATGTCCTCATAATGCCGGTGAAGGCCATGAGCAATACCATAATTTCCGGACCGATAGGAATATACTCTCCTCAACAAGCCAGCAGATAGCTGGCTTTTTTATTTACAACCTATTCCTAATCCTCCCCACAAGATTCCGAGTATCCTCGGCTAACTCACTGAGAGTATTGCCTTTGGCTGAACTTCCGTAGCTGGATTGCCCGGTGGCGGTGTTCAATATGAAAACGCTGAGGTAATATGCCTCCGCATCCCGGCTTATGCTCCCAAAGACGACTTTTCGGATATTAAGATTCTCGCCAATCGTCTTGGCGCATTCCTCGGCAGCGCAACCGCTAACCGGAATGTTGTGTTCTCCAAGGGCTTCCTCCATTTCCCGACGGCTCATAACAGTGCGGTTGGATACCTGCCCGATTTCCTGCCGGAGAATATCCAATATTTGAGCAGCTTCTTCCGGTAGCATGTTCTGGTATTCAAGGTTGGCTACGGCAAGAGCATATGATTTGCGTTGCGAAGAGGGTCTGCCTGCTGGTCTGGATGTAGCAGTTTGCGGAGCTGCCGAAGCAGGAGCTTGAACTTGTTGCCGTAGTCTAGCGACTTCCCGCTCAAGCTGAATCTCGCGCTCCGACTTTTCTTGAGCCGGTTGATAAGTACGCGATACAGGCTCAGAGACCTCTCGGTCCGATGATTGCTCAGGATACGAAGGCTGCGGGGTTTCCGATGTTTCGGATTGAGATGAAGCTCCAAATCCCTTCCCGAAGTAATAGATCATCGAAAAACCAAAATAAAAACCCTTCCATTGATGTATAACCACGCTAGAAGTTTCCTCGGTTCGTTCGGAAGTGTACTTGACTGTAGCAGAAGGCTTAAAACTGTAAACGATTTCATACGACCAATAGAGGTTGGGAGCCCATTGCCACCACGAATAAATATAATTACCTTCTATGCCCGCGAATATAGCTGGAACATTTAGGCTTACTTCAACGGAATCCGTACCGTAATCTTGTTTAGCACCCAAGTTCATGTAACCGGCCCCAATATAGGGATGCCAGTGCTTTTCGGGATTTGTAAATTCCCAAATACCTCGCAGGCTGAATCCTGTAAAATAGCCGACCGCTATATACCCGGCTTGAGCACCCAAGTTTTCTGTGACCCAATAGCGCCCAATAGGTCCAAGACCAGCGTTGACCATACTCCAATCCATGCCGACTCCAAATGAACCTCGTTCCGTAATTGGCGCCAACTCTCCTTCCTCAACTATCTCGATGCGCCTGACCCGGGCCGCTTCGATCCCTGAAGCGCATAAAAGCGAGGCGCCGATCAAAAGGAGTCGGCCGATCATTTCTTTTCCTGCATCTTCTCAACGATCAAAGCGGCTTGGCGCTGCATCTGTTTTTCGCGGATTACATGCATTAAATCCCAAGCCGCATGAAGGGCGCAAAGACCCCAGAGAATTATTCCAACGCCTATAAATAGAAGCGGTATTGCGGCAAGGTAAAACATGCCGTTTATAACCATGGCAACCCACCTTTTCCGAACGGCGAAGTAGAGGGGCGGACAGAAGATCACCAAGAGGTACATTCCGAATGACATGTTTCTACTCCTTTTATTGCAACATTGACATCGATTATTTAGATTTCTTGGTTAGCTGGATAAGCCCAATAGCGATCAAGGCCATTGAGACGACGGCTGTGATCATGGTCGTAATCTCAAACTGGTCGAATGGCGGGGACCAAGAATGCATCTTTCCATAGAGGCTAGTGAACCGGGAATAGACCCAGAGTCCGATGCCAGCGCCGGTTACGACGAGGACAATTCCTAAGCTTTTGAGTGGCATTAGTTACTCTCCTGCCGAATCTTGCCGTCCATTGCTCTGCCCTCCTTTCCAGAGATTCAAAAACCCCGCTACCGGGGCTTGTTTATTCAAATAGGGTCTATAACCCCAGATAACGTATATAGCACCTTCCCTAAAGGAACGCAACCTGCCTGCAATAGGGTTTATGAACATGAAGGCTATCTACGAAGAAATCGGCAGTCGTATCAGGCTTTACCGGAAGGCTAAGAACCTCACCCAGGCCCATGCGGCTGAGGCGGCTGGGATTGAGACCTCCTTTTATGGCCAAGTGGAGAGGGGCGTCAATATCCCGAGCCTGAAGACCCTTTACGCAGTTGCGGAGGCCCTTTCCGTAGAGGTTACCGACCTTCTGCCCACCAAGCGGGGGTCCAAGGAAACCCAGGCCTACGCCAAGGCCGTTGAGCGGCTACTCCAGGGCCTGCCGCCGGAAAAGCGGCGTCTGGCGCTGGATGTGCTGAGCGACATGGTGAGCCGTCTAAAGAGGTAGGCGCTCCTCAACTACCCTAGAATAGTGTGAATGGCACCCACTACGGTAGGCGATATCCGAGTACATGAGGTTGCGTTCTGTAGCAAGATAGCAGCCTTTGCTGATGCAATCTTTTCGCAGAATACATCTTCCCCTTTCGGGTCCGCGGGCATCGAAGACTTAACCGGAACAGGCACGAGGCGAGATCTGGTCATCAAGGAGCGGAACAGTGGAAAGATCGCCCTCTGCGGTGAGGTCAAGCTCCCGGGAACGCCAGAAGGACGAACCCCGTATGACGAGAAGCTTTACTGGGATGCTTTCAAAAAGGCCGACCGGGCTCTAGTCAACTTTTTCTTTACTTGGAACGTAAACACGTTTGTCCTCTGGGACCGGGCACTCTACGACCGACCCATTCTTGAGCGCCGAGTCCGCGAGTGGAACCTGAATCTCAACCTTGAGAGACCTGCGGATTCGATGCGCGATTCAGTACTTGACCATCTCCAGAGTGAATTTCTACCACGCCTACTGATTGATCTTGGTGCAATCTACTTAGGAGAGGTTAAGGAATGGGGAATGCCACCGGACGATTTGTTTATCCGGTCGCTTGAAAGCCATCTGGACTGGCCCGTTCAACTCGTTCGCACATGGATCGAGAAGAAGGCGGCTGAGGATAGGAAGTTTGACTCGCGTCTCCAAGGCTGGATGGCAACCCAGCAATGGGGATTTGTTCGAAGTGATCCCGCTGAGTGGAGAAAGATGGTGGATCGGACTGCACGAAGTCTCGTCTATCTCTTGTCGAACCGAATCATCTTCTATGAAGCTCTCCGCGCAAGATTCAAGGATCTATCCTCAATAACCCTCCGCGGCAAGGATGCTCGCGAGGTATACGAATCCTTGCAGCGTTACTTCGAGCGAGCGGTGCGTCGCACTGGCGATTACGAACCAGTCTTCTACCGACCCGAGGAAGATTGGGCGGGTCTCATACCCTTCATGCCAGCAGGGGCAATAGAAGCTTGGACAGGCATGGTCAAGGCCGTAGAGCGGTACGACTTTTCCAAGCTGAAGTCCGACATCATCGGGCGCATTTTTCAGCGACTCATTAGTCCTGAGGAGCGGCACCGCTTTGGGCAGCACTTTACTCCTGATGCTCCGGTGGACCTCATCAACACCTTTTGTATCAGAACGGGCGATGCGACCGTGCTTGATCCGGCTTGTGGAAGCGGTAGCTTCCTGGTACGCGCTTACTATTTGAAGAAGGCGCTCGCTCCGCAGATGACCCATAAAACTCTCCTTGAAACTATTATGGGTTGCGATATCGCTCCCTATCCATCTCATCTGGCCACTCTGAACTTGGCGGCGCGCGAGATCAACGATGAGGCGAACTACCCACGTATTGTTCGCCGAGATTTTTTCGATGTTAAAGCTGACCGTCCTTTTTGCCGTATTCCAGATACATCAGGAGGTCATAAAGATGTAATGCTCCCGAAGAAGCTTGACGCTGTCGTAGGGAACCCTCCATACATTGAGCAAGAGACGATTCCAAAAGAGGAAAAACAGAAACTCGCTGGACTAGTTAAGGCAGCGTGGCGCGATCTGAAGCTGTCTGGTCGAAGCGATTACCATTGCTACTTCTGGCCGCTCGGCACGGCGTTGCTCAAGGATCAAGGCTTCTTCGGATTCCTTACCGCTTCGCAATGGCTTGATGCAGAGTACGGCTTTGCGCTCCAAGGGTGGATACTCCGAAACTTCAAGCTGGTAGCGATCCTAGAAAGCAATTCTGAGCCGTGGTTCCCCGATGCTCGGGTGAAGACTTGCATCACGGTTCTTCAGCGATGCTCAGACGAAGAAACCAGAATGGAAAACCCGGTGAAGTTTGTCCGGCTTGACCGGCCATTGGATGATCTTGTTGGAACTTCACACGATGGAGACGATCTTAAAGAGCGATGGAAGAAGATAGCAGGACTCCGAGAAAGAATAGTTTCCCTGTCGGAAGATACCCAAGTGGATGGCCTCCGGATTGTTGTACGGAAGCAACGTGACCTTTGGAATGAGGGGGTAAGGGCCGGACGAATCCTTCATGGGGAGCGGCTCAGTGACTCCAACGATGAGGAAGAGCAGACCGAATCAAACGGCGATGAATTCAGAATAGGAGAATATGGCGCGGGCAAATGGGGAAGGTATCTTCGGGCTCCAAACTTCTACTTTGAGGTTATGAAAGAGTACGGTGCAGCCTTTAAACCGATAGGGGAGGTCTTTGAAGTGAGGCGCGGGATCACATCCGGCTGTGATGATTTCTTCATGCCAGAGGATATTTCACAAGATGCGTTGAAGGAATACCCGGGGGCCAGTGAATTCAAGAAGCACTATGGGATAGACCGTGAGTTGGTGATGAAGAACCGATGCAAGCTTGTCAGGGCCGGAGATGGAAGCGTACATCTAATCGAGACTAAGTTTCTCGCTCCTGAAATTCATAGTCTTAGAGATGTGAACAGTATCCTGCTTGGCACAGAAGATCTTGATCGAGTTGTAATTCTTGTAAGTGAACCTCTTTCGAAACTGCAAGGAACGCATATGCTCCGGTATCTGAAATATGGCATGGCCAATTCCTTCGCATCGAAAAAATCCAAGCCCGTTCCTGTCTCTAAGAGATCAACATGCGCTGCGCGTGATCCCTGGTATGACCTAACGGGACTGATAAAGCCGTCTTTTGCCCTATGGCCTAAAGCCACACAATATAGGCATGTGATCGTCTACAACCGGAAGTCCATCCCTGCTAACTGTCGGGTCTATACGGTTACCATGAGAGAAGATGACCAACATGACCCTGAGTTGTGCACGGGCATTCTCAATTCGACGCTGATCGCAATGTGGCGTCACTTCTATGGGCGGTACA
>Ga0315280_10008040_pt1 | contig 13945 bp, 11 predicted proteins | sample YL17G06_40_MG_FD_203697 | JGI IMG/M metagenome (GOLD analysis project Ga0315280, IMG submission 203697) | Sediment microbial communities from Yellowstone Lake, YNP, Wyoming, USA - YL17G06_40 | ecosystem: Environmental > Aquatic > Freshwater > Lake > Sediment | place: USA: Wyoming | collected...
GCATCTGTTCTTGCTCAGGAAGACGCATGGGGATGGAAGAAAGGGTCAGTCTGCCGTGACAATCCTTTTTGGCGCGTTACCCTTCCTTGCGGGACATGGATAGTAACGCCTCTCTTCAGAGTCAACAATACAGTCCAGGACTAGGAATCGATTGAAGACGCCCTCCTCCGATAGAGAAAGAAAGCGGGCAATACGGGTCAAATCATCCGGGGCGAGGGCACAGGGATGGGCTGTGCAGCGCTTGCCGTATTGTAGACATGGTTTCAGATTACATTCCGTTTCCTGGGCATTCATCCTAAGTGAGCACTTGTAGGGCTGCAAGAGCCTTCGCTCTGTCCTGTACGTATCGGCTGTACAGCCGACTCACGTTCGAGACGAACTTTATCTTCTCGCCTGCCTCCGCGTAGAACTTCTGCATTGTCTCTTCCAGCTTCTTCGCGGAAGCGACGATGTCTACCTTGGCGGTTCCGCTTGGGTCAACGGCGCAGTTGGAGTAGGTTTCTTCGAATATTCCCGAGATCGGTTCGAGCAACGAGTGGTCAACGCTTTCTCTGGCCCTCCTCTCAAGCTCCTTCTTGCGTTTGCCACTGTTTTCGGCGAATCGAGCAAACAGTTCACTGGCTTGGGTTGATTTGCTCTCTGCTGCGAGTTTGCGATAGAACTCGGTCGTCTGATCCTCCAGTTGGAGTGTGAAGCGAAGGACCATGCTGAACGTTGTCAATTCCAAAGCTGATTCCACGCATTCACAGCATTTCTAAGGTCGGCTAGAACCATCGTTCAATAACCACTTTCCTTTCGGTGAAGAAGTTGATGGCGTCGAAGCCTTGGCCGTGTAGGTCGCCGAAGAACGAGTCCTTCCATCCGCTGAAGGGGAAATGCGCAACTGGTGCTGCAATCCCTATGTTGATCCCGACATCCCCAGCCTGTACTCTGTGTTTGAATTCCCTGGCCCATTTGCCGCTCTGTGTGAATATCGAGGCCGCGTTGCCATATGGGTTCTCATGAATCATCCTTAGAGCATCATCGAAGGTCTTGGCCCTCATCAGGCACATGACTGGACCGAATATCTCCTCGCTGCCGATTCTCATCTTCGGATCGGCCTTGTCGAAGATTGTTGGACCGATGAAGTATCCGTTCTCGTAACCTGGTACCTTGACGTTTCTGCCGTCGAGTATGAGTTCGGCGCCTTCCTTGATGCCGGTCTCAATGTAAGATAGGACTTTCTCCTTGGCTTGCTTCGAACGCAGTGGTCCCATTTGGACAGTCTCGTCCATGCCGTAGCCGGTTCTCAGTTTCTTCGCTGCTTCAACTAGTTTCTTCCTCAACTCTTCATAGAATGCGTCATCGCCCACAGCTACCACGTTAGCGCCCGCTAGGCACCTTTGTCCAGCGCAGCCGTAGACGGAATTCATTATGGCAGGCATTATCTGATCGAGAAGCGCGTCCGACATGACCAAGAGGAAGTTCTTCGCGCCGCCTTGGCATTGTGCCCGCTTTCCGCTTGCGGTCGCTTTGCCGTAGACATATCTGGCTATAGGGGTGGAGCCAACAAAGGATACGCCTTTGACCCCTTTGCTTTCCAGCAGGAAATCAGCAACTTCCCTTGAACCGTTAACAAGATTGACGACTCCAGGGGGGAAGCCAGCCTCGTCAATGAGCTCGAACATCTTGTTCTGTGACATCGGAACCTCGCTAGGCTTGATGATGTAAGTGTTGCCACATGCCACGCCGTACGGCATGAACCAAAACGGTATCATCGCGGGGAAGTTGGATGCCGGTATGCAACAGAAGACTCCCAAGGGTTGAAGAATGCATTCCTCATCTAGGCCGGGCGCGATGATTTCAGAGTTGTAACCCATCATCAAAGTTGGAATGCCTGCTGCATGTTCAACGCATTCTATCGCCCGCCTCACTTCGCCCCGTGCCTCATCGAGTGTCTTGCCGTGCTCTTTCGTCAGGACCTCAGATATCTCTTCGAAATGCTCTTCCATCAAATTCTTGAGCGTGAACATATAGCGCGCACGCGTCAGGGGAGGAGTCTCTCTCCATTCTTCGAACGCCTCCGCAGCGCACCCAACCGTTTCCTCCACCTCCGCTCTCGTGGACAGAGGAAAGCGCGCCAGCACTTCGGTCGTGGCAGGGTTCACGACATCCATGGTCTGCGTGGATTTGGACTCAACCCATTCCCCGTTGACGTAGTTCTTCAGGACACGCGGTTCAGATCCGCACTGTAGCGCCTTTGGCGATTGTACCATATTCGATCGCAAAAGCTGGAAACCATCCAACCAGTTATTAGGTTTTCCAACAGCACAGAACGACTCGAATAACGTCTTCACAGCACGGTCGCCGAAGCGCCTTGCGGGCCTTTCGTGAAATAAGAGCGCTAAGTGATGGCTTCGAATGGCAGTTGACAATGTCATGTCCCTGGAAGTCTCCGCTACAAGAATTGCCGCTGGCACAATCGTGGAGGATAGAGCATAATACAATTCGATTTGTCTGTCAATGGTCGACCGAACTGTTGTGCTGATAATGCACATATGAAAATCATTAATTACCTGAGCCTGACCTACGAGTTCGTTGCGAGAGTGGAAGGCCTTGTCTAGACTTCGGGCTGGTAGGTTTCTAGTCGAATCCTTAGTCAACGAGGGAGTGAAGTATCTTTTTGGAATTCCGGGCGGGGGAATCGCCCCACTCTTCAACGAATTCTATGATTGCCCGCAGATCAGCACGATTCTTGCTCAGCACGAGCAAGGTGCAGGGTTCATGGCCGACGGATACTTCAGGGCATCAAGTCAAGTTGCTGCATGTGCAGCGACGGTTGGTCCCGGCGGCGTGAACCTTGCCTCGGGCTTGCACCCTGCCTATCAGGATAATCAGCCGGTCCTTGCGTTCACAAACAATGTTCCAACTGATCAGTTCGGCAAAGGTGGAATTCAAGACGCAAGCGGCTGGGGGCCGCGCTCAATATCACACGTCGGTATATTCAAGGAGGTCACAAAATGGAGCGTGCTCGTCACTCGGCCTGACACAGTTCCCGAAGTGATCAGACGCGCTTTCAGAATCATGCTCACCGGAAGAAAGGGCCCCGTCCACATCGATCTAGCCCAAGATGTGATAAGGGCAGAGATCGATGCGGAACTTCAACCTCCAAAGAAGTACAGACCGACAGGTGCTATTAGAGGAGACGCAACGCTTGTCAAGGAAGCCGCTCGACTTCTGGTCAACGCGACAGTTCCTGCTATCATGTCAGGAGGCGGAGTCATCGCGTCTGGAGCATCGCCGGAGCTAGTAGAACTCGCGACAATCCTAGGCTGTCCAGTTGCGACGACCGCGATGGGCAAGGGTTCATTCCCCGAAGATCACCCGCTTTCAGTGGGCGTTGTAGGCCTCTTCGGCCATGAGGTGGCCAACGCGACGCTTCGAGGTGACAAAACCGATGTACTGCTTGCGATTGGATCGATCTTCCATCAGGTTACCACAACTGGTTGGGTCAAGAACTTTGGAGGACAGAAGATAATCCAAGTCGACACTGATCCGGCAGAGATTGGAAAGAACTACCCATTCGAAGTCGGCATAGTCGGCGACGCCAAAGCCGTCCTGCAGGACTTACTGGTGGAAGTGAAGGCGCTGATGTCGCGGCTACCACCAGCGACAATGAAGGAATTTGAAGAGAGAAAGAGGACAAGACAGAAAGAGATACTTGCGCTGAAGGGTGAGCTCAAGTATTATTCAGAGCCTCAAAGCTTTTCTGACGCTATCCCGATGAAACCTCAGAGAGCTGTGAGGGAGATCCGGGAGTTCCTCAGCAAAGACGCTATTGCGATGGCGGACTGCGGCAACAACCTCGCATGGGTGGAGAGGTACTACCAAACCTTGATGTCCAAGGGCTTCATCGCGGACGGCGGGCACACCGCGATGGGTTTCAGCGTAGCGGCATCGATAGGTGTGAAGCTGGGAGCACCGAACCGGCAGGTCGTCGATGTCTGCGGAAACGCAAGCTTCACAATGCTCAGCAAGGAGGTCAACACCGCGTCTGCTTATGATATTCCCGTCGTGTGGTGCATACTCAACGACCGGAACCTCGGCATGATCATTCAAGGACAGAAGTTCGGGTATGGCATGTGGGAACCTGAAAGGTACATTGCCACTCAATCATACGTGATGGACTTCATGAAGTTCGCGGAAGCATGCCACGCGTACGGACAATTGGTCGAAAGACCGACCGAAATCAAAGACGCCCTCAGGAACGCGTTCGATTCAGGCAAACCCTCAATCATAGATATCAGAATAGACCCCGACGAGGTCCCAGCAGGCGCATTGAAACGCTTTGAGGGCTTGGTCAAGAAGCACCCTGAACTGGGCACGAAGAAACTGCCGACTTCCGCTTTCCCGAAGAAGACAGTCTAGCAAGGGCAGAGTCACCAGATCAGTTAGTGAAATGGAAGAAATCGGGAGAAACCGCACAATGGGCTAGCGCTTTTCGCATAACTTCGCAGTGATGTCGTCGGTTCTCTTGACTAGCTAACCCGAGTTCTTTTCTTGACCGAATTTGTTGATGTGTGGGTTTGCGCACGACTTCTATTACGTGTACTTGCCATGGGTGCCATCAGCGACCGTGTCATGAGTGAGATGCGATGCGCGAAGTGTGGTAGACCCCTGATAGAGTCCAGTCCAATTAATGGAGTTCTGTTGTTATGTCAAGGCTGCAATGCTGAGGAAGCATACTGCAATTGTAAACCACTGTCGGAGTCCCAATAGCACAGGTATATCAAAGGCTAATACGAATTAGACAATGAGATTCTGACTTCTCGCCAAGCCCTGTCTTGGCTCTACGCTCCTCGTTGAAGCCCTACCGTCGCTTGTTTTTTGTTCAACGTTTGGGGGTGGGTGTGAGTTAGCGTTTATGAGCTGAACCGTGTTGAGATAGTGTAGATATTGGAGGAGAACTTTTGCCTAGTCTGTAGCTGAACATTTCGCCTAATCTCTCGACACACTCTGGACGGATTAGCAGGGGGTAGTTTCTTCCTAGGCGTTTGCGGGCACTATGGCTTACGCTTCGCCGCCTTTTCTTCCCAGATACTTTGTCTCGAATCCTGGTGGGGAGAACGCCCAAAGAACACGGAGGTCTTCCTTGCCGTCGTTTATCAGTTGGTGAGATTGTCCAGGCGGACAATATATCGCAGTGCCTTCCGCGATTTGGATGGTTTCTTCGCCCACCTTAGCTTGGCCCGTTCCGCTCAGGACGAACCAAATCTCGTCCTCTGTTCCATGGCTGTGGGGACTGCTTGTCGAGCCCGGCTCAAGGATAGTTAGGCCCAATGAGAGGTTCTTTGTATGATGGATTTGTGGGCACATCAAGACCTTGAGGGTTCTCTTATACGGTGGCAGAGCTTTGAAGCCCTCAACCTGAGATTCTATGGAGTATTGCATTCCGTGATCGCCGCTTTGTTCGACTAGCCCTCATAACAGTCTTTCGGAACGGAGGGGTGGTACCTCCTTGGCTGATGGGCAGGGGGTTTCTCGGCTGTTACTTTTCGTCTGATGCCCCAGAACAGGCATTACGGCAGCAGCGTTATTCATGCACCTCGGAACGGAGAGAATCCTGAGCTATCCTCCCAAATGTGTCAGTGATTAAAGAGTTTGGTAAGACTCCACTGATGAATATCATCGGCAGTCTCAGAGCCGTCAGCGACATATTAGCGGTCGGCATATCCTTCACGGCTACGGCAACCAGCATTCCAACAGCGGAGAAAGCAAAAGCTCCCACAATTGCCGCAACCACTCAGGATAGATATCCGTGAGTGTGAATTGACAGAAGTCTAATGTCCACTGAACCTGACGATAGCAGCTCTGACAGAGCGCAGCCAGAACTTGAACTATGTGCTCCCGCTTTCTCACCTAAGGGAGTCTGAGGATGGCGATGTCTTGAGATAGAGCTTGCATGCGTGGAGTGCATGCTTAGCAGCCTCTACAGTGTCTCTCAGATCATCCATTGAGTGGGCAGCGGATATGTGACATCGCTTGTAGGCCTGTGGCGGAATAAAGATGCCTCGTTCAAGCATATTCGAAGAATACACTTTGAACAACTCCTCACGGTTGTTCAGTCTTAGATAACGATAGTCTTGTGGAAGCTCGTCCGTAAAGTATACTGAAAAGATCGACCGGAAACCTGCGACCTTTGCAGGGAGAGCTTCTTCTTCTATGAGCTTTGTCAATTCTCTGCGCAAAAAGTCCCCTGAGTGCTCGAGCGTGTCCTGCACGCTGCCTCCCTCAAGCTGCTCAATGGTTGCTTTAGCTGCCGCCATTGATACGGGGTGTCCGCTGTATGTTCCAGCCATGTGTACAGTACCAATCGGTTGGAGTTGATTCATGAGATCGTCCTTTCCACAAACTGCGGCTGCAGGGAAACCGTTTGCCATTGCCTTGGCGAAGACCGTTAGGTCGGGAGTGACTCTGAGTATCTCTTGGGCTCCGCCCAATGAATGCCTAAATCCGGTTATTACTTCGTCAAAGATGAGCACTATGTCCTTGCTTTCTGTGAGCTCTCTTACCGATTCGAGGAAGCCCTTTCTCGGGAGAATACAGCCACAGCTGTGAAGGATTGGTTCGACAATTACCGCTGATATGGTCTCCGCCTCATGTCTAATTAGGCTCTCAAGAGCCTCAATGTCGTTGTACGGTACAACCAGGGTCTGATCGACAGCCTCGTCAAGCATTCCGCCTGAGTTGCGCGAGTGCATTCCAATCTCTTCCCTCGGTGGGAAGACTCCTACGTCAAGATAGTCATGCCAGCCGCTGTAGGAGCCCTCAAACTTGACTACCTTCTTTCTTCCGGTGTAAGCTCTTGCTATCCTCAAGGCGTGGTAGGTAGCCTCTGTTCCGGAATTGCAGAATCGTACCTTCTCCGCGCTTGGCACATGCTCAACAATTCTCTCGGCAACGTCCAGTTCAAGCTCGTGGGAGCCCATGCCATAAATGTCACCACGGTCAAGTTGATCCCTGACTGCAGCAAGAACCCTTTGATTTCTGTGACCCAAGACCAGTGGCCCGAATGCCAAGTGGTAATCGATATACTGGTTTCCATCAGCGTCTACAATCCGCGATCCATTCGCGGAATCAAAAAACCTAGGATAGGCATGACGAAAGTCGCTGTGAACTCCGCCAGGAGCAACAATCCTTGCTCGCTCAAATAACTCGGCTGATTTCTTCTCATTCACCAGTTACAGACCCTCACATCCTTCGAAAACGTCAGAAAGGATTAAAGTTTCTGAGGCTCAACCTTGCCGTATATGCTTGGGCAGTGTGCAATGCTTGTATTTCTCTGCTTCAAGGTTTCCAGGCCACCGTAAGATGCACAGATCTGGCGTGCAGCAAGAATGACGGTTGTTCTTGTAGGTCTCTCTAGACTTGTCGCGTATGCGTACCTAATGTTGAACGCAGAAGAAGGGGCAATGAGTGTCCGCCACCCGTCCTAGACCACCTTTTTCCGGGACTCGTGTCCATTTGCGTCGTCATGGATCAAACAAAAGCAGCACTACACTATACTGGCTCTACGATGCCACATGATGTTTTGCCAGGAGCGAGTCTTGTCACCAGTGAGACGACATGAATCCACTAGAGTCAAGCCCTTATCCTCCTGCAGTCAATCCCTTTCTGTACTTGAGGAAGCGTTTGTATGCTAAGTGAGACGGATGCCTATGCAAGGAGGACACGGAAATCGAAGGACCTCTACCTGAGAGCAAAAAGAGTAGCTCCAGGCGGGGTGATGGCCAACGTAGAGTTCTATTCACCTTATCCGTTCTTCGCCGCCAGAGGCTCGGGGTCAAGAATAACAGATGTCGACGGGAACGATTACATCGACTACTGTCTGTGCTATGGGGCGATGATTCTCGGGCACGCGAACAAGGAGATTGTGGAGGCAGTCACAGGCTATCTGCAAGGAGATCATTCAACTGCATACGGAGTGCCGACAGAGCTCGAAGTCGTCCTGTCTGAGAAGATCGCTGAACTCTCTCCCTCCGCTCACATGGTGAGATTCACGAATTCAGGTACAGAGGCCACCCTCCTAGCCTTGAGGACCGCCCGCGCGTACAGCGGAAAAAACATGGTTGCGAAATTTGAGGGCCACTATCATGGCTGGCATGATTTCGCGGTGATAAGTCAATCACCAGCAAGCTCGAAACGTGGGCCGCGGAGGCGTCCGAGGTCGGTTCCTGATTCCATCGGGATTCCACGTGAGATTGCTAGGCAAACGCTAGTCCTTCCCTTCAACGATCTTGAAACAACTTGCGCACTCATCAAAAGGTACCGGCGTCAGATAGGAGCGGTGATTCTAGAGCCCGTACCTCGGGGCTACATACTGCCGGACATCGACTTCTTGAAAGGCTTGCGTGAAACGACTAGGGCAAGCGACATCCCTCTCATATTCGATGAGGTGATGACTGGATTCAGGCTGGCTCTAGGTGGAGCCCAAGTTCTCTTCGGCGTTGAAACAGACCTGACGACATTTGGCAAGATTTTGGGGGGAGGTTATCCTATGGGTGCATGCACTGGAGGGGAGGAACTAATGGAAAGCATCTCTCCGTTGAAAGAGGAGAAGGTATTCCACAGCGGAACCTTCAACGCCTCTCCAGTCGCTTTGGTTGCGGGGCTCAAATGCATTGACATTCTACGTAGAGATGGCACGTACGATCATCTGAATGCGCTAGGTGAGGAAATGCGGAGGGACTTGGCCGATGTTCTTGAAGGAACTGGAGGGCGCGTCTTTGGAATCGGGTCGATATTTCACATACTGTTCAGCTCCCTTCCAAAGGTCGCTAATTACAGGGATGCTAGTACGGCGGATCGATCCAAGCTGCTTTCACTGGATCTTGGATTGCTTAATCGAGTGTGTATTTTCCCTCGGGTCACGCATGCTTCCTCTCGCTTGCCCATACTGACCGTGAGGTCAGAGCGACGTTAGCCAGCGTATCTGATTTTGTGCAGTCATGAGAGCCTTAACAGTACACTGTCAGGACCTTCGTTCATGGTATGAAGTCAGGATAGGGAAGATTCGACCATAGTTGTTCCGCTGCTTCCTGAGCTTTTGCTATGGTCTCTTCTTCGTCGACAGTCTTGATCTCTCCATCCTGTACAACGATATTCCCATCAACTATAACAGTCTGAACATCGCCACCGTTTGCGTAATAGGCGAGATTTTGGCAGGCGTTGCGCCATGGCATTAGATGTGCTTTCTTAGTCCGCACAACAACAACATCGGCCCTCTTGCCCACAGCGAGAGACCCCACATCGTTGTCTAGATTCAACGCCCTCGCGCTTTCCAAGGTAGCAAGTCCCAACGCTCTGTGCGCCGAGAGAATCTTCGTTCCCGTCAAGATTCTACTAACTCCTATTGCTTGGCGCAAATTATCCCAAATATCCATGGACAACCAATCAGTACCTAGGCCGACCTTGATTCCCGACGAGTAGATCTTTCCGATCTTCGGGAAGCAACCAACCTTGCCATATATGCTCGGACAATGTGCTATTCTCACATCTCTCTCTTTCAGGGTATCCAGATCAGCGTCAGATGCATATATCAAATGTGCAGCAAGTACGTCCGAGTCTAGAAAGCCGAGACTGTCAAGATAACCCACAGATGTGGCGTTATACTGCTTTCTGACCAGTTGTGTTTCGTTTTGCGATTGTGCTACGTGAATGTGTATCCCGACACCCAGTTCTTTCGATATCTTCTTTGCTTCTCTGAGAAGGTCCGGACTGCAGGTGTCTGGCGCGTGTGTCCCAATCCGGCAGGTAATTCGCCCGTTGGCTTTGCCGTGCCAGTTGCGAACGAGTTTAACGTTGTCGCTCAATGTACGTTGCCCGAGGTCCGGCTCTCTATCGTAGACGCCACTCTTTATCTTTGATAGCCTTACGTCAAGGATCTTGTGTGCCACCACTCCGCGTATGCCGACTTTCTCTATGGCACGTGCTGTAGCATCAGAGTAGTGATAGACGTCATTTACACAGGTAACACCGAACTTGGCCGCCTCGACTGCTCCGAGCAAACTGAAATAATAGAGAGAACTCTCGGTGAGAAAGTCCTCGAGAGGCAGCGCAAAACCATAGAAATCGTCCTCGATGTCCTCAAGCAGTCCCCTAAAACAGCTTGCAGCAATGTGAGAATGGACGTTGACAAAGCCGGGAATAACCGTAGTTCCCGAACCATCTAAAGTTACGTCGCTCTGTCTGTGTTCCTTGACTATTTCATCGGTCTTACCTAGAGCTACAATCTTGTTGCCCTCGATTACCAATGCGCCATCTTTGATGATCCTTGGTGGTAGACGGACCTTGTCCATCGGCACTATTGTTGCATGTCTTATGTTGATAGAGGCCAAGTGGTTCCCACTCATGTCACGGCACGGAAGCTACATTAGCGTGTTCTTGCGGGAGCTATTCTGGTGGGATCTGGGTGAAGACCAAGCCTAGGTCTATACCGTGCGCTTTTCTGTAGGCCTTGAAGGCGTAGTATATCAACAGGCCAAGGAGAGAGAACACCGCCCCTACCGTGAACGGAATGACAGAAATTGCTATTCCGGTCCCGTACTGTGCAGTTCCCAACATGACGGCTGCAACAAATACTAGGAACACAACCATCACTATGCCGGTCAAACTTATCAGCGGTATTCCACCGATCGAGGAGTGCGGAGACCGAGAGTATAGGTCCTTCTTACGATACGGAAAGACAACCGCAGCTATTCCCACCGGGATGAGTGCAAATATGATTTCAGACAGAATGGTGGTCGTGAATAGCGAGAAGAAGAACGGTAGAAATGTGTAGAACCCCAGAAGGACGATCGCCAGGCCCGTGACAACCGACAAGGCCTTGACCGGCGTATGATATCTCTCGCTCACGTCTGCCAGCGACCGCGGGAACACCTGGTCGAATGACCAGGCGAGAATAACTCTGGATTGTGTCATAAATAGAACGGGCAAGGCAAGCAAACCCCATGCAACGAACAGTATGTTCACCAGACCCGTCACGAATACGTTACCGGACAAAAAGCTGATCATCATGTTAAACATTCCGAACGAGGGAACCGGAATGTTAAGGGATTGAGGCGAGAAGAGGAATAGATAGGAGGCGCAAGAGAAGAATTCGTACCCAGTGATGTTCTCAAGTAGACCAATCAAAACGACTGTTAATAGACCTACAACCGCTGAGCCGCCTACTGTGGCAATAATCTGCCTGGTCGTATCATTCGCCCTCTTCATTTCACCCCCTACATAGGCTGAAGCAAACGCCCATCCAAACGCGAAGTAGCCGAACGGCAAGGCAAGCAACGTATCGCTGAGGCTGAAACCCGACGCAGAGTAGCCGGCCTGGTTGGCCGTCGATATTACATAGGAGTAGGAGTCCGTCGATTTCGTGTATGGATTCATGTACTGGTTAAAGGCGGCTACGAAATCAGAGTGCGTGTGGCCCAACAGAACGGCTATTGAGATGAGGCTACCGATGATTGCCAAGGCAGCAATGTACTTCTGCGCTGCCATTACTCGCGTAACACCTTGGATTGACAGGAACGCGAGCAGCAGCACTACAACCGCGCCAATGACAAATACCCAAACTGGAGATGAAAGCGTCGAACTGAGATTGATTAGTTCCGCATTGTTCGATACAAATCCTATGTTAGCCAATGCTGGTACAATGGTAAATGTCGTTACCCAATTTGTTGCCGTCGCGAACCACATCATTGTCCAAAACCATATGGTCCAACTTACGAGAAGACCAAGCGGAGGTGAGAGAACCCTAGAGACCCAGACGTAGTCTCCACCTGATCTGGGCATCGCTGCACTAAACAGGCCGTAAGTTGCCACGATCGCGAAACAGAGTACCATTGCCAACAAGATGACAGCTACGAGGTTAGCGCCCGAAAACGACGCGGGAACCCACGCTATCGTATAAGCAACAGCGTAACCGACCGGACCAGACCACCCGAGATTCATGAATATTGCATCGATCAGGGAAATCTCGCGCACAAGACCCGTTGCTTCTCTCACAAAAACCTCTTTGGGATTCATGCTACAAAACCCTGACATGAGCAATCCAGCCTCTCATCCACACCATCGTTCGCTTCACCCATCGACATAAGGTCTGTGTCAGGCTCGTTGCCTTACATGTCAGGCTCAGTATCTGACAGAGGCGCGCATATAAGACTTCGCACCGATGGTCTTAAAGAGCCTCCGTGATTCTGCATTATCGAAAGGCGGCTGGCGGCAGGAGGACAAGATGTTGACTAGACTACATTCGGGGTATCTGAGCGCCCGTCAGCGTGACATATGGGGCTTGATGCGAGGGGGCCTCACACAGAGCGAGATAGCTCGAAAGTTGAAGATCACCCGCCAGACCGTTCATCAGCTGGTTGAGACAATTCCTGGCAAGATGGCAGCGGCTCTTAACGACGCTGCAGCACTCAACAACGTGGACCCTATCCAGCTAGACGTGAACAAGGGCATATTGTTTGGGTGGAGCAGAGAGTTCAAAACAGAAGCGGTGATTGCGATGAATCGCAAAGGGCTTAGAGTCTGGTACAAGCACAATCTCGGAAAATGCGAGATATGCCCCGACAGACGACGATGCAAATCGACACTTCTCAACAATGCAGAGGACCTAGGAGTATCGCTCACTTCGCAAGAGAGAAGACTTGCTCCCTTGGAGCTTTCTAACTTGGTCTTTCTGAAAGCCTTGGGACGAGAGACCACCGGGCAATAGATTGTCTCTAGGGTTCGCTTGATAGAAACCAATCGTCCATTGCACCTCACGGCGACATCTCTGGGAGGGCGCAGCCAGATTCTACGGCAGAAGATCCCTCTTGACTGAATCCTAAGGCGTTCTGTGGGGGCTGTCCCTTCTCCATTGCGACTCCAGTCAGTTCTGGAGTCGCCACGCTTTGCTCCGGCCGCGTGATGCGAAGAAGAGAAGGAGACATTGGAAGAATGATGAGAGATGATAAGAGAAAGAAGAAGACCGTTCGCATTCGACGAGACATGAGCAACAATAGTCTGATCGCGGGAATTGACTTGGGCGATACTGCCAGCCTTGCTACACTCCTCACTCCAACAGGAGATGTCGCAGACAGGTTCAGCTTCCAGATGAATGATCATGGGTACACGCTATTCACGGAGAAGGTTCCGAGAGACGCGAGGTTAGCTTTCGAAGCAACCAGCATCGCGTATCCATTCTATAGAATGCTCAAGGGACGAGGATACGATGATGTGACTGTCGCTCACCCGACTGAGCTGGCGTGGATTGTGAGATCGAAGAAGAAGAATGATAGGGCTGATAGCTTGAAGATAGCGAAGCTGCACCTGGCAGGTCTCTTGCCTGAATCACATCTCCTACCGCAAACGGAGCAGATTGAACGGGACCTCCTGATTCAGAGAGTCAAGCTTGGGTCGGAGATAGGCAGGATGAAGAGCAGAATCATAAGTTACCTCAAACGGGAAGGCGTCTACGGCCATCTTCCGAAAAGCAAGGATAACTTCTCTGCGAGGAGAAGGGCTGCAATTGCCTCGCTCAGGTTCAACGATGACAGGGACCTTGTCCTCAAAACGATGGTTGATCGGCTTGAGTTCATGGAGAGGCAATGCGAACCATTAGAACAGCGGATAAGGAAGAACGCCAGGGAGAACAAGTACGTTAAGATCATCATGTCCATTCCAGGCATAGACTACTACCTCGCCTCACTCTACGCCTCTTACATCGGAGACCCGCACCGTTTTCCCTCATTCGATCATGTGGCAAGCTGAGACCGTGTGAGAATTCGGTTTGAGGAAAGTTGGGTTGGTCAAGTTGGAGATGTCGCACGAATGAGGTTGCTTTTTCTTCTTCCTTTCTTTTCGTCTCTTAGCGTTTAGGATTCGCTCGTTACGTGCGGAGTGAGGCTGACAGCGTCTTTGTGCCGAG
>Ga0315280_10008041_pt1 | contig 13944 bp, 17 predicted proteins | sample YL17G06_40_MG_FD_203697 | JGI IMG/M metagenome (GOLD analysis project Ga0315280, IMG submission 203697) | Sediment microbial communities from Yellowstone Lake, YNP, Wyoming, USA - YL17G06_40 | ecosystem: Environmental > Aquatic > Freshwater > Lake > Sediment | place: USA: Wyoming | collected...
CAACCTCATCGACCCGCTGGGGCTTTATAAGTATCGGCCAGACGATGCCGGTACGGTGGACTATTTCAACGACTTTGGCCCTCTCGCCGATTTGATCAATCACGCTCCGTCCCCCGGGAGCAGCCAGGGAGGGCGCGGAAGGCGCGGCGCGGACGGCGGCGGGGCCGGGGGCGGCGGCAGCTGCGGAAGTTCCCAACAACAGGTGATCGACAGCGCACTGCAGAACCTCATGCTGAACCTGATAAATGATCCTGAATGTTGGGCTTTTCTGAGCTCGAATTGGACAGGGAAAGACCCTATCGTCGAGATGACCCTGGCGAAGTTCACTGCCTCCGGAGACATTTCGCCAAACTCCGACGCCGGCGTCACACCCGAAGGAAATGTCCTAATAAACAGCACCGGGCCTTTCTTCTTCCCCCCGGAAGGCCCACCGGGACCTGATCAGAAGAATTGGGCAGGTCGGGTGTTTCCCGGCGCGACTCCACAGGCACGCTCACTAATCTTATTACATGAAACCGGCCACCTCACGAAGGCACTCGTCCCGGACAAGTACTCATGGGAGCAAGCAAAGGCGAACAATTATGCGATTATTGAACACTGCCAGAAGGCCCTGGGGATCAAATAGGTGCTGCCGGAAGGCTGTAGTCGGCCTCGCAGCGCTCTTTGTGGTGCTGGCGCATGCAGCCTGCCGAAGGGAATCATCCCTCGGCGTGTTAAAGTTTGTCTCGCCGGAGTACCCGGGAGTGGCGCGTCTCTATCATCTGGCGGGACGGGTGAACGTAACGGTCCAGGTGGGACCGGATGGAAGGGTGGTGAATGCGAAGGGTTCGGGATCGGCGCCTGTCTTGGTCGAAGCGGCTGAACGGAACGTGGCGCTGTGGCAGTTCCACGTTCCAAACAAAGGCCCCTACCCCGTCGTCGGCACCATCGTTTTCGACTTTATGCTGACCGGCAAGCCTTCCACGCAAGGGCTAACCACCGTTGAGTTCACTGCTCCAAACCACGTGAACGTCGTCGACCAGCCCGCCTACGAGGATGTACCTCAACCCATACCGGCTGAAGGGATAGAGGAACCCCCGAGCCGTGGACCGGGACTGTTGCAGATGTTTCGCGACTGCTACTCCAAGCACTGCGCGAATCAAGCCACAGGCCCCATTGATCAGGTGCCGCTGCGGGAGTTGATCGACTGCTACTCCAAGCACTGCGAGCAGGAGCTCAAGGACATGGTCGCCCAGGAGAAGGCAAATCAGCTCCGCGCGCGCGAAAAGCAGCGTCCTGGCAGTGGGCCAAAGTAGAGGCGGACAAGCAAGCGCCAACTGGCGCAGACCTTGCTTTTCAGGTCTGCGATGGGCGGAGACAGAGATTCAAGGCAAGCGGTCGACGCTGGGGGGCGATGGATCCTGGAGATGATAGGCCCGCCAGCTGGACCACGCGGGCGGCGAGGTGCTGGCGGAGACGGACCTTTCGCGGGTGGCGCAGACATTGTTGTTTAATGTCTGCGATCCGCGAAGCGTGAATTCCTTGAGACATTGGCGTAGCGCAACAACGGGGCATCGGCGAACGGGTTGCCTGATTAGCGCGTGGCGCAGACCTGGCCGTGTAATGTGTGAATTCCGGTAGAGCCGGATCGAGGAGGCGTTCGGCAACCTAACGCAGCGGTGCCGTTCCCCCCGCAGAGAACAGTCACCATAGCGGGCAGCCATCTTCGGAACGGTGATGCCAACGCGACACATCGCGGACATCATGAGCCATCGGAAACCTCGAATAGACATCCTCGTCCAAAGTCTGCAAACTCTCCAATGGCAGTGCTCCACGAGAAGAATAATCCTGGGCTTTGCCGTCCTGTCCTGGCTCTGGCTCGCGCAAGGGAAAGCCAACAAGTAGGTTCAACTCCTCCACCACTGACCAAGCAAGATCAAGAATGGGTTGATGAGACGCTGAACGGACTCTCGCTCGAAGAAAAGGTCGGCCAAATGCTCCAAGTGCGCTGTTATGCCGACTACGCGAGCTTGGAAAGTGCAGACTACAAAAGTCTCCGAGATGAGCTGCAGAAATACCATATCGGATCGGTCGTCTTGGCCGCGCACATTAACCGGCAGGGTTTGCTTCGTGTTTCCGCCACGGATGTAGCCAGAGTCACCAACCAACTGCAAACGGACTCCAAGCTGCCGCTGCTTGTGGCTGCTGATCTGGAGCGTGGGGTCGCTTCGCGCTTGAATGATGTACCTGATTTCCCGTGGCCGATGGCCTTCGGCGCTGTGGGCAACGCGACAGAGGTCGAGCGCTTCGCTGCCATCACGGCGCGGCAGGCTCGCGCTGTCGGTATCCATTGGGCACTCGCTCCAGTCGCGGATGTGAATAGCAATCCCGCCAACCCTGTGATTAACGATCGTTCGGCGAAGACCCCGAGCAAGTGGGGGCTTTGGTCGCAGCCTTCATCCGAGGCGGGCACGAGAACGGGTTGCTTGTCACAGCTAAGCACTTCCCCGGGTATGGCGACACATCCATTGACTCCCACCGCTCGATCGCGTCGGTCGAGGGCAATTTGGAACACCTTCAGACGGTGGAGTTTCCACCGTTTAGAAAAGCTATCGAATCTGGCGTCGATGCGATTCTACTAGCACACGCTCGAGTACCGGCTCTCGACCCGGAGCCGGGGAGAATCACGACGGTTTCCCCCAAAGTGGTGAACGAAGTTCTGAAGGATCAGCTTGGATTCAAGGGCGTCGTGTTAACCGATGCTCTTGAAATGCGTGGGCTGACAGAACTCTATGATCCTCAAAAAGGCAGCCCCACAGCGCAGGCCGCAGTTGACGCGGTCAAGGCCGGATGCGACGTGATCATGCTGCCCACGGACCCTGACGGCCCCTTCCATGCAATCGTCGAAGCGGTGCATAGGGGACAGATCCCCGAATCTCGCATCGACGAGTCCGCGCGCAAGGTCTTGATGATGAAGGCATCCGTTGGCCTGGACAAGGTGCGGTTTGTGAACCTCGATCAGGCTGCGACCCTCACCGGAAAACCCGAGGACAAGGACTTTGCCCAGCATATCGCCGACGAGGCCGTTACGCTCGTGCGTCACAACGGACGGGTGCTTCCGCTCCAAAAAACCGAGAAGTTGGCGGGGAGCGATGAAATGCGCGGCCAGGATTCCCAGGCGAAGCATGACCTTGTCGTTATCGTGCTCGCGGGGGCTCTGGAAAGCAATAACGGTCGTGACTTCGAAAAAGCGTTGAAGTCGCGTTGCCCTGACGCACGGATAATCTACTTCGACAATCGTTCCTCCGGAGGTGCGGCACCCGAAGTACTCGACGCCGCAAGCAAGGCCGACAGGGTCGTGGTCGCTGCCTACGTCGCACACAGGGATGTTAGACGGATCATTGTCGATGGCAAGCTGATAACATCGTTTGGACTCTTGGGACCAAGCGGCCAGTTGCTACAGCAGGTCTTGGCGATTGCCCCTGAAAAGACGGTGGTCGTTGCCCTTGGTAGTCCTTACCTCATCGAGAGCTTCCCGCAGATTCAGACGTATCTGTGCACTTACGCAATGGCATCCACATCTGAAATCAGCGCCGTGAAGGCCCTGTTCGGCGAAATCCAAAACCATGCCAAGCTGCCTGTGACTCTGCCCGGCGTGGCTTCGCGCGGGTTCTCACTTCCATGGCCAACCCAGCACAGTCCGCAACAGTAGGCGCGCCGGCGCAGATTCAAGGTTTGTGGGGTCTGCGGTATTCCGACGTTCCCATCGATCCCATAACCCGGTCCAACGAAACCTGGCAAGTGGAAACCGAAGACTTTCCGTTGTCGGGCAATGAATCGGTTCTCGGCATTGTGAATGTCCACAGCGGCTCCGACCAGACCTCCCTCGAAGGCACCCCGTATAGCTCCTGGTAATCCTGGCAACGGCCAGGCCTGCTGTGGGCCTCCTGGTATCTCCTCGCAACCGCACCACCCCCAAGCCTCTTGCTGGTCTTCGAGGCCCCTTCAAGGGAAGCTCCTCCCGCGCGCGCAAGGCCCAGCGGCTATGGGCATTTGACTTGGGTGATCGCTGGAACGAACTGCACCCAGCTTGAGAAGGTCGAATCAACGCTCTTGGGAAAAGGCCAGCCCTAAGCGCGATGCCAGTTGATGGCAATCAGGGCTCAGGGGGTTCCAATCCATAACGCCCCGCTACGCCCAGCCGGGACTGCCTGTCGCCGTAAGAAACAACGTTACGTACGTACGTTACGTATGTCCCCGTTGGAATCTGGCCGTCCCCAAGTTGGGACCGGCAGAGAAAGCCTGTCCGTCCCGCATTTGGGGCATTTTCCGTGGAGGGCGGGGCCTTTGTAGCGGCAAGTGCATTCGATGTAGTAATCCTGGCGGATAATGAAATGTACTTTCTTCTTCCGTTCTTGCTCGCAGATATCACGGGACCGGCGCGGGCTGATTAGACCTCGGCCTGCCAGGGAGTCCGCAGGGAAGTTTCTCTGCGGCTCCGGTCGCTTGGGAAACTTCGGGTCACGCAGGACTTGCAGGATCAGTGAAGCCAGCGGCGCAAACTCCTGCTTGTAATTGGACGATGGATCAAAAGCTCGATTCACATCCTCCTCGGTTCGCGCCTTCAGCAACGCCTCTCCCACAACCTTCCAGATTTGACTGAACACAAGACGGTAGTGATCGCCCCGGCCTCGAATCTCCGACGGGCGAACGCCCGGCCGTCCCCGGCGGCGCTTTCCCCAAACCCTGTCAAGCGGTTTTTCGCGTGTTTTAGGGGCTTTTTTGCGTTTTGCCATTTCTGCGGGATGTTCCCGATAAGCGAATCCGAATTATACGGGAAGTTTCCGACGAACGGCCCGCAATTATGCGGAAAGTCATCTTCCGGCTGCGTTTCACCGCTGCTCCCCTGTTTCAGCCCGGCCCGGAATCGGGGGTTACGATAGCTGTGACGACGGGCGGAATCTGCCCCTCGGAAGGCGTTGGAGGTTTTCAAAGTGGCCGATGCAAATGATAAACGCATGTTCCCTTGCCCCGTCTGCGCCGGCGTCCGCGAGGTCCGGCTTACCAAGAAGAGTAAGCCATACGTTACGTGCGACCCATGCGGGATTCAGGTCTTCATCCGGGGACCCGCTGGGATCGCCGCTTTCGACAGATTGGTTGACCGAGCAAGCGAAGGCGACCCTTGGACTAGGGTCAAAGAGATGGAACGCCGCTACCACCTAACATGCCTGGAATGTGGCTTCCGCTTCTGGATCGAACCGAAGCTGGCTGAGACAAGCATCCTCAACGGGAGTCTCAAGGGATTCCGATGCCCGCAGAAGAATTGTGAGGCCATCGTCACATGGGAAGACAAACAATGAGAATCACCGTAGTTGGAGCAATCTTGATTATCGCCGGGGCCATCGTTGTGGTTTTGGTGCTTCAAGGCTTACTCGAAGAAAGGCGACCCCGACCGGAGCAATCGCTGGTAGACCCCACGGCGAGAAGGCAAACACTTGGAGTCTGAAATGTCAATCGCAGTGTTGCCTAATTTGTTGACCCCGGAGAAAGTCGCCGAGATAACGGGCCTTTCCGTAGATACTCTCGCTCAGTGGCGTTCTCAGAGACGTGGCTTGCCTTATTTGAAAATTGGCCGGGCCGTGCGCTATGATCCTGAGGACGTTCAAGAATACTTGGAGGGTTGCAGGGTTTCTGTCTCCGATCCACCAGAAAGGAGGCAGAAGTGAGCGTCTATAGAAGGGGTAAGGTGTACTGGTATGAATTCACTTTCCGTGGACAAAGGGTTCGAGAGTCCACGGGTCTCACCAACAAAACAGCGGCTCTCCGTGCTGAAGCTATCCGCAGAGCAGAACTGGCAGAAGGCCGAGCAGGGATAGTTCGCTGCGAGCCCTGCCCGAAATTCGAGGATTTCGTGAATAACGATTTTCTCCCCTGGTCCAAGAAGCAGCATGAAGCACACCGACGCACACACATGCGCTATAAGACCAGTTCCCATCCCCTGAATAGGTTCTTCGGAAGTCTCCCGTTGGACGCCATTACTACGGCCCACGTGGAGAAGTTCAAAATGGAAAGGTCCGAGGAAGTCTCTTCAGCAGCGACCAACCGGGACATTGCCGCGTTCCGGTTCATTCTCAATCACGCGATGAGGAAGGGCATGATGGGGAAGAATCCGGTTCACGGGGTCAAGTTACTCCCCGAGGGACCGGGCGCCATGCGGGTAGTCTCACACGAAGAGCAACAGCGTTACTTGGGAAAGGCAAATGCCTTACTTCGGGACGTAGCGACTGTGATTCTGGAAACAGGGATGCGGCCCGAGGAGGTATTCACTATCCGCAAAGAGAATGTCCACCTTGCGCACGGCTATGTCTTCGTGCCAACAGGGAAGACGCGCTTTGCCCGCAGGAACATTCCGCTAACGGACACAGCGAGGGAAGTTCTCAAGCGAAGAGTGGCGGCAGCAAAAGGGCCATATGTTTTCCCGAATCGCGAAGATTCCAATAGGCCACTTACAACAGTGAAGAAGGCCCACCAGGAGGCCCTTCGCAATGCAAAGATGGACCCGCCATTTCGGATTTACGATCTCAGGCACACGTTTGGCACACGGTCCGCGATGGCAGGAGTTGATTTACCAACGCTGAAAGAGCTTATGGGGCACTCCGATATTTCAACCACGATGCGCTACATTCACCCCACGCCCGAGCACAAGCAGGAGGCCCTTCGGAAGCTTGAGCGATTTAACGTTGAGCAGGTGTTTGCGACACACGAAAGGCCAGGGGGTCCCCACAAAAGTCCCCACAGTCTAGGAGCAACGGTTTGAACAGGTCTGCTAAGTTATTGAAAAGATGGTAGGCCTGGAGGGATTCGAACCCCCGACCCACGGTTTAGGAAACCGTTGCTCTATCCTTCTGAGCTACAGGCCCACGCAGTAGAGGGCACCCAGGCCCTCGCCACGCATTCAAAGCGTAGCACTGCAAGGCTGCGCCTGTCCACGGCTTGCGGACTTGGGACGTACGCGGGCGCAGCAAGCGGCAGAAGGGTCTGGAAGTAATCTCCCGCATCTTCCAGGGAAAGCTCGACCGGCGGGTCGTCTCGCTCCCGTGCGGGGGCCGGCCCGGGTTGAGCTTCAGCTTGGAGGTAGGCGGTGGGGCTCCCAGACGCGCCGCTCCCCACCCTGGGCGTCGAGATGGCTGCTTATGCCGTGGGAACTTTCGCGCGGCGCTTGGCGGCGGGCCGTTTCTTCTTGGGTGCTTCGCCTTCGGCCACCTCGAAGGCGGCGAGGGAGGTGACGAACATTTTCAGGCCAGCCGTATCGAACTCAACGGTGGTCCGGTCGTCGTCACGTGCCACGATGGTGCCACACCCGTACTTGGCATGGCGAATGTACTGTCCAGGCTTCAAATGCATCGGTTTCCTCTCGATTCAGAACCGGCGTTTGCGGTCGGGGCGATCATGGTGACCACGGCCCCCGTGGGGCCGCGCGAAGTCCGCGCGCTGCGGCCGCGCCTCGTTGACGGTCAGCTTGCGGCCTTCGAGCGCTTGCCCGTTCAAGCCCTCGATGGCCCGCTGAAAGTCCTCGCCTTCGGCTAACTCGACGAAGCCAAATCCCCGCGACTGGCCGGTGAGCTTGTCGCGGATAACCACCGCCGATCCTACCTGAAATCCCGCACCCACCACGAAATCCGTGAGCGTGGCGTCGGTAATGCTCTGGGGAAGATTCCCCACGAACAATCTATGGGCCATCGTGTCCTCCGGTTCGGGGCGGCCTTGGAAAGCCTCCCCGTTCAATTACACGCGCTCGACGTTATCGGCCTGCAAACCCTTGGGGCCCTTGCGAACCTCAAAGCTCACGCGCGCGCCCTCTTCCAGGGAGCGGTAACCTTCACCCTGAATAGCCGAAAAGTGCACGAAGACGTCCTCGCCACTCTCGCGCCGGATGAACCCGTAACCCTTGGAGGCATTGAACCACTTCACGGTACCTTGTTCCTTCATTCGGCAAATGTCCTTTACGGTTGATTTGGCAATTTGTGGGTACGGCAACGGCGGGGGAGACCCGACGATCCGCTGTAACGCCGCGGGTCACAAAGGCACAGAGCTACTCGCTCAACCGCTCCAGAAGCTTTTGGAAGCTCGCCGGAATTACAACTACAAACTGCAAGAATAGCATAGCACAATGTAGTCAGATTAGCTATCACAAAAAATGTAGAGAATAACCCCCGCCAATCCCTCACGTTACCGGTGACGCCGACCTCGGGACCGCTTATACTCACCGGGGCAAGGAATATGAAGGCCGCCTTTCTGACCGGCATCGGAAGAATCGAGATACGCGACGCGCCCGACCCGAAGCTGATGCGCCCCGGTGACGTGCTGCTGCGCGTCGCCACGGTAGGGGTGTGCGGCTCGGACGTGCACTATTTCCGGGCCGGACGCATCGGTTGCCAGGTCGTCGAATACCCGTGGATGGTGGGCCACGAGTGCGCCGGGAGAGTGGTGGAGGTCGGCGCGGAGGTGAAGCACTTGGAGGTGGGCCAACGGGTGGCCGTCGATCCTCTGATTAGCTGCGGCCAGTGCGACCAGTGCCGCCAGGGGCGGCAGCATACCTGCCGCAACCAACGTTTTCTCGGCTGTCCGGGGCAGTTGCCGGGCGCTCTGGCGGAATACTTGGTGCTGCCCGCCGAGTGCTGCCATCCGATCCCCGAGGCCATGACGTTCGTGCGTGCTACCCTGGTTGAGCCGTTTTCCATCGGGCTTTACGCTCAACGTCGCGCGAGCGCGCCGCCGGGAGCTGCGCTGGCTGTTCTGGGCTCCGGCTCGATTGGCCTTTGTGTTTTGCTGGCCTGCCGCGCGGCAGGGGCAGGCGCTGTCTACGTCACCGACCTCGTGGAGGAACGGCTGGAATTGGCGCGGCGCTGCGGCGCAAGCTGGACCGGAAATCCAAGGCGAACCGATATTGTCGCGGCCATCCGCGAGCTTGAGCCTCTGGGGCTGGACTATGTCTTCGAGTGCGCGGGTGAGCAGGAAACCCTCGACCAAGGCGTCGCGCTGCTGAAGCCCGGCGGCACGCTGCTGATTGTGGGCATCCCGGAGGATGTCCGCATCAGCTTCAACATCGACCTGCTGCGGCGAAAGGAGCTGCGCATCGAGAACGTGCGCCGCCAGAACCAATGCCTCACGCCCGCCATCGACATGGTGGCCCGCGGCGCGGTTGACCTCGATCCACTCGCCACGCACCATTTCCCGTTGGCGGAGGCCCAGGCGGCGTTTGAGCTGGTGGCCGGCTATCGCGACGGCGTCGTGAAGGCCATCATCCACCTGCCCCCGCCCTCCTGACGCTACCGCAAGCGTGCCTGAACCCGGACCGTCTGAAGGCTGAGAGGGGCTGGAAAGGGGAGCAGCCGGGATTGTTCGGAATAGGGCTTTGTGACCTAACTTCGCTCGGATCTGCGCTCCAAGCTTGGCTATAACCGGCTTGTTTTCAATGACATTCCGGCTTTCTACGCTAAGCCCCCTGTTTTCATAGAGATTCCGGCTTCGTTTGAGGATTCTTCGGAGGGCAACCCTTTGTTTTCAATAAGATTCCGGATTCGTTCGGCCTTTTTTCAAGTAACTTTATTTTTCGCCTTTCCCGCGCCGCCTCGGCCCTCAATCATCCCAACATCTGCACGATTCACGACATCGACGAACACGAAGGCCAGCCGACGGATTGCTAGGGCGCCAAAAGCCACTCGCGTCTGATATCGGCAACGACTTCTCGGGCGGCCCGCTCCACCTGCTCCCGGCCCCATTGAACGTTGGTGTGGTAGCGCGGGTCCTGCGCCTCGCGCAGCGTGTGGTCAGGAGTCGGTGAACGGTCGAACGTGTCTCCATCCACAATCGCATATTCCGTGTTTTTCAGTTTTCCTTCGGCAGGGAGGCGCGTGAGGTCCACGCAGCCGGGCCAGGTGGCAGCTAGCATGGAGCTTTCTTCCGCGGCGGCATGGCCAATGGCACCGGCAATCAAGGAGCGCGGAAAACCCGGATAGACCCAGATAACGCGTCTGCCGTTGGGGCTGGCAGCATTGAATTCCCGGCACAGGCGATCCAGTACCGCCCGCTGGTTGTCCGCGCCGTGGCCATTGACGATCAAAACCCGCCGGAATCGCATCCTGCCCAATAAGATGTTCAGAATATCCCGCATCACCTGGGCGAAGACTTCCTCCCGAAAATAAGCACTGGCGATCGGGAGTTTGGGAAAGTCCATGCCTTCGATGAAGGCTTGGCGCGGAAATCCCAGCGACTCCAGCATGTCGGGGTTCCGCTCCCTTTCGGTGCCGAGGAAGAGCGGCGGATGGTAAGGACAGCGAAACTCCGCGGCCAAGCGGCGGGCAAAAGCATGGGCCAGCAGATTGTCGCATCCCATGGCCAGATGCGGACCGTGCCACTCGATAGTGGCGATGGGGAGAATGACCATCCCCGTCCGCTCCCGCGCGGCTACGACCTCGTGGGGAAAAAGGTAGGCCATGTTCCAGTCCCCATCGTCAATGGGCCGGCGCACTTTGGGGATTTCCACCCTTTGCATGTCGTTCCTCCCTTCTTTCTTGCTGGGCGCAACGCAATCCGCAACTCGGTTCAGCCCAGGCCAGTGCTTACCTTGGCGCGGAGTACCACTGCACGCGCCAGCGGTTGAGCAATTCGATGGCATAACGAATGGGCACGGCCACAGTTTCCGAAGGGCGCGCGGGATTCTGCCGCTCGACGATGCCCACCACGCCGCCTCCTGCTTGCAGAAAAACCGGACTGCCGCTGGCGCCACGTTCGAGCGGTATGTCGAGGACGATCACGGCACTCTTCTCTTTGCTCTTTTCTGAGAGGCCCAGAGCAGCGCGGCGAATGACGCGGCCTTTCTGCGTTGTGGGGTGCCAGGCAAACGCCGGATGGCCGGTGACCGCCACGGCTGTGCCTTCCGCTATCTCAGCGGGATCGAGCCGCGCATAGGCTGGGCGCTCGCCTTCCAGCGCGCGTTCCGTCTTGAGCAGCGCCAGGTCGTGCAGGTCATCCAAACCCACGACGTCACAGGAAACGGCGGGGGCGGCTCGTGCTCCCGGCCGGGCAAGTTTCGCCATGATTTTCGTTCCGGGGCTCGCCGCCAAACAGCCCCGGGCATCGGCGATGACGTGCGCGTTGGTGAGCAGGTAGCCATCCTCGTTGACCAGAAAGCCCGTCGCCGCGCATTCACGATTCTTATCCTCCGCACCGGGGCCGACCGCTAGAAGTTGCACGACGGCTGCGGTCACGGGCTCCGTGGCGAGCGAGTCCGCTGTCCCAACTTCCTGAGGCAAAGCGAGCGACGCGCAGTTCAGGCCAATGGCCAGCAGAAAGGTCTGAAGGCTGCCCCGAAGGATATCGAGCCGTGAATCCATACGCATGTCTGGCAATGCAGCAAGGCCGTCGCCGCGAAGACTACCTCCCCATCTGCTTCGCCTTCTCCCGGATTGCCGGGCGGGCGGCTTCCATAATCTCGCGCAGATCCTCGTAGCGCAGAGTGCGCTGCTCGAAGGTGCGCTTCGCGAGCGACCCCAGGAAGCGGGTTTCGAACTCTTTGAAGTAGGACCCATAGATGTGGTAGCTGTCGGCCAGGTGGCAGTAGCGGCCGATCTGCACGGGCTTCCCGGAAAGTTCCGAGATGCGTTCGGCGATTCTCTTTTGCATCTGGACCAGGGCAAAGATATTCATAAAGGCGGCCTTGTAAGCGTCGTTCGAGCGGAAGCGGACGTTCATGCTGAGGACGGATTCCCCGTTACCCTCCGTGATGCGGCACCAGAGGCTCTGGAGGCAGGCGGGATCGTAGCAGTCGTTGTCCTCCCAGACTTTCCAGGTCACCGCCTGGGCCCGGCGGGTGTGAGGAGCCTTGGCGAGCTTCTGACACAGAGTCTCGATCTGGTCGAAGGGCCGGAGCGTGGGGACTTCGTAGGCAAACAGGCGCTGATGATAAGTGTATTCCCAGCGCTGGTCGTCGGGATTGCGCGGGTCGCGCACGAGGTGATCCTTGATGCCCTCCAAAACTTCCATGACGTATTCCTGCAACTCCTCGGGCCCTCCGGGAAAATCCTTGTGGATCATGGGCTCGCGCAGAGGCTCGGTGACAGTGATAATCATCGTGGCATCTTTGCTGGGAGGATCGTCAGGCTTGTCGTACTGGGTTTTGATGTCGCAACCTCTCTGGTACAGCTCGATCAGCGACGCTTCCCAGGCCCGCGCAATCGAGTCTCCCTCGACGTGCAGGATCGGTATGCCGTTCATGCAACCACCTCTTTTCTGTAGCGGCGATGTCTCATCGCCGAACTGATTGAGAGTCCGAGGGCGGCGGTGGGGACACCGCCGCTACAGCAGATTCACCAATCCTGCACGCTGCCATCCTTGCGGCGCGCCGTGGGCAAATACGAACGCGTGTAAGGATACTTCTTGGCCAACTCCTCGTTGACGTCGGTGCCGAGCCCGGGCGCGTCGTCCACGTTCATGTAGCCGTCCTTGAAAGTCGGGCCGCCGCGAATGACCTCGCGCGTGACCTCCGGGAAGAAGACCATTTCCTGGACGCCGAAATTCGGAATCGAGACATCCAGATGGATTTGGGCGGCCTGGGTGGGCGGCCCCAGGTCGGCGGCGCCGTGCCAGGCCGTCTTGACGTGAAACGCTTCGGCCAGGGCTGCCACTTTGCGCGCCGGCGTGATGCCGCCAATGTGGACGACGCCGCAGCGAATGTAGTCGATCAACTGCTCGGTGATGAGCGGGACGCAATCCCAAATCGAGTTGAACAGTTCGCCCATGGCGAGTGGCGTCGTCGAATGCTGCCGGATGAGGCGGAAGCTCTCCTTGTGCTCGGGCCGCAACAGGTCTTCGAGGAAAAAGAGGTGATAGGGCTCGAGCGCGTGGGCCAGGCGCGCAGCTTCGATGGGGGAAACCTTCTCATGGGTGTCGTGCAGCAATTCGACCTCATCTCCGAGTTTGGAGCGCAGGTGCTCAAACAGCTTGGGCACCGTGCGCAAATAGGGTGAAGGCTCGAAGGTTTCTGTCTCCGGGAGGTTATCCTGCTGATCCACGCGCCCGGCGTGCTCTTCAGATTTCCTTCTGGACGAGGTGCCGTAAGTTCCCTCCAGCCCCGGAATCGCTACCTGCGCGCGCACACACTTGAAACCGCGCGCCATGCCGCGGCGCACGGCGTCTTCGACCTCGGCAAAATCCGCCCCACTCGCGTGCGTATAGGCCAGGGCGCCCGTGCGCGTCCGCCCGCCCAGCAATTGGTAGAGCGGCATGCCGGCGCGCTTGCCCTTGATGTCCCACAGCGCCAAATCCACGCCGGCCACCGCCGTCATCTGCACCGGGCCGCCCCGCCAGTACGAGCCGCGGTAAAGATACTGCCAGGTGTCTTCGATTTGCTCGGGGTCGCGGCCAATGAGCAGCGGCGCGATGTGCTTCTCAAGCAGCGTGGCGACGGCCAGTTCGCGGCCATTGAGCGTGGCGTCGCCCACGCCGTATAGGCCCGGCTCGCTGGTCAGGATTTTCACCAGCACGTAATTGCGCCCCGGGCAGGTGACGATGACGCGCACGTCGGTGATCTTGAGCGGCGGCAGGCCGCGGGCGCGTGTGGTCGTGGCCTGAGCCCCGCGCAGCAGGTTGCCCGCCCCAAGCGCTCCGAGCGCCGCCGTGCCCGTGAGTCGCAGAAAGTCTCGCCGGTTGGAATCGTAGGATGCCATGTTCGCCTCCAGCGCAGATGCAGAAAGCAGGGGGCGATTCTACCTCTAGGCAGCCACGGAGGGGAGTATCTTTCCGGCACTCAAGCAGGGAGGGAAGAAAAGCCGCAGACCTGAAGGGCCGCGTTACGTGCTGTACACCTTAGGGGGAACCATTTTACCGACGCGCTTCAGGCTTGGCGGCCGGCGTCTGCGGCTTCAGGCGAACCTCCAACTGTTGCAGGACTGGCGCCTCGACGCT